>Ga0307378_10009122_pt1 | contig 13074 bp, 7 predicted proteins | sample UN1MG_FD_202238 | JGI IMG/M metagenome (GOLD analysis project Ga0307378, IMG submission 202238) | Soil microbial communities from Risofladan, Vaasa, Finland - UN-1 | ecosystem: Environmental > Terrestrial > Soil > Coastal area > Acid sulfate soil | place: Finland: Risofladan, Vaasa | collected... | reverse complement strand
TACTTCGAGGCCATGGGGCAGTTCTGGGTCCCCCAGGCCGAGAAGTACATCGTCCAGACGCCGCAGTGGCGGGAGGAGGTCCGCCTCGTCCGGTCCGACGGCACCGAGCGCGTCCTGGACCACGTGGTCACCACGCCCGAAGGCGAGCTGACCTACCGGACCGCCGCCAACGCCACGACGACGTGGATCCTGAGGCACCTGATCCAGCGCCCCGAGGACGTCGAGCTGATCGACCGGTACATGCCGGTGGCGCGGCTGGACCGGCGGGCGGTCGCGGCCGCCTACGACGCCCTCGGCGACGACGGGATCCTGCGCGGGTTCGTCTGGGGCGACCAGGCCGGCTGCTGGCAGCACGCCTGCTGCCTGATGGACGTCTCGGAGCTGATCCTGGCGGCGGTGGACGATCCCGGCTGGGTGCATCGGCTGCTGGGAGTGCTGCTGGCCAGGAAGCTGCGGTTCGTGGAGGAGTCGCTGGCGGGGGCGAAGTTCGACCTGATCGAGACCGGCGGGGGCGCCGGCAGCGACACCGTCATCTCGCCCACCATGCACCGGGAGTTCTGCCTGCCGTACGACCGCCAGGTCCACCGGGCGGTCCACCAGGCGGGGCTCAAGGTCACCTACCACACCTGCGGCGGGATGGTGCACATCCTCGATGAGATCGTCGCCAACGAGACCGACGCCTCCGAGACGCTCTCCCCGCCGGGCACGGGCGGGAACGTCACGGACCCGGCCGCGGTGCGCCGGGCCTTCGCCGGCAAGGTGTCCCTGATCGGCGGGATGGACCAGCACAACGTCCTGACCCGGGGCACGCCCGAGCAGATCCGCCGGGAGGTACGTCGGTTGTTCGAGGGCTTCGGCCCCGACGGCGGGTACATCCTGTCCGCCTCGGACCACTTCTTCGACACCCCGCCGGACCACCTCCGCGCCTATGCCGAGGCGGCGAAGGAATGCACGTACTGACGCGCCCCGCGCGGGCGAACCACGCGGCGGACGGCGAGTCTCAGCCGGTGGCCTTGGCCTTCCCGGGCGCCTTGGCCGGGGCGTCCTTCGGGCCGATCCGCCGGGCGACCCAGCGGAGGCCGTTGGCCAGCAGGTGACGATGCCCGGGGTTTGCCCAGGCCTTGATATCGTGGCCGCTCTGGCATCCGAAGACCCGCGCGCCGGAGTACGTGTGGGCCCAGGCGACGGCCTTGTCGCTCTTGGGGTCCTCCGTCGTGACCAGCACGCGGATGCCCTCGGCGAACGTCTGCTTGTTGTAGGACTCGTCGGCGATCTCGAAGTCCGCCAGGCCCTTCGTGATCGGGTGGTTCGGGTCGGCGACGTGCATCTTGAAGGTCCCCCACCCCGTGCCGCTGCGAGGGACCTTCTTGCCGTCCCGCTCGCCGTCGCGCAGCCAGAACCTGCACCCGGCGATCTTCTCGAACTCCGGCCAGTCCTGGCAGTTGGCCAGTGCGTGGTGCCAGACGACCAGCCCGACGCCCCGCCCCAGCAGCTTGAGGAAGTTGGCCTTCTGCGGCTCGGTCATCCCGCTGGTGAGGTTGAACATGAGGATCGCGTCGTAGTGGAACTTCGAGAGGTCGTCGAGGACCGAGTACGGCGCGCCCTTCCATACCTCGCACCGGATGTCCTCGTGCCCGCCCCAGGCCTTCTCGAAGGTCTTCTGGTCGTAGCCGTGCCCGCCGACGAGGATGACGACCTTGATCGGCCCGGCCTTCGGGTTGGCGGCGGCCTTCCCGTCCTTGGCGGCGACTGCGGGGCAGAGGGACGCGACGAGGCACGCGGCGGCAGCGGCAGCGGCGGCCCATCGAACGGCGTTGCGCATGAGAAGCTCCTTCCGGAAGCGCCGTGGCGGCATCGGTCACGAGCCCGGCTTGATCTTGTGGTCCTCGGGCTTGAGCCCCTTCTTGTGCCCGCCCATGCCGATCTTGCTGGGCTTGTACTCGCCGACGAGATCGACCTTCGCGCGGGCGGGGATCTTCTGCTCCATGCCCACGCACCAGTAGCAGGCGTTGACCAGCAGCCGGCGGAAGCCCTCGCTCTCCAGGTCGCCGGCGTGGCCCATCGTGGTCGTGAACACCCGCGACGCCTTGCCTTCCGTGCCGGTGTACGTCTTGATCCACGCCACCGGCACGAGCGGCTTGTCCGCCTTGGGCGGGTCGCCGGGGTCCATGCCCGTGAGCACCTGCCCCATGACCAGCGGCCGGCTGTCACCCGAAAGCTTCGTGATCGTGTACACGTCCGACGGGCCCCAGACGTCCTCGCAGCCGCGGACGATCGGGTGGTCCTCCATCCCCTTGGCGACCCGCCCGCGGGTGGACTCCTTCTGGTGGGCGCCGTAGTGGTTGATCCACGTCTCGCCGAGCACCTGCCGCCCGTAGCCGCCGGGCGTCTGGCCCTTCGCGCGGAAGCTCCACTTGGCGTAGGGGCCGTCGGCGTGCTTGCGGAAGTTGAAGGCGTGCGTGGCCGTGCGCAGGCCCATGACGGGCCGCCCGGAGTTGGTGTAGTCGATGATGTGCTTCATCTGCTCGTCGGGCAGGTCGCGGAAGCGCAGGAACAGGACCATGAGGTCGGCGGTCTTCAGGGCCTCCAGGCCGGGGATGTTGTCCTGCGTGGCGGGGTCGATCTCGCCGGTGTCCTTGTTGACGGCGAAGAGCACCGTGCACTGGAAGCCCTGCCGCACGGCGAGGACCTTGCCGAGCTGCGGGATCAGCTCCTCGGAGCGATACTCGTCGTCGCCGGCGATCAGGACAACGTGCTTGCCCTTGCCCGGCCCGTCGTAGCCGTCGTAAACCACCCACGGATCCGCCATCGCGATCGTCCTTACCAGGCAGACTGTCCCAAGAGCTATCAGAACGTTGGCTCTCATATCGACCTCTCATTCTCGCAGACCCAAGGTCCGGCTGTCCATGATATCGAGGCGGGACCTGTCGCGAAACAGGGCGCATGCAAACGGGCGAACCCCGAAGGTCCGCCCGTGGTGGGTTGCGAATGAGTTGAAGCAGCTACTTGCGCCGGCGGAGGAGGCCCAGGCCGCCCAGGGCCAGCAGGCACAGCGTGGCCGGCTCGGGCACGGCGGCCCAGTCGACCGCCTGGCCGAACAGAAGCTTGCCGTCGTCGGTGAAGCTGCTGAAGGTCGAGTCCGTCATCAGGCCGAACATCACGCGGCGCCCGGCGGCGGTGGCCGGCTTGCCCGCCGTGCCGTCGCCCAGCAGGGCCGCGCCGGTGTCCGCGATGAACAGCACGGGGTTGCCGCTGGCGTTCTCGGCCAGCGACACCACGCCGGCGCCGAGGCCCGCGCTGGAGTAGAGGCTCTCCCCGCCCGTCGTGAACGCGACCGTCCCACTGAGCCCCGACGTGATCGGGTGCGCCAGAACGATATCCACCGTCGTCGTCGTGGTGCTCTTGCCGATGGTCTCGGCCAGGAAGAACTCCCCGGCCGCGCTGTCGTCCATGACGGCCTCTTCCCAGTTGATGATGCCGATCGTGGCGTCTTCCCACTTGTCTCGGATGGCGGTCGAGCCGGGCGTCGAGGAGATTACCAGCACGTCCACCAGATCGGCGTCGGCCGTGACGGCGGCACCGATCTGCTTGTAGAACACACCTTCGTCGCCCAAGCTGGCGGCCGCGCCGTAGCGGTCAACCAGGTAGCTCATCACGGCGGCATCGGCGCCCCCGGTCGCCGTGGCGCCCGAGCCGACGAGCAGAATCGCCGCCGCGTCGGCCGAGCCGGCCGAACCGAAGATCGTCAGAAGTGCCACCACCGGCAGCAATGCCGCAAGTGCTCTCATGCCGCGCATGTTGTCTCTCCCTCACAGTGAGGTCAGGAAGCAATCGCCCCAAGGTTCCGGGGCAGACCTCCTGCGCGCCTCGCACGGATAGGCTGCGGATCCAATCCGCATCTCCTTACTGATACTTTACCCGGCCGGGGGCGATCCGTCAATGCCGTAATCCCCGCGTCGGCACGCGGGCACGGCTTGCAATGGGGCGCGGCATGCCGGAAAGTAGCGGCGGCAACGGGCGTTGCGTGTGCCATGACGAGACAGACAGACATCGACGCGGGTCCGGTCCGGGCCGCCCTGGCGGCGGCGACGGGGCGCCTGCTGGCCGAGCGGACGGGGGCCGGGCACTGGACGGGCGAGCTGTCCGGCAGCGCGCTGTCCACGGCCACGGCGGCGTTCGCCCTGGCGGCGGCCGACGCCGAGCGGCACGCCGGGCTCGTCGCCGAGGGCCTGGACTGGCTGGCGGCGCACCAGAACGCCGACGGCGGCTGGGGCGACACGACGCGGAGCGGATCGAACCTCTCCACGACGCTGCTGTGCTGGTCGGCGCTGGCCGCGACGCCGCCGGCGGGCGAGCCGCGCCGCCGCGCCGTCGCGGGCGCCGAGCGATACCTCGCCGCCGAGGCCGGGTTGCTCGAGCCCGACCGCATCGCGGCCGCCCTCGTGCGGCGATACGGGGACGACCGCACGTTCTCCGCGCCGATCCTGACGATGTGCGCCCTGGCCGGGCGCCTGGGCGCGGGGGCGGCCGCATGGCGCCTGGTGCCCCCGCTGCCCTTCGAGCTGGCGGCCCTGCCGCACCGGGTGCTGAAATGGCTTCACCTGCCGGTAGTCAGCTACGCCCTGCCGGCACTGATCGCCATCGGCCTGGTGCGCCACGTTCGCCGGCCGAGCCGCAACCCGCTCGCCCGCGCGGTCCGCGCGGCCGTCCGCGGGCGGGTGCTCCGCCTGCTGGAGGAGATCCAGCCCCCCGACGGCGGCTTCCTCGAGGCGGCCCCCCTGACCAGCTTCGTCCTCATGAGCCTGCTGGCGTCCCGCCTGAAGCCCACGGCCGGCGGCCCGTGGGCGCGGGTGGCGGAGCGATGCACCTGCTTCCTCCGCGCAAGTGTGCGCCCCGACGGCACCTGGCCGATCGACACGAACCTCGCAACCTGGGTGACCACGCTGTCGGTCAACGCCCTGCCGGCGAGCGCCCTGGGCAGCCTGGACCGCCCCGCCATCCGCCGCTGGCTGCTCGGCCAGCACCATACCGCCGAGCACGCCTACACCCGGGCCGCGCCGGGAGGATGGGCGTGGACCGACCTGCCCGGCGGCGTGCCCGACGCCGACGACACCGCCGGGGCGCTGCGGGCCCTGCGGCGGCTGGGCGAGCCCGACGAGCCCGCCAGGGAAGCCGCGGCGGCCGGGTGCCGGTGGCTGCTGGACCTCCAGAACGCCGACGGGGGCATCCCGACGTTCTGCCGCGGCTGGGGCCGGCTGCCGTTCGACCGCAGTTGCGCCGACCTGACGGCCCACGCCCTGAGGGCCTGGCGCACCTGGCGGGAGGAGCTTCCCGGCGACCTGCGGCGGCGTACGGCCGAGGCCGGGCGGAGGGCGCTGGGCTTCCTGGCCGGCTCGCAGCGCCCGGACGGCTCGTGGGCGCCGCTGTGGTTCGGCAACGAGCACGCGCCGCGCCAGGAGAACGGCGTCTACGGCACAGCCCGCGTGCTGGAGGCGCTGCGCGAAGCGTGGGGGGAAGGCGACGAGGCGGCGCCGGCGGCCCTGGCGCGAGGCGTGGGATATCTGCTCTCATCGCAAGACGACAGCGGCGGGTGGGGCGGCGCGGCGAACGTGCCGCCGAGCATCGAGGAGACCGCTGTCGCCGTCGCCGCCCTGGCCGGGTGCCTGGCGCCGGGCGCCCGCCAGCCGCCCGGCCCGGACGCCCGCGCCCTTCGAGCGGCCGTGGCGACGGGTGCCAGGTGGCTCATCGACCGCACGGCCGGGGGCGCGGACTTTCCGGCCGCACCGATCGGCCTGTACTTCGCGAAGCTGTGGTACTACGAGAAGCTGTACCCGATCGTCTTCGCCGTCGAGGCATGGAGGCGCGTGGCGGACCTGCCGGGCTGAAACGGGCCGAGCACGGAACGCCGCTGCCTGCCGCCACGTAGAATGGTACGGTGATGCCCATAGCGAAGGGAGAGCGCCGCATGAGGCGTGGACTGGTAATTGTGGTTGTGCTGCTGGCGGGGCTGGCGGTCCTGGTGCCGGCGCTGCTGACGAACGGCTCGGCCCCGCCGCCGACGAGTGGGCCGGCGGCGGGGGCCACTGCGCCCGCGACGGACTGGCCCATCTTCCGCGGCGGGACCGGCATGCTGGGCGTGGCGGCGGGCAAGCTGCCCGAGGCGCCCAAGCTGCTGTGGCGGTTCAAGACGAACGCGGCCGTGGCATCCTCGCCGGTGGTCGCCGGCGGGCGGGTGTATGTCGGCTCGATGGACGCCAATGCCTACTGCGTGGACCTGGCCACGGGCCGGAAGCTCTGGAGCTACCGCACGAAGGACGCGGTGGACGCCCCGCCGACGGTGGTGGGCGGGTCGGTCTACGTGGGCTCGTCGGACAGCTTCCTCTACGCCCTGGACGCCGCGACGGGCACGCTGCGGTGGAAGGTCGAGACGGAGGACAAGATCCTCGGCGCGGCCAACACGTTCGCCGACCCCAAGACCGGCAAGCCTCGGATCGTCGTCGGCAGCTACGACTACAACCTGTACTGCATCGATCCCGAGACGGGCAAGGTGCTCTGGAAGTACGAGTCGGGCAACTACATCAACGGCGGGATCGCCGTCTCGGGCGGCAGGACGGTCTTCGGCGGCTGCGACGCCGTCATCCACGTCGTCCCGCCGGACGGCAAGAAGGCCGAGCAGATCAACGCCGGGGCGTACATCGCCGCGACGCCCGCCTTCGACGGCAAGCGGGTCTACGTCGGAAACTACGAGGGCGCCCTGGTCTGCGCGGACCTCCAGACCGCCAAGCTCGCCTGGACCTTCCAGCGCGATCAGCCGTTCGTCTCCTCCCCGGCCGTGACGGAAGACCGCGTCGTCGCCGGCTGCCGCGACGGCAGCGTCTACTGCCTCGACCGCAAGACGGGCCAGCGCCTGTGGGCGTTCCGCACGAAGGCCGAAGTGGACAGCTCCCCCGTGGTCTGCGGGGGAAGGATCGTCTTCGGCTCCAACGACGGGCGGCTGTACGTCGTGGCCCTGGCCGACGGCAAGAAGCTCTGGTCCTACGAACTGGGCGACGCGATCGCCAGCAGCCCGGCCGTCGCGTCCGGGCGGATCGTCATCGGCTGCAACGACGGGTCGCTGTACTGCTTCGGAAGCAAGCCGTGAAACTGGTTCATCTGAGCCCCGGCGCGGGTGAGAGCTTCTACTGCGAGAACTGCCTGCGCGACGCGGCGATGGTGCTGGCCCTGCGGCGGCGCGGGCACGACGCCGCCAGCGTGCCGCTCTACCTGCCACTGATGACCGAGGAGCACCTCGGCGAGGCCGCGCGGGGGGAGGTCTTCTTCGGCGGGATCAACGTCTACCTCCAGCAGAAGAGCGCCCTGTTCCGCCGGACGCCCCGCTGGCTGGACCGCCTGTTCGACTCGCGCCGCTTGCTCCGCTGGGCGGGCCGGCGGGCCGGCATGACCAGCGCCAAGGAGGTCGGCGAGACGATGCTCTCCATGCTCCGCGGCGAGAACGGGCGCCAGGTCAAGGAGCTGGAGCGCCTGGTGGCGTTCCTCGCCGAGCACGAGCGCCCGGACGTGGTCAGCCTCTCCAACGCCCTGCTGGTCGGCGTGGTGCGGCGGATCAAGCAGGAGCTGGACGTGCCGGTCATCTGCTCGCTCCAGGACGAGCACGGGTACGTCGAGGCCCTGCCGGATACGCACCGCACGGCCGCGTGGGAGGTCCTCCGCGAGCGGGCGGCGGAGGTGGACGCCTTCATCGCGCCCAGCCGCTTCTACGGCGAGGTCATGCGGCGGCAGCTCGATCTGCCGCAGGAGCGGTTCCACGTGATCCCCAACACGATCGACGCCTCCGCCCTGGCCCCGCCGGAGGAGCCGCCGGGCGAGCCGGCGATCGGCTACCTCTCGCAGATGTGCCAGGGCAAGGGGCTGGACACGCTGGTCGAGGCGTTCTGCCGGCTGAAGGACACCGGGCGCTTCGGCACCCTCAAGCTACGCGTCTTCGGCGGCATGACCGACGCCGACGAGCCGTTCGTCCGGCAGGTGCGCGGCCGCCTGGAGCGGGCCGGGCACGCCGGGGACGCCGAGCTGATCGCCACGCTCGACCCCGCCCGCAAGCAGGCGTTTCTCCGCTCGTGCTCGGTCGTCTCGGTGCCGACCCGGCAGGGCGAGGCCTTCGGGCTGTTCGTGCTGGAGGCCCTGGCCTGCGGCGTGCCCGTCGTCCTGCCCGGGCACGGGGCCTTCCCCGAGCTGATCGAGGCCACCGGGGGCGGGCTGCTCTGCGAGCCCAACGACCCCGCCGACCTCGCCGCGAAGATCGAGCTGCTGCTGACCGACCCGTCGCGCCGCGCCGAGATGGGCCGCCAAGGCCGACGGGCCGTCCTGGAGGACTTCACCCCCGACCGCATGGCCGAACGGGTCGAACGCCTCTGCCAGGACCTCACGTCCGCGCAACGCACGTGACCCCAAGGGCTGGGCACTTCCGTGCCCGGCTCTCCCTCACTCCTCCTGACTTCCCTTCACCGTCCACTTGCCCTCGATCCGCTTGCGGGGCATGGGCAGGCCGGCTTGCGGGTCGGGCGCGGGGAAGTTGTCGCGGAGGTACGCCCGGAAGTCCCGCAGCTCGCGCTGGAAGCGCGACGCCATCCGCCGCCGCTCGACCAACGACGGCGCCTTCTTCGGGCGGGCCTCGTGATTCAGCGTGATCAGCAGGCAGCCCGCCCGCGGCTGGAGCAGCACGCGGAGCGTCACGGGCAGGTCCTCCGGCCGCTCCTCGTCGCGACGGAGGCTGAGGACGATCTGGCCGTCGTCCTCGGCGGGCGCCCGGCCGCGGCGGAACGTCAGGCGGAACCGCTCCCGCGAGGCCAGCGTGTACTCGCCCCGCTCGTAGGAGCAGAAGAACGCCTCGGCGACGTCGTGAATGGCGGGGATCGGCGGCGAGCGGAACTGCTGGCTCCAGCGAAGCGGGCGCCGCTTGGCGCGGCGCATCCACCGGCCGGGCAGCGGGATCACCACCAGCCCCAGCACAAACAGCAGGACGAGCAGCACCTCCTGCCAGCCGATCGTCAACGCCAGCATTCCGGGTGGGCTCCGATGCGGAGGCCTTCGCTCCTGCCCGCGACGCCCGCGGGGCAACAGCTTATGATCCCCCAAAGCCCCCCGCCCTTTCAAGGCCGAGGCTTCCGAGATGGGGGTTGTGCGTCCTTGACAGGGGCGGCGGCGGTTCCAGAATCGTATGCAGCGACCAACCGAAAGGACATAACGTGGCACGACGTGCATGGATGGCGGTGTGGATGGCGGCCCTGGTGTCGGGATGGTGCGCGGCGGGCGCAGCCCTGGGGCAATCGCAGAACATGATCGGCCGGCAGAGCCAGAACGAGGGGATGCTCCTCGTCCCGGCGCCGGGCAAGGTCACGATCGACGGAAACCTGGACGACTGGGACTTCTCCGGGCGGATCTGGGTCTTCGCGGACAAGGCCGTCCGCGGGCGCTACTCGGCCGAGCTGGCGGGGATGTGGACGGCCGACTGCCTCTACCTGGCCGCGAGGTGGAAAGACCCCACGCCGATGTACAGCACCGTGGACCCGGACTTCAACGTCAACGACGGCTGGAAGAGCGACTCCTGGCAGATGCGCATCCTGGCCGACCGCCCGCTGTGGATCACCACGTGGCACTTCACGCCGAAGAAGATGCCCGTGATGCACGTGGCCTACTGGAAGGACCCGCAGAACGCCCGCGCCGGGCAGGACGAGGTCGTCTACCGCGCCAAGCCCGGCGAGACCGACCTCGGCGGCGGCGTCGAGATGGCCTACCGCCAGCTCGCCGACGGCAAGGGCTGCGTCCAGGAGATCCGCATCCCCTGGAGCGTGCTCTACCGGCAGGTGCCCGACATCAAGGCCGGGGTGGTCTTCCGCCTGGGCAACGAGCTGCTCTGGGGCGACCCGACGGGCCGGACCTGGCCGGTCCACCGCTACGCCGACAACATGCAGCCGGGGCAGACCTCGCGCGAGTTCTACTGGACCGCCCAGCGTGCCTGGGGCGACGCGAGGCTCGTGGCCGAGGGCAACGTGCCCATGCGGCGGTACGTGGACGAGGCCGCGAAGCTGCCGGGCACCGTGCCGATCCGCGTGGAGGTGCCCAAGGCCGCGTCCAGGTTCACCGTCGTCATCGAGGACGCCGCGGGCCGGCGCGTCCGCAACCTGGCCGGCGACTTCGACCCGGAGGACTACCGCGTCGCCGCCGGGGGCGAGAAGCAGACCGTCGAGGTCCTGTGGGATTGCCTGGACGACCACGGTCGGCTGGTCGAGCCCGGCGAGTACCGCACTCGCGGCCTGACGCACGGCGGGCTGGCGGCGGAGTACGAGATGTGCTTCTACAACCCCGGCACGCCGCCGTGGCAGACGGCCGACGGGCGCGGGGCCTGGGGCGCCGATCACGCCACCCCCCTCCGCGTCGCGCGGGCGGGGGAATGGATGGCCGCCTCCTGGGCGTTCGCCGAGGGCGGCAGCGGGATCGTCGGCCTCGGGCCCGACGGGCTGAAGCGCTGGGGCGAGAAGCGCGGGGCCTACGCCCTCGCCGCCGACGAGAAGTACGTCTACGCCGTCGCGTCGAGCTGGCACGTCAAGGGGCGGCTCTGCCGCCTGGGCGCGAAGGACGGCTCCTACCAGCCCTTCGTGCTCGACGGAAAGAAACGCCCGTTCGAGCTGTCGCTGGAGGACCTCGGCCTCGCGTCGGCGGCCGCGGAGGAGGAGGCCCACAAGGCCGTCGTCGCCGGCGGGGACCTCAGCAAGGTCGAGGCCGGCGGCACAGTCGCGGCGATGGCGGCCGGCGGCGGCAAGCTGCTGCTGGCGATCACCACGGGCAAGCTGGCCGTGCTGGACGCGGCCTCGGCAAAGGTGCTCAAGGTGCTGGACGTGCCGGGGCTGACGGACCTGGCGCTGGGGGCCGACGGGCGGTGCTTCGGCATCCAGGACGGGAAGGTCGTCTCGATCGACCTCGATTCGGGTGCCGTAAAGCCCGCGCCCGCGCCGGGGGTGGGCAAGCCCGCCGCCGTCGCCGTGGACAACGACGGCCACCTCGTCGTCGCCGACGCCGGCCCCGACAGCCAGGTCAAGGCGTACGCCCCCGACGGCAAACTCGTCTACACGTGCGGGCGAAAGGGCGGGCGGCCCATCCGCGGGCGCTTCGACCCCCAGGCGATGATGCGGATGAGCTCGGCCGCCGTGGACGCCCGGGGCAACGTGTGGGTGGTGGAAAGCTGGGACTACCCGCGCCGCGTCAGCACGTGGGGCCGCGACGGCAAGCTCGTCCGCGACTACATCGGCAACGCCGGCTACGCGGGCACCGGCTGCTTCCTGCACGACCAGGACCCATCGCTCGGCTACTGCGGGCCGCTCGAGATGACGCTCGACAAGGCCGCCCGATCCTGGCGGCTGACGCGGGTGCTGTGGGTGCCCGACGCTAACGCAGGCGAGGGCTTGCCCGTGCCGACCGGCTCGCACATCATGCCGCAGCGGTTCACCAGCGCCGCCTCGGGCAAGCCCCGAGAGTACCTCTACACCCACGACCCCCGCGACGGCAGCGGGCAGGTCCTCTACATGGAGCGCGGCGGGAAGTGGCAGCCCGTGGCCGCGGTGTGCCTCGTGGGACACGTCTCCGGGCGCTTCGACCGCGACGGGTCGATCGCCGAGCCGCCGGGCGGCGAGTTCGCCGGCCTGAACGCCAAGGACGGCCTGTTCTGGCACGACCGCAACAAGGACGGCCGCGTCCAGCGAAGCGAGTGCGAGATCGTCCCCGCCGCCCAGCCGGGCGACGTGAAGGGCACGCCGCGAGGCAAGCGCGGCGAGGCGGCCATCGAGCTGAGCAACGGCTGGGGCGGGCGGGCCAACGCCAAGGACCTGACGCTCTACGCCGACGGGCTGGTGCGCTACCGGCCGGTGGGCTTCGGCGACGACGGCGCGCCGATCTACTCGCCTGAGGGCATGGCGCGGTTCGGCCCGGCGGAGCGGGGCGACCTGGTGCCCGTGCCCGAGGAGCACCTGCTGCTGTGCCTCAGCTTCAAGGGCTACGCCGACGCCACGACGGGCATGCTGGGCATCGACGAGCGGACGGGCAACGTGCTCTGGTCGTACCCGAACCTCTACCCCGGCGTGCACGGCTCGCACCGGGCCCCCATGCCCAGCCCGGGCCTGCTGATCGGCCCGCTGCGCATCCTCGGCGTGGCCGAGGCCAACGACGACGCCGGGCGGGTGTTCGTCCTGCGCGGCAACCTCGGGCAGGACTTCTTCCTGACGACCGACGGGCTGTTCGTCGGCGCGATGTTCCAGGACGGGCGCCTGCCGGGCGAGTCGCTGCCGGGCAAGGAGGCCGCCCTCGCCGGGATGCCGATGGAGGCCTTCTCCAACGGCGGCGAGCCCTTCAACGGCTGGTTCGGGCGCCAGAGCGACGGCAAGGTCCGCATGACCACCGGCTTCGCCCGCGAGGCGTGCATGGTCCTGGAGGTCAAGGGCCTGGCGGGCATCCGCCGCTTCACCGGGCCGGCGGTGCCGATCACCCGCGAGGCGGTCCTGAAGGCCAACGAGGACAACGGCGCCCGCGCCCTGGCGGCCGCCAAGCCCAAGGAGTACGCCATCGGCCGGCTCGCGGCCGGGGGGAAGATCGACGGCGACCCGCGCGAGTGGCGCGACCGCCCCGCCATGGCCATCGACCGGGAAGGCGCCGCCGGGCGGGCCTCCGCGAAGCTCGCATGGGACGAGGCCCACCTGTACGTCCTGTTCGACGTGCGAGACCCCAGCCCCTGGAAGAACGAGGGCAAGGACCCCACCCGCCTGTTCAAGACCGGCGACGCGGTGGACCTCCAGCTCGCGACCGGCCCGGAAGCGCCGGGTGCCGAGAAGCGGCGCGACCCGGCCGCGGGCGACGTGCGGATCGTCTTCGCGCAGCTCGACGGCAAGCCCGTCGCCGTGCTGATGGGCCCGATCGACCCCTCGGCCCCCAAGGCCGGGCGGGTGCTCTACCATTCGCCCGTGGCCGACCGGACGTTCGATCGCGTCGAGCCGCTCGCGGCGGCCCGCGTGGCGGTGCGGGCCTCCGCCG
>Ga0307378_10009121_pt1 | contig 13075 bp, 10 predicted proteins | sample UN1MG_FD_202238 | JGI IMG/M metagenome (GOLD analysis project Ga0307378, IMG submission 202238) | Soil microbial communities from Risofladan, Vaasa, Finland - UN-1 | ecosystem: Environmental > Terrestrial > Soil > Coastal area > Acid sulfate soil | place: Finland: Risofladan, Vaasa | collected... | reverse complement strand
TTCCTGATAGGCGACTTTTTCAACGAAAATTGTCGGATTAGAGTATACTTCTGTATTTGTCACCAGAAGTTTAATCTGCGTTACCTGCTCCGGGAATCCTACGTTATCATTAAAAGGAAAGGGCATGATATATGCATAGTTCTTATCTTTCACTCGATAAATTCTCATAGCAACAATAGCCGTGCGGTGTGCACTGTTTTTTTCTGATATCGCTAAATCAACGCCAACATAAGTCTGAACGAAATTTTTATCATCCGGAAGCTCTTTATCGTAATCGTAATAATGAATATATTCGGGTTTAACAACGCGTCCCGTTTCAGAAACAACACGAAGAAGGTATTCTCTTAACCAGGTGATTTCGGTAATGCCTTTTGTTTTTTCTTCCTCGATAAATTCCTGGTTGGGAAACTTCCCGGGCCAAGCACAATCACCTTGTTCGTCCAGAAGGGGATACTCCCGATAAATACCGTGCATTTTATTTTCCTCGATATTTTTCTGCAGTCGTTTAATAAGAGAGTCTTCATGAAGCAAGCTTCCAATAATCATAAGTCGGGTATATCTGCTTCCGGCAGGAATTACATCACCGAGAAGCCAGTTGTATATTTTGTCCCTTCCTTCTTTTGTTCTAACAGAATCCATATCTTCCAGATCGTCACAGATAATTAATTGCGGACGGTATTGTTTATGCCGTATACCGCGGATACTTTGTTCGGTGGAAGCTACAGTAATTTTAGCGTCGTAATAGGGCAAATAAAGCGATACCAAATTCCAACCGCTGCGTTCTTCTTGGAAAGGTCCCAAATCTTTTTTCAGCAACTCGTTCGTCTCAAGCTCGTACTTAATCTGCTGAAGCAGCGTTTGGGCTTTCTGCTGCGTTCTGCTCAGAATTAGAACGTGTTTTATTTTCTGTTCTCCGAGAATAGCCCAGAGCGGGAAAGAAAGCGAAAGTAGGGTTGATTTCCCGCAGCCGCGAAAACCGAGTATTACTGCACTGCGGATGTCCGTATCCTGCGTTATATGGAATATCTCTTCATGGAAAGGAGCAATGGGAAATTCGGTATAGTGAGGAAAGTAAAAGTAGAAGAAAAATTTGTGACTTCTTTTTACGATACTCAACCTGACTCTTTTGTCTTTTAACATCACATCGAAAATTTCTTCTACGCTCATTTGTTTATTTTTCTTTTTCATTTTTTTTGTCGAACGAAGCAAGCCGGAGAGCTGTTTTTACTAAAGCCATCTGTTCCGGCGTGAGTTCTTCATCCGAATACGTAAGATGACCATTAACCTCGACCTTATTGCTATATTTAGGGTGGTGATGGCGGAGCCAAAGTTGAAGGGCTTGGAAATTACGGTCGCGGATAAGTGAAATTAACTGACTTTCGGTTAAATCCGTGATTAATGCCTCTCCTTCAGCAATAGCCGTATCAGTCTCCTTGGCAAATTTCGGATTTTTGCGCCAGCGATAGTATGTCGTCCTTCCAATATTAGCCTTTTGACAAGCTAACTCCACTACGGGCATTTTCTTTAACTGTTCAAGTAGTAACTCTTTTGCGTTATCTTTTTTCATAACTTTTTAGCTTTTATATTAGTAAAACGCTCGAACCTATTTATGATTACTTCTCCGTATATATCTGAAATTTCCATTGCTCTGCATTTTCTATGCATGATTTCTGAAGCTATAATTGTTGACCCCGATCCTGTAAATGGCTCTGCGACTATTCCGTTTCTCGGAGAAAGGATTTTAACAAACGGCAATAATATGGATAAAGGTTTAGTCCCAAAGACTATGTGCTGACCGCTAGAAGATCCTGTTTCAGCTGTCCACGTTATGTGATCATTTACCCTGGCCCATCTTGTCCCTTTCTTTTTATCCCAATAACTCTTGCCTTTTTGACCGTAAATAATTACTTCGTACGTATCTAACAATCTTTGTCCTTTGGTTTCTAGATATTTCTCGAGTTCTTCTTCGTATCCTTCGTTGTGTACCGCTTTTCCTTTGTCGGCCAGGGGAGCGATGTCGTACTTAGAGAAAAACTTGTGTTTTGCCGAAAAGCCTTGGCACCTATTTAACAGGAACCAAATCACCATGTTTTTTATGGTCCAGTATTTCTCAATAGCCTGCCATAATTCCACCGTGTTTTTCCAATTCTCGAATATCATCACGTTGGCTCCGATCGGATTTTGATATTTGTTTGCTATATTTAACCATTCATCGTATTCCGGCACTCCTCCCGATTGCTTCACGCCCAAATATTCTCTATTTTGTTTGAATCCGAATTTGGTGATTGGAGAACCATTTTTAAATGGTTTTCCTTCTTTGGTTGTTAGGCCAATTGTGTCATACGTCCTAAACTTCTGAATAACCATTCCTTTTTTTGTTTTCTGTTTTCTGTTTCCTATTCCATATCCGATGCGGTATGGCGGATCGCTAAATAGAAAATCATATTTTTCATCTCCGAACAATATCTTCCAGTTTTTTTCTTTCGTACAATCTCCTATAAGAAGTTTATGATTTCCCAGCTCCCAGAGATCGCCGTTTTTTACACGTCTCTTGCCATGAGTAATTTTTTCTATTTCCTTATTTAAGTCAAAATTATCTTCTGTTTCCAATCCAAAAATTTGGTCCATGTCCTCGTCACTGAATCCCGAATCTAATAATAAAGACTCATCAAATTCTTTAAGGAGGTCTAAACTCCAGCCTCCTGCTTCAACTAGTTTATTACTTAACAGCATGTATTTTTCCTTTTGCTTCTCGGTTAAGCCTCTTTTGATTATGACTTCTATCTCTTTAATTCTATTTTCTTTTAGCGCCTTTAGTCTGCCGTGGCCCGCCAGAATCATATCGCTTTCATCCAACACAATCGGTTCTACATATCCCATTTCTTTTATGCTCTCAGAGATTTTTTCTACCCAGTGTTTCTTGGGATTTTTAGGATTTGGTTTTATATCTTTTACTTTTATAACTTTCGTTTCTATATTAGTGTTCATAGTTAGTGTTTGCGTTTTTAGTTAATTAATTAACATTCGACCTTTGCTTTTCAGTTCATTGAAAACTAAAAAGCATAACCATAATGGTTATGCTTTTATTGAAACATATGCCAAAAACGGTTTTCGGGGATTTATTACCTATGTTTTTCCCGAAAACGTCGTTCTCGAAGTTCTTTTAACTCTCGTACAATGTCGTATATTTCTTTTGCTGATCCCTTATTCCCTAAAAGATTTTCAGCAATTTCAGAAAGGGGTTGGGTATATTCTTTTTCTTCAACAACATCAAATTTGACTCGATCATGATACCACTTCTCAATTGTTAATCTTCTATCGATATTCTTAAGTGGTTTAAATTTGGGTAGTTTTTCGCTAAGGCATTTTATATATTTTTTTAAATCTTCAAATTCTGCATCTGTAAGTTTAGTATAAATTTTTATAGGAAAATATCTTACTTTCGAGAGTAATGTCCAGGGCGGATATTCGCCACCACTAAAGTTATTACATGGAGCAGTTATAGTGCCACGGATTATATATGACTTAATGCTATCAACAAAATGTACTGGTAACTGGAATTTATCAACAACGAATTTAGCCGTATTATTAAGGTAGTTCCAATGAATTTTATGGTATAGCAATTTTGATTGTTCACGTGCTATACGCATACCTATTTCTTTCGATTGTAGTTTCGAACTAATTTTTTCTTCTTGGGCCAGAAACTCCTTAGACTCGAGCATAGCATCTGATCTTTGATCCATTTCGCGAGTCCATTGTGTTATAGCATCGTTATTAAATCCATCATCGGTGGGAATGTTCAAATAATCTCTCGTTTCTTTTACGATAGATTGAAATTCAGAATCTGAAATAAGAAGCTTTATAAGATCCAGATTCTTTTTCTGTGCCACAAAGGACAACTTTGGGGTCTTAGCCTTTTTCTCTTTTTTAATTTTTACTTTACTTTTCTTTTTTAGCATTGTAAACTAATGGTAGGTTTATTTTATTTTATACCCAATTATGAATAAAGACAAATTACCGGAAATCTTAACAATGAAGCAGGTTTGTGAGCTTCTAAATGTCCATCCTAATACTTTAAGAAATTGGGACAATAATGGTGTCCTCAAGGCCATCCGTTTTGGTAGTCGCAGAGATAGGCGATATAAGAAATTGGATATTTTAAAAATTTTTTCGAAGAAATAATATGTTTGAACAATCATTCAAAAATATAGATGGCATATTACACAGGGACGCTGGATGTGCTACCGAGCTTGATTATATTGAACAAACTTCGTGGATCCTTTTCTTGAAGTATCTCGATGATTTAGAGCAGATAAAAAAGACCGAGGCAGCTCTTGCTGGCAAGAAACATAAATTTATTATTAACCCACAGTATCGCTGGGAAGTTTGGGCTGAGCCTAAAACAGCCGATGGCAATTTAGACCATAATAAAGCACTCATCGGGGACGATCTTAGGGATTTTGTAAACAATAAACTTTTTCCGTACCTGAAAAAATTTAAGACAGAAGCCGATAGGCCGGACACAATTGAATATAAAATCGGTGAGATTTTTAGTGAGCTAAAAAATAAGATTGAAAGCGGATACAGGCTTCGTGAGATTTTAGATATTGTTGATGGAATGCATTTTCGGACAGATCATGAAAAGCATGAACTTTCTCATTTATACGAAGAGAAAATTAAAAATATGGGTAATGCTGGACGCAACGGAGGAGAGTATTACACGCCCCGACCCCTTATAAGAACTATTGTAAAAGTTGTTGGGCCTAAGATTGGAGACAAAATTTATGATGGAGCATGCGGATCAGCAGGTTTTTTAGTTGAAGCTTTTGACTACCTAAAAGAGAGTAAAGATCTTTCTACCACTGAATCAGTGAAACTTCAAAAGGATACTTTCTATGGTAAAGAAATAAAATCCCTTGCCTACATCATTGGCGTAATGAATATGATTTTGCATGGGATTGAGGCGCCAAATATTTTGCATACTAATACTCTTGCCGAGAACATTAATGATATACAAGAAAAACATCGCTACGACATTATTTTAGCTAATCCTCCTTTTGGCGCCGGCATAGGGCGCGAGATACAGCAGAACTTTCCTATAAAATCGGCGGAATCTGCGTATCTATTTCTGCAACACTTTATAAAAATTCTCAAAGCTGGCGGAAAAGCAGGTATTGTAATTAAAAATACTTTTCTTTCCAATGGCGATGCAATAAGCCTTCGTCGCGAACTTTTACGAAGCTGTAATGTCCATACAATATTGGATTTACCCACAAAGGTATTTGTTGCAGGATCGCAGACTGTAGTTCTTTTTTTCGAGAAAGGCACGCCTACGAAAAAGATTTGGTATTATCAGGTAAATTTAGATAGAAATTTAGGCAAGACAAATCCGCTGAGAGAAAAAGATTTAGCCGAATTTGTTGAGTTGCAAAAGATTAAGGCTGATTCTAAAAATTCTTGGTTGGTGAACATTTCTGATGTTGACCAAGAAACTTTTGATCTATCTGTAAAGAATCCGAACGACGGCAAGGATGTTATACTCCGCGATCCAAAAGATATTTTGACTACCATGAAAAAACTGGACAAGGAATCTGAAGATATTTTGGAAGGTATTTTAAAGCAAATCCATGAAAAATAATTGGCCAATAAAAAAGCTAGCTGAGATTGGAACTATTTTTAATGGGAATAGCATTAATGAAGACGTCAAAAGGAAAAAATACCTGAACAAAAACGGGGGGCTTTCTTTCATCGCAACGAAAGATATTGACCAAGAGCTACATTCAATTGATTACGATAATGGAGTAAGAATCCCGTTCGGAGAAAAAGGTTTTAAAGTCGCTCACAAAGGTTCTGTATTAATTTGTGCAGAGGGTGGTAATGCTGGTAAAAAGATGGCGCAAACGACTCAAGATGTCTATTTTGGTAATAAATTATTTGCATTAGAGACGAATAATCTAGCAGATCCCAAATTCGTTTTTTATTGGTATTTAACTCCAATGTTTGCCGAATCATATAAAGCCAAAATGCGAGGACTTATTGGCGGTGTTTCAATGAATAATTTTAAAAATTTATTAATTCCACTCCCGCCCCTTTCTGAGCAGAAACGGATTGTGAAGCTTTTGGATGAAATTTTTAAAAAAACAGCAAGGGCGCAGGAAAATACTAAGAAGAATTTGCAAAATTCCAACGGACTTTTTGAATCGTACTTGCAAAAGATTTTTTTAAGTTCAGGAAAAGGCTGGACGAAAAAAATGCTGGGGGAGGTTTTGAAATTAGAATATGGCAAGCCGTTACCAAAATCAAAACGAAAGGCGGATGGAAAGTATCCAGTTTATGGCGCCAACGGAGAGAAAGACCGATCAGATGATTTTTATTGTGATAAGTACAGTTTTATAGTCGGACGCAAGGGCTCAGCGGGCGAGTTAAATTTAACCAAAAAAAAATTCTGGCCACTTGACGTCACATATTTTATAACTTTTGACAACAAAAAGTACGATCTTAAATTCCTCTATAATCTTTTCACTATTTTAAATTTACCAAGATTAGCAAAAGGAATAAAGCCTGGAATTAATCGCAACGATGTTTATTCCATAGAAGTAGATCTACCGACCTTAAAGGAGCAAGTAAATATTGTCAGGAAAATTGATGCGTTAGCAGTAAATACAAAAATATTAGAAGACAATTACGAACAAAAGTTGGCTAATCTAGGAGAATTTAAAAAGTCAATTTTAAAAATGGCGTTTATTAACTCATTATGAACGAAGCAGAAACAAGAGCTGAATATATTGACCCAAAGCTGAAAGCCAGCGGTTGGGGCGAAGTAGAAGGATCAAAAATCCTCCGGGAGTTTCGTATTACCGAGGGGCGTATTCAAGCTGGCGGCACACGAGCCAAGCCGGAAATCGCTGACTATATTTTGGTATTCAAAAATAAGAAATTAGCAGTGATTGAAGCTAAGCAAGAAAGCTTGTCGGCAACAGAGGGTGTGGCGCAAGCAAAATCATACGCTGAGAAATTAAGAATTGAGCATACGTATGCAACCAACGGTAAAGAAATTTATCAGATTTCAATGAAGACTAGTAAAGAAGGCTACGTGGATAAATTCCCAACACCGGAAGAATTATGGAGCGTAGTTTATTCCGATCAAAATGAATGGCAAGAGAAATTTACTGCAATTCCTTTAGAGGGTGAGATTGGGAAACGTTATTATCAAGAGATCGCCATCAATAATGCTCTTGATGCTATTACTGAGAATAAAAAGAGAATACTACTAACTCTTGCGACCGGTACGGGGAAAACAGCAATTGCATTTCAAATTTCTTGGAAGTTATATCAGACCAGATGGAACCTACAACGTGATGGTGGGCGGCGTCCAAGAATTCTTTTTCTTGCTGACAGGAATATTCTTGCAGACCAAGCGTTTAATGCCTTTTCGGCATTTTCAGAGGATGCGTTAGTGAGAATTAATCCGTTGGACATACGAAGAAAAGGCGCAGTACCTACGAACGGAAGCGTATTTTTTACCATATTCCAAACTTTTATGAGTGGGCCTGGCGATACGCCACATTTCGGCGATTATCCATCGGATTTCTTTGACTTTATTGTTATTGATGAATGTCATCGTGGAGGTGCGAATGATGAAGGAAACTGGCGTGGTATTCTGGAGTATTTTTCTCCAGCAGTGCAGCTTGGCTTAACAGCAACACCAAAAAGAAAAGACAACATTGATACCTACAAATACTTTGGTGATCCGGTTTATATCTATTCACTAAAGGAGGGGGTTAACGATGGATTCCTTACGCCATTCAAAGTAAAACGAATCCAAACTACACTGGATAAATATGTTTATACATCCGATGACCAGATAATAGAGGGAGAGGTTGAAGCAGGGAAAATTTACCAGGAAGAAGATTTTAATAGAATTATTGAGATTAAAGAGCGTGAAGCCAAGCGGGTGCGAATAATGTTGAGCGAAATAAACCAGAACGAAAAAACGATTGTTTTTTGTGCTACTCAAGATCATGCTCTTGCCGTGCGAGACTTGATCAATCAATACAAAGAAAGTAAAGAACCTAATTATTGTGTGCGTGTAACCGCTAACGATGGTGCACGTGGAGAGCAGTATTTGCGTGAATTTCAAGATAACGAAAAAACGATCCCCACGATTTTAACTACGTCACAAAAGCTATCAACTGGAGTGGATGCACGTAACATCCGTAATATTGTTTTGATGCGGCCAATTAATACAATGATTGAATTCAAGCAGATCATTGGACGTGGCACACGGCTTTTTGATGGCAAGGAATACTTTACGATTCTTGATTTCGTTGATGCTTATCACCACTTTTCTGATCCAGAATGGGATGGTGAGCCAATAGATCAAACTATAGAGAAAGAGCCTAAGCCTAAAGGACCTAAGGAGCCATCACCTATACCCGAGCCGCCAGAGGAACCCAAAAAGAAGTTAAAAATTAAATTACGTGACGGGAAAGAACGAGAGATTCAACACATGATTGCTACTTCATTTTGGAGCGCTGATGGTAAGCCGATTTCCGTACAAGAATTCATGGATAGTATGTTTGGAGCAATGCCGGACTTTTTTAAGAACGAAGAGGAGTTACGTAAGATTTGGTCTAATCCTACAACCAGAAAGGCCTTTTTAGAAAAAATCAGCGCACTTGGTTATGGTAAAGACGAATTAGAAATCCTACAAAAAATGATAGATGCAGAGCAAAGCGATCTGTTTGATGTTTTGGCGTATATTTCTTTTTTAACTAAACCAATTACAAGAAAGCAAAGGGTGGAACAAGTAAGGACAAAGATTTTTAAAGGATTAGATGTGCGGCAGCAAGAATTTTTGGAATTCGTACTGGAAAAATATGAGAATAAAGGCGTTGAGGAACTTGATGAAGAAAAATTACCGATCTTATTAAACTTGAAATATAAAGCTATTGCAGATGCGGAGAGCGTACTGGGAGGGGTAGATAAGATTCGTTCAACTTTCTTTGGTTTTCAAAAAGTTTTATATTCTAAAACTTACTAAGTAATAAAATTATGAATTATAAAAACTGGCCTAAAAAAGAAATACCAATTGTTCAACTTTTTTTTGATCCTTTAAATCCAAGGATGACCGATAAATTTAGCAAGGCAGCCCAAACAGAAATTATTCAGGAACTAGTCAAAAAACACAATATTTTAAAATTAGCTAATGAGATGGTGAAAAATAAGGATTATCCAGAGCTCGAAAGGTATATAGTAACCGAAGAAGATGGACGATTTATTGTCTTGGAGGGAAATAGACGGCTCGCAGCTTATAAATGTCTTATTGATCCTGAGTTGGTGCCTGGGGAAGAACGGGAAAAATTTAAAAGATTGTCTGCACAAGCAAGTTTTGATGGTAATGAAAAATTGGAAGTTTTTATTGCTCCTAGCCGCACAGAAGCCATACCGGTATTAGAATCTAAACATGTTCGATATCTATTTGAGCCCTGGTCAATGGCCATGCGTAATAATTTCATTAAAAGAACTAGGGCTAAGACAAAACGGGCATTAAAAGGAGAAGATAAGAAAAGCGTCGCAAGGGCAAATCTTTATGAGATTGCAAAAAATTTGGAATTGCCAGAAGAAGTTTCTCAAATAGTCCAGGATTCTAAGAAATTCAACATAACTACTTTCTATAGGATTGTAGAAAGTAGTGTCGGCAAAGAATTTTTAGGATACGATATAAACGAAAAAGGGGAAGTAATTCCATATATACACCCTGCAGAATTTTTGAAAGGACTTAAAAGGATGGTCAGCGATGTTGCCCTAGAGAAAGTTAACTCACGTTTACTTGACAGGACTGAAGATATCGAGAAAAAATATTTAAACAAAATCGAAAAAAAAGATAGACCAAATCTCGCCAGGATTAGTAAGAAAAAATTAAAAGTTGGTGGTCGTGTATTAATTCAACCTACCAAACAAAAGAAAACTAAATTACAAACAGATTGGATTACAAGCGATACTTATCTTTTATATCCGAAACAAAACCGTATAAAAGAAATACTAAACGAGTTAAAAAGCTTGAAACCAGAAGATTCCCCAAATACTTGCGCCATTTCACTTCGCGTATTACTTGAACTTTCTACCTATTCTTTTCTAGAAGGAAAGAAAGAGATTGAAAAAATGGTTACCGCTGAGAAGGAAAAACGAAAGAAAGCTAAACAAAATTTACCCAATGATTGGACACCCACCTTTAAACAGATGCTACAACATTTAATAAGTTGTGGACATGTAAGCGACCCACAATTAAGAAAATCTTTTTCGATATATATAAATAAAAGTAGTCCCCAGCCATTTCTTATTGAACTTGATCAGTTTGTTCATAACCTTCATTATAAACCTACTGCTATAGATATTCGAAATATTTGGAGAACTTTCGGTTTGCCTTTGTTTGAAATAACCTCTAAATAATCATCCATGAAAGTAGTTAGCCCACTACGTTATCCCGGCTCAAAAAGAAAACTCTTTAATTATTTAGAGAGAGTTTTAGACTATAATAGTTTTTCTCCACAAGTATTAATTGAACCGTTTGTCGGTGGCGGAAGTATATTTTTGAATTTTTTGTCTCGTCATACTAAAAGCATAGCGGTTATAGCAGATAAAGATGAGTTAGTTTATAGTTTTTGGAAAACGCTTTTTACTGAACCGAAATATTTAATAAATTTTATTAGTAAGGTAAAAGTTAATCTTAAAAATTTCGATTATTATAAATACGTTTCTTCCCATCATACAGAATTTAATAGGAAACAGTTAGCAGAGGCATGTTTATTTTTAAATCGTACAAGTTTTTCCGGTATTTTAAACAATAACTCTGGTCCTATGGGCGGCCGAACGCAAAAGTCTATTTATAAAATTGATTGCAGGTTTGGTTGTGTAAATTTAATCAAAAAGATTAGATTTATTTCTGCTTTTAAAAATAGGGTAGTGATTTTGCCATACAATTGGGAAAAAACACTGGAATATGTAGTTAAGGGGGGAAAATACAAAAAGGCGAATTTATTGTTTTATTTTGACCCACCATTTTATAAAAAAGCAGATAAACTTTATAGGTACCATTTTGATAATGGAAGTCATAGAAATTTACGTAATAAATTAATAAGGTTAAAACAGCCATGGATTCTAAGCTACGATAGGGTAAAAGAAATACAGGATCTTTACTCCGACTTTACGAGAGTAAATGTCAGTATGCCTTATTCTATTAATTCTCCGGCTAAGCGCCTTGAAAAAGAACTTATAATTACGCCACTCAAATTACCGAAGATATAATGGCCAAAACTCAACCAATGAAATCAGAAAACTTTAAACATCTTAAATCAAATTCAAAAAAGAAAAATAATGAGTTGAAAGAAGTAGAGTTGGCTATTCCTATTCATGGTATTGAGACAGATAATGTAATTTCTTTTGGCGAAGTCAAAATTTCACCACCAGACAAAGTTAAATGGGAACTATTTGGCCCGTCTTTCACAACAAAAAAGGGGAAGGAAAAGCTATTAGAGTCTTATAAAAAGGAAGGTCTAACTGCTACCGCCTTAGTTTCAGTTAGGGCATATCGAAAAGATGCTTTCTTAAAAGCTTATTCAAAACTGGAAAGGGTCTTTACCATTTTAACCTTTTTCAATATTGAAATTGGAAAAGGTAACCAGATAAGGGGCAAAGTTTATATGGATATAGAAGGAAGGGCACAATTGGGTTTTTGTAATTGGTATGTTAGAAGACTTGATGGGACCTCAACGGGTTTCGGCTCAAAAAGTGTTGGCTTGTATTATTTTAATGATTTAATTATTGATAATGATAAATTCCAACTATTTACGAAAAGCAGAATAGGTAAAAGGATAATTAATATTTTGTACAAAAAAGGAAAAGAGAGGAATGATATGGAAAAGCGAATCGTCAAAAGCTTAATTTGGCATAGACAAGCTTTAAGTCAAATTGAGCCTTATCAACAGTTCGGATTTTTATACATTGCTTTAGAGGTTCTTTTGTATCCATCTCAAAAGGAATTAACTGTTGTGAAATGTGATGATAAGAAATGTAAGAAGGGTTTATGGAACTTTCCCAAGCAAGAGGAAGAATTTCGTCGCCGAATCAAAACCTTAATTAAAAAAGAATCTGATACCAATATTAAGTATGCTATTGCTAGAATAATGTGTTCTAGTAGAAAAAAAGAAAGCTTAAAGAAAATAAGAAACGGCATTTTTCATTCGGGTTTTACGGGGGTAGATTCTGAGGATGTAACAGACTTAAAAATTGCATATGAAGCCGTACTCCTTTCTTTATTAAATAGACTAAAATTACCCATTAGCCCTTCAGGGTTGTAATGGTGAGAATGTTGGAGTACTAAAAACCATCACAAAAAACTATATACAAAATATAAACACTTAATATGCCATTAAATCAACAACCACCTCAAGATTATCGTTTAATAAAAACAGAAGATGAGCGGCAAAAGAAAGGGTTAGAAGATATCACCACTCTTCAAAAACTTTTAAAATCAAAAGGACGCAATGATTTGGCAATACTATTAGAAGGTTGTACCTGTGAGGTGGAAGAGTCCAGCCAATATGGTAGTTATTTATTCTCAGTAATTTCAACCTTCTGGATTTATGCCCCTCCAGAAAAAATTGAAAAACTAGAACAGGTTTCTGAAAATGACAAAAATCTCTTATTAGAATTAGTTAAGAAAATTTATCCTCCAAAAGATTATTCTCCAGAAATAAGAGAAATACAGTTTCGAGTTTTAACAAAAGATATTAAAGAAAAAAAAGATAAAAACAAACAACAGATTAAATTACTCCGGGGTCAAAAGACTTACGCCACAAGAAAAAATGAAACATTTCGGCAAAAATATCTTACCCCCATAATTATAGGTATAGTTGTTGCTGTCGCAGGAGGAATTATCTTGCGATTAATTTTTTAAATGAGAAAGAATAAGAAAGAACAAAAGAAAAAATAAAAAATCTCAAATAGCATTCAATAATGATGAAATACTTGAAAAATTTTGGGATGAAATTCTCTTAAAACTTTAACCCTATTA
>Ga0307378_10009120_pt1 | contig 13075 bp, 24 predicted proteins | sample UN1MG_FD_202238 | JGI IMG/M metagenome (GOLD analysis project Ga0307378, IMG submission 202238) | Soil microbial communities from Risofladan, Vaasa, Finland - UN-1 | ecosystem: Environmental > Terrestrial > Soil > Coastal area > Acid sulfate soil | place: Finland: Risofladan, Vaasa | collected... | reverse complement strand
TCCATTCCACGAATACAGCTAAAGCCAGTGAGATCTTCTACAAGATTATGTTCAAAAACATCTCCTATATTTGCTTCTGGTCTATATAGTTTCCATTCGGTTCCAACATCAGCCTGATTAATAATAACATTTAATTCTTCTTTGTTTGGAGTTACTGGAACAAATTGAGATGAACTATAAGTTACGAACGCAAAGCTCTCATTAGGTATTCTAACTTGAGCATTTCCACCAGTTATTTCTAGATAAAACTGATTACCATTTGAAATTTGACCAGAAACATACGTTAAGTTGGTATTAACACCAGTTACATAATAAGGTTTAAGGTTTAATGTGTTACCACTAGTGTCTAATATAGCGTGCGGTATACTTACTGTAAATCTACCATTGGCATCGACAGGAATTATATCTTCTGCATCAACTATAGTATCAACCAGATCTCCAGGGCTTGGTTTATAAGCAACTTTAGGACTAGAGTCCCTTAAAGCGTCTTCAAAACTAAAGAACTCATCAAAATTTAAAGGTTTTGTTAAATTTATCCCAATTAACCTTTTTGACGATCTGCCTTGTTGCTTTTTTTGTTGTTGATAATACCCGAGCATATTTATTCCTCTTTAGAGGAATATACGCATATTAATTATCAATTAACCAACGCAAAGCCTTCCATTTTGGATTTTCGGTGTTTCCAGAATAATCTTGAGCACCAAACGCCCAGCCACTTCTAGGTTTGCCTCCATAATTAAAATAGCAACGAGGAATATTGCCAGACACCTCTTCAATCATTGCATCATAATCAATTAAAATATTTTCAAGTTCAGGACTATTAGCAAATTCATATGATCGCTCAGCATTCTCATTACCACCTATATGGTTTCCACATTCGTAGCAACTCATCTCTAACCCATATTCATCAGCTAACCCTTGATATTTTTCCATTTGGTCGCGAGAACGCTGCATACCCTCTGTTTTAGCTCGCTCAATCGTAGCCTCTATATCGGCATCGTCTTGCCACTTTGGTAAATATAGATATGGGGCTATAGATAGGTGAGTTGCCATCTCACACTCTTCAATAGCATGCTTATGAGAGAAATTAGCGGCAGCTTGCCAAGCACATATATAATTAGCCTTATCTACCTTGCCATAGACATTATCAAATACTTTATATGCTTCGTTAGCCAGATAGCCATACCCCTTAGCTGAACGTTTAAAATAATTAGTTTCTGATGGGAATTCTCTAGCTCCAACCTCTAAAGCTTTAGCGTATTGCCCCCTAAAAGCCCTCGCAGAATTCCATACTTCATTTGAATATTCAACGTAAAGACTGACATCTGAACGAAGATTATCAGCAATTAAATCAGCTAAATTAGTAATGTAATCATCTGTAGCGTTGTGAGGAATACAAATCCACAAATCTGAATTAACCTCATTAGCTAGTTGTATAACATCCTCCCAACAAGCACCGCTAGATGAAGATTGCCCCATGTCTGTTTGTTTACGCCTATCAGACCAGTTAGCTTGCTTAGAGTCGTTAGTTAGCGTCCAATCCATAGCTCGAACACAGGAAAACCCACTTAAGCTCTCTAGTAAAAAACTATGAAATGTTGCATTTATTGACTGCCCAGGATAAAAAAGCTTCCAATCAGAGCCCAACGAAGACTCTTCAATTCTAAAATTTTCTTTTTCTAATCCGTCAGGAAATTTAATAATGCCGCTTTCATTAAATGTAGCTACATTAGCAAACTTAATTTTAGTATTTCCATTTAATACAAGCTGGAATTCTCCATTATTTACTATATTTAAATCTCCATAAATTGGCACTTGCCCACCTAGCTTTAAACTATTGTATGGAGTAGCAACGCTTGGGCGTCCATTTGAGTCTACAGGAATATCTTGTTGGTCTAGCTTGTCATAACCAGTTACAAAGCCCGCCTGCCTTAGAGCATCAGCATATGTGATGATATTATCCCAGTAAGTAGGTCTGGTTAGATTAATTCCAATATTACGACCAGCTCTTGGTGTTGGCGTTGGTGTTGGAGGTGGAGGTGGCGGAACTTCACCTTCTTGAAGAATATTTAACAATTCGTCAACGCACCCCTTGATTTCAAAAACCTTTTCGATCGCTAATTCATTTGACATCTGTAAACCCTTAAATAGAATGTATGTTCAATATATTATACACATCAATGAGTATATTATAGCATGAAAGCAATTTTAATACTAATCGCACTTACTTGTCAAGTAAACATATTTGATTTTGATCATCCGCCAACTCCTTCACAACCAGCAAAAATTGTTGAAAGAGCTGAAATAGTGCCGCATAAAAATATACTTAACGTTTCTACTCTACAAGAACTTTTAGATTTAAAGAAACAAAACAAACTAATTTTTGGAATGTTTAGTGCTGATTGGTGACCGTCATGCAAGCCGACCAGTCTGGTCGTAGAAAAATACTTACATGACCCAAGAATGAAGAATGTAATCTTTGTTAAGATAGATTATGATCAATCACCAGAATTAGTTAGAAAATATAATATTAGAACGCTGCCAACATTCATATATAGAGAGCAAAAACTTATTACTGGGAATACAGCATCTTTACAAAATTGGATTGAAAAAATGATACAAATGCCAAAAAAATCAAAAAACCCGCCAGTTTTAACGGGTAAAAGAATTTTTAGTACTTATAATTATCGTGTAATTCAAACGCCATTTAGGAATTCGTTTGAATGTGTTGGATCTTCGTGACCATAGATAAAAAAACCCGGTGGGTTTATTTATCTTTAGTTACAAAAGTTCCAGGACCAATAGGATATCCGTCTAATCGAGGTGGTCCTTTTGCCGTAAAATGCTCTTCTACAGAAGCCCCGTAATATTTTTCTGGAGTATGAGAAATCACAACATCTTCATCTTCGGTCGCTCTTATACTAGAATTTGTTGATTTATCTGTAAAATGAACAACAGCCGCATCCGGCGACGTGTCTTTAGTATTGTCGTGATTAGATATTGTGTCTACAGCCCCAACACCAACGACTCCCACCAGTAACGCAATACCAGCCCTTCTAACGCCCAACATTATAAACTTCCTCCCATGTTAAAATTTGTCTTTCAAACCCAGCATACCTAGAAATTGCATAACTATCATTTTGTTTTAAATGAAATAATAGGTCTTCTGGCTTAACCCAAAAAGATCCACGCGGCATATCTGCTGGATATATTCCACCATTTTGCCAAGTATCACCCCATGAGTTTTGTATTAAAAAACCCTCTAAATTCGCTCTAGTATCTCCGGACTCTTTAGATCTATACGCCAAAACGGTCATTGCATGAGCCCAGTCGTTGCCTGTTCTTCTTGCAAAACCAGTATTATCTCTGCTCATTTCATAAGAAGCTTGAGCACAAATAATTATAGGATAGCCATTTTGTATAGCCTTTTTAGCCTGATCTATTGTAGATACTTGTTCAAAGGTTATCAGTTTGTGTTCTTTTGCAATTTCTAGATATGAACTAGGAAGCCCGCTAGATGACCATTTTCTTCCGTCTTGTGGACTAGTATTAGTTAAAGAAAAAGAATTATATTCTTTTCTGTGTAGTGAGCCATATTTCGATAATCCACCTACTGACCATATTCCTCGACTTCCGTCCCAACTACCTTTGTTGTCATGGCGACCAATAGCATAAACAATATCAGGATTACATCTAAATAAAAACTCCTCCCTATAACTCTTTTTTATTTCAGAGGCAACGCCCATCGCTATATCTAGAGCAATACAAGAAGCGTATCCTACACAAGATCCAACGTTACCTTGATTTAAACTGCTTAATCTTCCGCTCTCAATCTCCATTTGAGAAAGACGATTAGATCGCTTAAGGGACGAATATAAAAATCTCCACAGATATGCGTCTTCTCCAGTAATAGGAAGCGAGTCTAGACTATTTACTGTAGATTTTGAATTTTGTTCTTCAGATGCATACAGCGATTTTTGAACCCACCCAAAATTTCTTACTTGTGAGGATGCTGTATTAAAAAAACAAGATAATAATAATATTAAAGATATTACTAATTTATTTTTCATCTTCTTTTAAAAACCCGTTTTCCATTAAAAATCTATAAGACCTATCTCTCTCGTCAAGCATGCTATTTAAAATCTGCTCTTCTTCTGGTGTTGGAATCAATGAACCAGCAGGGCTTCCCGGCGCATCTCCAGGATTAAATGGTCTTGGAAGAATCCGGCGGCGATCAGGGTCTTTGTCGTCTTTTCTCCACGGCAAGAATTTGTGAGCAACTCCTTTAACATAGCCAAAATACCCACCAACCTTATAACCTCCATAAAATGCAGCAGAATGACTTGCTATTAATGCTATTGCAACTCCAAGAATTACGACGAACGTTAATATATTTTTAAACATTTTACTTACAGGCAGCGTATTTCAGTGCCTCTCCCAGTTTCTTAAACTCATTAGAAATTGTTTGATTTGTGAACTCTTCTTCACCAATAGAGGAGACACTGTAATCAATTAGAAACTGCTTTAAGCTTGGATATTTTGAAATATCTATGCCGTAAGGATAGCCAGCGCTAACAGATAATGTTTCATGGTACTTGTCCTTTAGTTCCCTATCAGACGGGTACCGCTCTTTATCCATAGTAAAAAGTGCGCTTTCGTGTATTAGCAGATTGCCAATACTTATAACGTCTTTTTTATTCTCTTTTGTAATTATTGGAAAGACCTTATCTCCAAGATCTTTGATTTCTTGAGGAATTGGTGTTCCAGGAATCGGACTAAATGATCGCAAATCATCTCTAAATAAAAATATACAATATCCGATCAGGAAGATTATTCCCCATATTCGTGCATTATTCATCTTTTTCCTTTAGCGACCTTTTTATTAAAAATGGCACTGTATTCTGTATGAAGTCATCTTGCTCAGACCCCTCTCCAAGAGCCTTAGCTACAGCCATAGCGGCATTTATTGACTCGTTGTCATAGATACAGACGTTTTTAAAATGCTTGGCTGGTTCAGATAGATCGTTAGTAACAGGCATACCTACAGCGGAAGCCTTGCTAAACAGACCTTTTATAAATGAATCTATTTTTTCCTTAAAAATAAGGTAAATAGGTATTAATAGTACAGAATATTGAATGATATTTGGAAAATCCATAAAAACCCCTCTATTGGTAATATACTCCTTAAAAATAAGTATAAAATTAAGTCACATAAAATAGAAAATAATATTATTTTTTTTGTTAACGGCATTAAACATAGGTCGAATTCTACTTGATGAAGTGGACATTGTTTTTTTTAAAGGGAAAAAATGACTAATTTACTAAAACATATAAATGGACTGCCATACAGCACTACAGAAGATATGTACAAATATTATAAGAAAAACTTGAAGAAAATCATATCTAGTAATAAAAATAGATATCGCCTGCATCCCGATAATATTGACAATGGAAAGTTTTGGGAATTATTAGAGAAAAAATTTGGCGTTGATCCAGTATGTCCAAAGGTTAATACAAAAGAAGACGCTAATTCAAGAAACCACAACCTGTTTGCTAATCTTGGCGGTTACTCTGCAATCATCACAGCCGAACGCGTCTCTAAGAACTCTAAGTTAAACGTACTGGACGTTGGGGCGGGCTATAACTTCGTCTACGAAGACATATTTCAATACAGACCGCAATGGAGCTACTATGGCTTAGACGTGCACCCAAAGCACGACAGGGTGGCAAAAATAACTGACGTTTATAATCTGCAGGGCGACTTGCCAGATGTAAAATTTGATTTAATCATCTGTTCTAACGTTTTTCAACATCTATCTGAAATAGTTAAAATTAGTTATTGTCAGCAATTTTTTAGATTATTGGGCTTTAATGGAATTCTTCACCTGAATCCTATTTATGAAGCTAGGCATAAAATTTATTTATATGGTCAGCAGACTGAGTGTTTAGACTGGATTGAACTATCAAGGCTTACTGACGGTGGCTTTAATAGGTTTTCTACATCAAGACAAGGAACAATTAGCGGTGTGTCCATGATAAAAAAAACAATCCTTTAATAAACAGCAATCTTTGATATAATAGGCAAGCCGAAGGATTGCCGCAGAAAGCACTAAACAATTCTGTGAGCGTTACTTTCGAAGGAAACTTAAACTCGTAGCCTAAAGCGAAGAGAGTAGTTTCACTTCCTGAGAAAGTTAGCGAGCTTAAACAGAATTCAAGCCGTTCGACCGAAGGTTGAACTGATTGAGTTGTGTTTAATGATTAAAGTCTATTGTACTAGACGGTAAAAAACTTGTAAAGTACTGAACAAAAAGATTTTTAACTAAAACCTAACTTTAACCTTAATTTATAGTGTTTAAATAATATTACTAGTTAGCAAAAACTTATCTTGTACACTAGTATGTACAAAAGAATAGGGTCGCTGAAAAATATAGAAAATATAAATTTTTTCTTTATTTTATTACGCTTACCTTTTAAGATAATGTAAAGAGTTAGTTAATTCACACATTATGTTTTAGAGAATTATTCTTGTTGTTGTTTACTTTTAATAATTCTTATGTATAATAAGACAAGCTGAAAGATTGTCGCTGAAAACACGCTTGTATTTAGCTGTCAATATCATGTTATTTGGTGTCCTAAATATCACAGGTCTGTTTTAACTGGTAATATCGAAGATAGATTAAGAGAAATACTAATTGAATATTCTGATAAAGAGAATTTTTCTATATTAGAGTTAGAGATAATGCCAGACCATGTGCATTAATTGATTGTTGTCCTAAGTACGGAATATATAAAGCGGTTTCACAACTAAAAGGAAGTTCGTCTAGAATACTTATGAATAATCCAAACGACAGTTTGTTTGACTTTGAAAGATTCAATAATAGTATAGAAGAAGAAGTTGATGTCGACTATGATGATTCTAGGCTTAAGCCTATTATTCGCACATCACCAAAGTTTGGGCGTAACGAAAGATGTCCGTGCGGAAGTGGAAAAAAGTTCAAAAAGTGCTGTATACGAAAAGAAGTAGGTCATCCGTAAGGGTAGCAGCCTCTACCCGCAAGGTGACAATGGGTTATGATAAACAACCTTGTGGCACATTTTAATAAAATCCTGAAGTGTCATTGAGCCTTTTGCGTAATTAGCATCAGCAGAGCAAACTTCAAGATTATCTAAAGTTGATTCGCCCCCCTTGCTTTTAGGGACGATATGGTCGAAACAATAAGAAGACTTATCACATAAATCGATTGGTTCTCTGGTTAGATAGCATTGCGGCTTTATTCCAAACTTTTTAAAAAAATCTTTTACAGTAATTACATTGTTTGAGCCTCTACAGAATTCAAATAATTTTGTGGCAATTACTCCACTCAACGAATTTCTATATTTTTCCTGATATTCTTTGCGGCGCCCTTTGTTACAATAATTCCAAACTGTACTTTGAGGTATATTTAATGATTTTGCTACCTCACTGTAAGACAGTCCAGACGCACGCAATTTAATTGCCTTGTCTTTTAATGTTGTCATAGTAGATATACTACTATATATTAAGGAAAACAGTCAAGTGAATTTAAAGCCTGACATATTTAATTCAGATATAATAGATAAAAAACAATTAAAACATTTATTAGACGGCGGCTCTGACTTAAATCTCATTCTGGAGAAAAAATATAAAATCGCAGACAATCAAAGTATTTATATTGATAGTGACTACAACGCTTGCGCAATGATTAAGCTGTTCGAAGAACAATACTATTATATGTTCTATGGAATTGCAGTAAGGGATACCGACGCGGTCTTTGATGTTAAAGTGGGATTTATAGCGTGCTCTAAAAACTTGACTAATTTTTCCTTCCATGAAAGCCAAAAAGACGCGCTGGAACTATTAAATGAAAAAATCCTTGATAAGACCCAGGAGCTGCTTTAATTTTAATTACGACACAAATTCTGTAACGAGCTATTGTGGCTTAACAGATGTTAAGTTTTCTAATTCAGACTATATATTTAGGGCATACAAACCAGGCATCTTAATAAAAAGATGTGAATTTGATAATGCTAAAATGACTATACACTTGCCAGCAAATCACATAAAATGTAAACTATGTATAGTCGATAATCTCATTGATAATTCTATAATTAAGATAATTAGAAGTTGCGATGACCAAATTGAATCGACTCTGCGTCAAGGTAATATTATTATAGACATGCCTGTAGGCAATGATAGTATCATTGTAACAACAAAAAGAAAGAATTAAAAGTGGATGACTTAAAGCTTGCGTTTTGGCGACATAATCAAGAGTCTAGAAAAATAGAGCAATTAGTTGAATTAACTACTGGCTTTAGAGGGCTCCCTATTTTAGATAGAGGAAAGTTTGATACTGACGATAATATTCGTAAGGCTATCAATGATAGTATTCCAGCTGACTATAGTGGGATTGTTCTGGGAAATATAGAAGAAAAAAGGACCTACGGTCTTTGCACTCCTCCATCATCGCGTAAAGATATTTTATATTGGGCTAACTTATGGCGGGTATTCCACCAAGAAAGACCCAATTGCCAGCTTTTAAATTACGCCCAACCTGGTCTTCCGTATTGGACTGATAAAAATGGCTACGGACCAAAGATTGACTATGTTATCAATAACACAGTTGATGGAGTTCCTCATTGGATGTTGTGGCAAATAATTGATGGAGCCAGCATAAGCGTTTATGACCCATATGACACTAGAGAAAAAGGGAAGGCGTTTACAGGACCACAAATTCGTAGACGAAACGAAGCTTATATAGAGTTGTTGGATAAGTTATTCCCTGGGCGACCTAAGGTCGTTAATTTTTGGCACCGAATCTCTAATGGTGACGGCAAATTCACACTTATCGACTTCGACCAATTGTGGAGCGAGCAACTTGAACAGTTCGTAAATCTTGATGGATATATCCTTTGCGCATGGGGTGGTGGCATGGATAATTACTTCCGACAATCTCCAGAACAAGAGTTATTTAGGAAAAATACGGCAGAAGAACATAAAAAAGCTGGAGTTAACATTAACGACGCAGAGCAATGTAAAAAATACTATGAGAAACAATTCGTTGAACGTTGTATTAAGATAGATAAGAAGGTTAAAAGCGTGTAGAAAAAGTGGTGGCGGCTGGAAAGGAGCATGGAAATTAACCAAAAAGGACGGCTCAACAATAATAGTTAATTCTATGAATGAATTTTGTAAAGACAATAAATACGCTATTGGTAATTTTTATACAAGGTTTTTAAAAGGAGCAAAGTCATGGCATGGTTTTATAAAAGTAGAAAAAATAAAGGTTAACGAAAAAGATGAAATGTGTAATAAGTGGGTCGCGTAATATAACTGACTATCAACTTCTATTAGATGCCGTTGCCGAAAGCAACTTTGAAATTACAGAAGTTGTAAGCGGAGCTTGTCTTAACGAAGACTATGGTAACGCCTATTCAAAAGGCGTTGATGGGTTAGGAGAAAGGTACGCTCATGAGAATGAAATTCCAGTTAAGTTCTTTCCTGCTGATTGGTCAGTACATGGTCGTGCCGGTGGTCCGATTCGCAATGCAAAGATGGCTGAATACGCAGATGCTCTAATCGCAATTAAAAAGTCGAGTTCGGCGGGAACCGCCAACATGATTCGCTGCGCGAACGAACAAGGACTGAAAGTCTATGTCAAACACATTAAATGAGGGTGAAGCCCTCGATGAAGACGGCTACCCAACTTAGAAAAACAAGAATATAGAATATCCTGCTCGTAGAGGAATAATAGGAGGATTTTATGCTTAAAACAGATTATATAAAAGTTAGAATGTCAATTATTTTTTCCGTTTGGTATGAGAGGGCTTTTGACAACCCAGAACAATACGGATTTGATACCGAGTTATCAAGCATTGAGTATGGTAAATTTTCTACACAGAAGTTTAATGAAATCGCAGATGAATTAGAAAAAGATAATAAACTTCCTCGCTGTAATGATGACGTAACAGATTATCAAAGAAAAACGTACCTGGCATAAGCGAATGTTAAATGATTCCGACTCTAAAAAGCTAGATAGAGCTCTTGAAGAATTCAAAGAGATGTTTGAGAATTTGTATTTTAGAGTTTGTGATAATTGTGGTTTAGAATTTTGTTGGATTGGTCACGAAGAAGATTCAGATATATGCGGAAACTGTTCGGTGGGTGAATAAATAAGGGGGTGCATAGCACAATGATTAATAGACGACATTTTGTAGGTGGTATAATTGGAGGGGCTGTTGCAACAACCCTTCCCTCGCTAAAGAAACAGCCAGAAGAAATTCCCTGTGTTCGTGCGCAGGCTATTCGTAATGAAGTGTTTTATAACAAACTAATAATAGATGATAGTAACATAGACGTTACCTATATTATAAACTGTAAATTTATAGGACCTAATGCTGGAATAGTTATAAAAAAGGGTGGATGTGCCACAGATATTGAAAAATGCTATTTTAAAGAAAACGACAAATCCATAATCTATGAAAGACCTTTTGTTGTTGGAGATAATATAGAAGAGTGTCATTTTTATAACAAGCCAAATTCTAATAAAATAGGCATTAAATATAATAGTATATGTTAAATAAAAATATGATGTTAAAGATAGAGAAGGAAATGCTTGATGAGCATGAAATGCAGAAAAAGAAACTTTAAGACTAAACAAGAGGCTGTTTCCGGCATCGAGCAAGTTAAAATATTAAACATAAGCAAAGGAAAAAGGGAGAAAAAGAATAATAACTTGCATTCTTACCTGTGTCCAGAATGTAACACTTGGCACATTGGTCATAAAATAAATAAATTTATGAAGGTTTATTAATATGTGGACTTTATTTTGGGATATGAGTAGTGGCGGTTCAACTAAAGAGTATCCATATGAGCATATTTATATAGAGTCGGATTCGCAAGAACAAGCAGAGGTTGTGTTCTATAATAGATTTGGACATAGCCCACATAGAGTTACATGCACTTGTTGCGGTCCTGATTATAATGTTAGCAGCAATGAAGATATTGAACAACTTTCTGGTTTTCATAGAGGCTGTGTATGGAATAACGAAAGAAAAGGATATGGCAGTGATAGTGGGATTTCTTTAGAGTGTTATTTTGAACAAGATAACGTTTTTTTTATATATTCGAAAGATATAGAAGAGTCAGAGAAGGTTGGCGAGGTTCCTGAAGAAGGGTATGTCTGGCTATGATATCAAAACTAAAAACTTGGGCTCAAAACAAACTGGGATTTTTTGATTGTGGAATATGTAACTCAAGACCCACAGAAGATGGTAGATACACTGCATTAAAAGCCTACTACTTCAAAATAAAAAGATTTAGATATCTTATAATAAGAGGGTCTTCAACTGAAATTGAACGTAGAACTGTTATAGATCCTCATTTTACAAATAACCCCAATTTAATAGCTAGGTTTAAATATTGGGAATCCTGTAAACAAACTATAGTTGATTACGATACAAATAAAGAAACTAGAAGGCAGTGGAATTATTTCTATGATAAAGTGCGTCCTAATAGAGTTTCGTAAAAAGGATATATAATAATTATGACTGTGCTTTCGAAGTTTTCTAAGGGAATCTCCAATTCCCGCGCTATTTCCTTTAGTTTATCAGAATCAAAAAACTGCGATTCTAACTGTAAAATGCTAAAAAACGGTTGTTATGCCAAGCAACCAGAACGTCAATATAAACACTACAGAAAGAAATTGGTTAGACATCATAAAACTCTACCAAGCAATTTAATTTATAAGGCACTTGGTGAACTGATGGCTATGAAAAAGCCAGTGAGCTTTTTTCGTGTTAGCGTTTCTGGTAGCCTTCCAAAGCGTAGCCAACTATCTAATAAGAACTGGCGTTTGTTCGGCAAATCATTTAAAGACTTGGTAAACTACTTGAATTCTGTAGGAGCTAATACTCATATTCCTGTCGAGAGTATGGATAAGGCTAGGTCCTACCGAGCCATGCTTAAGGGGACTGGTGTTACAGTCAGAAGGAGCGTTCAAGACAGATACTGGAGACGAAGTCTCCTAAAAAGCCGAGACGCAGTCTCGTATGTTGTTGAGAAGGAGCAAGACTCCCAAGAAATTATGAAGGCGTGTAGAGATAACAATCTTACGGTGGTAAATTGTGCCGCCATCAAAGGAGTTAGCCAGTCAGGAAAGCAAACCTTGTGTGGAATTTGTAAAAGTTGCTCTGATTCTCGCGTCGATATAGTTCTCTACGAGAAGCACTAAAGGAGATGAAGTCTCGTGAATTTTTATATAGAAAACAATGGTATATCTAAAAAATACGAGAGGTGTGGAACAAAAAAATCAAACACGTCTAATATTGTTTACATAAAAATAGATGACGTAGAGCATAAGGTATACGAAAGTAAAAACAAACAACTTTGCTATACGGTACAAGACATTGTTTCTAATATAATACCAATAGCGGGAACACAGTTTATTTCAATTTCTTTATGTAAAGTGTTAAAAAATTTAGATATAGATTGTTTTGAAAAACTACAAGAACTATTAAATATTTCACTAGAGGAAGATGACTTATATCATGCGAAAAAAGAAGATTATGAACATAATGTTCAGGTAGCAGCTGAAGATATTGTTGAAAGATTAAAGATTAGTAGAGAGGTATTAAAATTATCGTCTGGTGATATAAATTTCAACGTTCTTGGAAGAGATATAACTTATCCTAAAATACCAGAGTTAAGAGCTCCTGTTTTAGAAAGTAAAAGCGACGTATTTCCAAAAGAATCTGGAGTTTATTTTATTTGGAATAATAATAAAAACATATGTTATATAGGGCAGTCTGTAGATTTACAGTCTAGATTAACTCTATCTCATCACAATATAAAAGAAGGAGATTTTGCTTCTTATGTAAAAATTCCTTTCGGGCTACTTCTATATGCTGAGTCTTTTTATATTGGGCTGTGCAAGCCTGCTAGAAATTTTGGAGAACAGCAAAAAAAATTATTGTCGAGGGTTAAGCATTAAATTATGAGTAACGTTACTGACCTGTGTTTATTATCCCAATGCTCAAAGACTGTGGAAATTATAGT
>Ga0307378_10009119_pt1 | contig 13078 bp, 4 predicted proteins | sample UN1MG_FD_202238 | JGI IMG/M metagenome (GOLD analysis project Ga0307378, IMG submission 202238) | Soil microbial communities from Risofladan, Vaasa, Finland - UN-1 | ecosystem: Environmental > Terrestrial > Soil > Coastal area > Acid sulfate soil | place: Finland: Risofladan, Vaasa | collected... | reverse complement strand
CCGCCTCGGTAAACGAACTCTTCGATTTCCTTATCCAGATGGCGCGTGCGCGCGGCGATCATGCCGCCGAGTTGCGGCAACTTCTGGCAGAAGCGATCCGCCAGGGCCATGCCGTGTTGTCCCGCCATTTGCGCCGCGTAGGGGTCTTCGAACAGTCGGCCGCTCTCTCTTCCCCGGACGCCGGCGATCAGCTCCGCCGACGAGGTGAGCTTCAGTTCGTACAACGCGTTGACTTTTTCCGTGAGGCCCTCGGAGCGGAGGCGTTCCGACTGCCGCGCGAAGTACGTCAAGGTTGCCTCGGCGACCTTGACGGTGCCGTTCATGAAGTGAACGTCGATCGATTCGAGGACCGCTTTCCCCTGCAGGAAACGCCGCTGGATACGGGCGTGCCTCTCGGGTTCCACGTCCGCCGAGATCGTAAGGTCGGCCACGCTTGGGCGGATGTACTTGATCGTGCCCTTGATCAACCAAAGCGACAAGGACTTCGGCGAACAAACCGGATGGACGCCGATGACCGGCCAACCCATGATGAGCGAAGCCACGGCGATCCCGCCCGTATAATCGGCCGCCAGCAAGAATAGGGCGGCCTGGTGGGTGAAGTGCTGATTGGTCGACTGCGTATTCAACGGCAATACCGAAGCAGCCACGCCGGGTTCGACCGTGGTGACGTTCCAGTCGGCGAAGTCGAGGACGGGAACCTGCTCCCGCAGCAACGAAGTCAGCACGGCGGGATTCATGCGGTACTGCCGATCCTCCTCCCACGGGACCTCGAAGAGCAAGCCGGTTTCCTGCGGGTCGATGCGGTGATACCTCATAGGTGTTTCCCCCCAAAGCAGCGCGGCTGACGGGCAGTCTCCAAGGAAACTGCCCGTTCGGGTCGGACTACGGGGCCGCACCTGTCAGCGCGGCCGTCGCAACGCGCCCCAATCGACTTCCGGTCTTGCCGGACTCGATTCCGCTGGCTGCGTTGAGGAGAATGTACGGCCGCCAAACCGCGACCCCACCTTGCTCCTCGCCCGCAATCCCGCGCTCCGCGGAATTGCGGGTGTCAGCAACATCGAATGACACCCAGCGCGTTCAACAGACGCCCCAGTGAATCTCGACTGTCGAACAGATTCTATCTTAATCGATACCAAGCTCATGTCAATAGGGCCAGACGGATTTCGGCCCGTTCTCTTTCCTCTCCGGCGCAAAGAGTTACGGACGTATCAACGAGGCCAACGAGGCAGAGTCGAACGACACGGTTCGAGTTCTGCGGATCAGGAAAAGGATGCCGGCTGAATTTCGGCCAGGTGCGGGCGTTGTGCGAGAATGCTCGGGCGTGGACAGTACGGACGCCACTCGTGGTGGTCACGTACACGCCATTCTTGTCAGCAACGCTCGTCAGCCACGAATTGGCTGGCCTCCGAATGTCACCGCCGGCTCGCCCAGACCGCACGTTGCGCACCATCGGCATATCCGAAAAAGTCGGCAGCGGAAGCTCCCGTGGAGGAAAGCTGCCGGCACGGAAAGCTAGACTTGAAGATAACGAATAGGGAAGGTGACGCTGGGCTCGCCCCGGGCTGCAACCCCCATGGGATGGTCCGTCGGCAGGGAACGCCGCGCGGACGGCCGATCCAGGACATTTGCGATTTCAAGGGACATCCATGGCGCGGATACCGGGTCAACTCCTCGATGGTGACGTAGCGACCGATCCGGTCGCCATGGGCGTGGTCGCCGACCGCTTTCGGATCGAACGCCGATTGACGCAGGCCGAAGGGTCCGAAACGTTCCTGGGCACCGATCTCTCCGCAGGCGGCGCGGTCGTCATCAAGGCCGTTCGTATGGCCTCGCTTCCTTCGGCCACGTTGATGCGATTGGAACACGAGGCCGCGCTGCTGCACGCGGTGCGCAGCGAGCACTTCGCGCCGCTGTTGCACGCCGGGCGTCAGGGCGATACGTTCTATCTGGTCCTCGAGTACATTGCCGGGATTTCGCTTCGGCAGCGCCTTTGCCACGGAGCGATCGGCCTCGAAGAAACCCTCACGGTCGGACGCGCCCTCTTCTGTGCGCTGCGAGACGTCCACCGCAAACGCGTGTTGCACCGCGGCGTGCGGCCGACCAACGTCATCGTCAACGAGCACGGGCCGGTGACCACCGCCACCTTGGTCGATTTCGGCCCGGCACGCGCGATCCGAACGGACTGTTCGCTACGAGACCACCCGCTGGATACGGCGCTGTACATCTCCCCGGAACAGGCCGGCTCGATCGACCACGACGTCGTGGAACCGTCGGATCTCTACTCGGCCGGAGCGATTCTCTTTCATTGTCTTGCCGGGCATCCCCCGTTCACGGGCGACAGCGTCGGCACCATCCTGTTCGAGCACATGACGGCCCAAGTGCCCGAGTTGCGGAGTCGGGGCGTCGCCGTTCCGCGGGCGATGGACGAACTGATCGGGCGGTTGTTATGCAAGGACCCGCGCGATCGCTACCAGTCGGCCGAGGCCGTGCTGGCGGATCTGGACGCCATCGGCGAGGCGCTCGAGCGGGGCGAAGCCGATCCGGCCGTGGTGATCGGGGCGTCCGACCGACGCTGCACGTTGACCGAGCCGGCCTTCGTCGGGCGCTCCGCCGAGTTGAAGCAACTCGACGAGCAAATGCAGAGGACCCGTTCGGGACAGGCCGGACTCGTCTTCGTGGAAGGAGAATCGGGCGGCGGCAAGACGCGGCTGCTGTTCGAGACGGCGCAACGCGCGGCACGCAACGACTTGTGGGTCCTCCGCGGGCAGGGGACCGGCGAGGTGGCCAAGAAGCCGTTCCGCCTGTTGCAGGGCGTCGGCGAGGGTTTCCTTTCTGCCGCCAAATCCGATTCCGGCCTGGCGGAGTCCGTGCGAAACCGGCTGGGGGTCCATCGCGAAGCCGTCGCCGCCGCTTTGCCCGAACTGGCCGAGGCCCTGGACTGCCGAGCCTCGCAAGTCATGGGGCCGGAATCGGGGGGCGAAGCGCGGACCATCCGGGCGCTGGCGAGTTTCCTGGACGCGCTGGGCACGCCGGAACACCCCGCACTGGTCATCCTGGACGACTGCCAGTGGGCCGACGAGCTGACCTGCAAGCTCATTCGGCATTGGCAGATGGCCGACGCCACCGCGACTTCCGCCGGGCGCAGCGTGATGTTGATCGCCGCATTCCGCTGCGAGGAGGTTCCCGAAGACCACCTGCTGCGCAAGGTGCGACCCTCGGCCCATTTGCAGTTGTCGCCTTTCGCGCCGGAGGAAATCCGGCGTCTGGCGGAATCGATGGCCGGCCGGTTGCCGGAATCGGCGATCGAGATGGTCACGCGGCTGGCCGAGGGAAGCCCCTTCATGGCGTCGGCCGTGATGCGGGGTCTGGTGGAATCCGGGGCGTTGGTGGCCGATGCGCAGGGCTGGCACGTCGAACCGCTGGCGATGGCCGACGTGAGTTCGTCGAGCCGTGCCGCCACCTTCCTCACGCGGCGTCTGGAGCTGTTGCCCCGCGATTCGATCAAGCTGCTTTCGATCGGGGCCGTTTTGGGAAAGGAGTTCGATCTGGGCATGGCCGCCGAACTTGCGCGGCAGTCACCCTCGCAGGCCATCGCCGCGTTGGACGAGGCCCGGCAGCGGCGTCTGGTCTGGTTGCGTCCGAACGAAGCACGCGGCGCATTCGTTCACGACAAGATCCGGTCGACCCTGCTGGAGCGAATGACAACCGAGCAACGTCAGAAGCTGCACCACCGCGCGGCCCGGCACCTCCAGCGTCATGCCCCCCAGCGCGTTTCCGATCTGGCCTATCACTTCGATGCGGCGGGCGACAGCCCCTTGGCCCTGCCTTACGCCCTGCAGGCGGCGGAGCAGGCTCGGGCCCAGCACGCCCTGGAAATCGCCGAGCAGCAGTATCGCATCGCCGAGCGGGGAGTCGCTTCGGCCGACAACGCCACCGGCTACCGGATTGCCGAGGGACTCGGCGACGTGCTGATGATGCGAGGGCGCTACGACGCGGCCGGCGATCTGTTCGAATCGGCCGCCGCCTTGGCCGAGGGCGCGGTGGCTCAAGCGCATATCCGCGGCAAGCTGGCCGAGTTGGCTTTCAAGCGCGGCGACGCCCAGCGGGCCATCCAGGACTTCCAGACCGCACTTAATCTATTGGGAAAAACCACGCCCCGACGCCTGCCGACGATCCTCCTCCTGTTGGGCTGGGAAACCTTCGTGCAACTCTTGCACTCGTGTTTTCCCTTCTTGTTCGTACACCGCCGCAAACGACTGCCGAGCGTCGCCACCAGGCTGGCCCTGCGGCTCCTCAGTGGACTGGCCCATGGGTGCTACTACTGTCACGGCTCGCTCTGCATGTGGGCGCACCTGCGGGGGATGAACCTGGCCGAGCGCTATCCGCCGACGCCTGAACTGGCGCAAGCCTACGGCGAGCACGCCCCGGGCATGACCCTGGTTCCACTCTTCCGCCGGGCAATCAGGTACGTGGAAAAATCGCTGGCCATGCGCCGATCCTTCGGCGACTTGTGGGGCGAGGGCGAGTGCCTGAACTACTACGGCATCGTGCTCTACGCGGCCTCGCGGTTCTCCGAGGCCATCGAGAAATGCCGAGAAGCCATCCGCCTGCTCGAGCGGATGGGCGACTACTGGCAGATCCACATGGCGCGGTATCAGATCGCCGCCTCCCTGTACCACCTGGGAGATCTCCAGGGCGCCGTCGAAGAGGCGCGGCTGAATCACGACTCCGGGGTCGAACTGGGCGACTTCCAAGCCTCCGGAATCATCCTGGACGTCTGGACGCGGGCCACCGGAGGCTCCGTTCCCGAAGAGATCCTCCAGACGGAACTCGATCGCGCCCACTACGACAAACAGGGCGTCGCCCAGGTGCTGCTGGCCAAGGGCGTATGGCTGTTGGGGCGCGGCGAAGCGGACGCGGCCGTCACCGTGCTGGAGGAAGCGATCGCCGCGGCGTACCGGGCGGGCGTTCGCAACGCCTATACCATGCCGCCGTTGGCCTGGCTGGCCACGGCGCACCGCATCCAAGCGGAAAAAGCACGGGACTACACGCCGCTGCGCCGCCGCGCGATCCTCCGCCGCGCCGAGAAGGCCGCGCGAAAGGCCGTCCGCGCGGCGCGACTCTGCCGCAACGACCTCCCCCAGGCGCTGCGCGAATATGCGTTGATCCTCGCCATGAGCGGGCGGGTGCGGCGGGCCCGGCGGCTCTTCCACAAGAGCCTGGCCGTGGCACGAAAAATGCACGCCCGTTATCAGTACGCCCAGACCCTGCTGGCCGCGGCCCAAACGGGTCGGGAATCGGGTTGGCCGGAAGCCGAGGAACAACTGGCCGAGGGGCAGGCGCTGCTCGCGGAACTGCACGCCTCCGATGCGGCCCGCGACGATAACGGCAAGCCGGACCAACGGCCGGCCAGCCTTTCGCTGGTGGATCGTTTCGATACCGTGCTGAATTCCGGGCGAAAAGTCGCCTCGGGACTCTCCCCGAAGACGATCTACGACGAAGCCCGCGCCGCGGCGATGCGGCTGCTGCGAGCAGAGCAGTGTTTGGTGCTCGAGGTGGACCCAAGCGGCGACGCGCCCCGTTTCACTCCCGTCGCCGGCGAGATCGAGGGGGGATTCGACGAGGCGATGGTCCGCCGGGCCCTTCAGACCGAGCGGGCCGTGGCGTCGGTCGAAGAATTCGCGCAGCGCGACTGCGACAGCGCCGCGGGCGTCGGCGAGCGTTCTTCGCTGTGCGTGCCCATGTACGTACGGGGCCGCGCCGTCGCCTGTCTCTTCGTCACGCACGAACACGTGCGCGGTCTGTTCGGGCCCGACGAGGAACGCCTGGCCGATTTCGTCGCCACGATCGCCGGAGCGGCCCTGGAAAACGCCGAGGGGTTCGCGCAGTTGAAGCAATTGAACGAGACCCTGGAGTGGCGCGTCGCCGAGCGAACCGCGGCCGCCGAGACCCGCGCGCAGGAACTGGCCCTGTCCAACCGGGAACTCGAACGCGTGGCCAACGAACTCCGCGCGGCCCAGAAGGAACTCCGCATCGCCACGCGGGCCGCCGAGAGTGCCAACGAGGCCAAGAGCCGTTTCCTGGCCACCATGAGCCACGAAATCCGCACGCCCATGAACGGCATCATCGGGATGACCGAACTGGCACTGTCCACGGCGCTTTCGACTCAACAACAAAACTACCTCGCTATCGTCAAGCAGTCGGCCAACTCGCTGCTGGCGCTGCTGAACGACATTCTCGACTTTTCCAAGATCGAAGCGGGCAGGATGGATCTGGAGAAGATCGTCTTCTCGCTGCGCGACGTCGTCGGAGACGCCGCTCGGCTGCTGGCGGTCCCCGCTTCGCAGAAAGGGCTGGAGTTGATCTGCGGAGTTGCGCCGGACGTTCCCGACGCCGTGCTCGGTGATCCGAACCGGTTGCGGCAGATCGTCGTCAACCTGGTGGGCAACGCCGTCAAGTTCACCGCAGCGGGCGAAGTGCTGGTCGACGTGCGGCTGGAGAACAACGCCAGCTCCCAGGTGGTGCTGCACTTCGCCGTGTCGGACACCGGGACGGGAATCCCCGCCGACAAGCAGCGGTGCATCTTCGAGGCCTTCCGGCAAAGCGACAACTCCACCACCCGGCGTTTCGGAGGGACCGGGCTGGGACTGGCCATCTCGTCGCAATTGGTGACCCTGATGGGCGGGCGGATCTGGGTCGACAGCCAACTCGCCCACGGAAGCGTGTTTCACTTCGTCGTGCCGTTCGATCTCCCGAGGTCGATCGAAGAAGCGCTGATCCGAAACACGCTCCCTCCGGAAGCCGCCGTCTTGGTCGTAAGCGGCAATGCCAGCGCCCGTCGCGCCTACGGCAACGCGCTGTCCGGCTATGCAGTGGAATTCTCCACGGCCGCCGATCCCCAGGCCGCACGGTCGATCGTCCGCCAACGTCACGACGAGGGCAGGCCGTTCGCCTTGCTGGTGGTGGACGTCGGCGCGGGAAGCAGCGACGGCTTCGAACTGGTCGAGCAACTGCGGCGCGACGACGACGCCCAAGAATACCCCGTCGTGATGCTCACGCCCGCCGGACAGATCGACGCCGCCGAGCGCTGCCAACGGCTGGGCATCGAACACTGCCTGACCAAACCGGTGAAAGCGTCCGAACTCTTCGAGGCCGCGCTGGCGGCCGTGACAGGACGCTCCGGCAAACGCGCCGCAGCGGCAGCCGGAGGCGACCAACCCGCATTGCGACCGCTCCGCGTGCTGGTGGCCGACGACGCTCCGGTCAATCAGGAGGTCGCCGTCGGGCTGCTCGAACTGCTCGGGCATACGGCCGAAACGGCCGACAACGGCCGCGAAGCCGTCGAATCCTTCCGGCAACGGTCCTTCGACCTCGTGCTGATGGACCTCGAAATGCCGGAGATGGACGGCCTGGCAGCGACGGCCGCCATCCGCGAACTGGAACAGGCCACCGGCACGCACGTCCCCGTCATCGCCATGACCGCACACGCCATAAAGGGCTTCCGCGAGCAATGCCTCGAGGCGGGCATGGACGGCTATATCTCCAAGCCGATTCAGCCCCAGGAACTCCGCAGAGCATTGGAGGAGTTCCGGCCGGTTGCGACGTAAGATTCCGGCGAGACGGCTACTCTAAGCAAACATTCGACGATCCCACTCAGAATTTTTTCGTTTCGCCCACTTCCATCCGGACCATTTTGGCGAGCACCGTACGGAGCTTCTTCATCGTGATGGGCATTCTCAGCACGATGCGATGGGCGGCCGTGACGGCGTCCTTTTCCCAGGCCCGTTGCGATGCGTCCAGCAACAGCACGGCCGGAATCAGCGCCGTTCTGGCGTCTTCGCCGAAGGTATTGAACGCGTCCAAGACCGACTCGCCTATCTTCTGGCCGTTGAAGACGACGCAGTCGGCGACGTCGGTGTCCTGACGCAGCCGGTCCAGGGCCCGGTACGGGTCGCTGGTCAGCAACACGCGATAGCCGGCCCGCTTGAACCCGTTGCGAAAAACCTCCTGCAAGTCCGGGTCCGACTCGACGATCATCACGGCGTATTGCTTCGGTTTCTCGACGGCGGCCGCCGACAACCGGTTTCCGGCTTGGGCCCCTTCGGAAGGCAAACCGCCAAACGCGGCGTCTCCTTCTCCCGCCAGTCGGGCGGCGGCCAGTTCCAGGTCCGTGAGCATCGCACGCGGTGACTGGTAGCGGCGGTTCGGATCGAGCGACATCGCCTTGTTGACCACCAACGCCACCGAGTCGGGAATCGTCGGGTCCGCCTGGCGGATCGGTCGGACGCCCAGAAAACGCGACTTGCTCAGCCGCTGCAGCCGGTCCTTGGTTTCCGAGAGCGGGGGCTGGCCGACCAGCATGTTGTAGAAGATGCAGCCGAGAAAGTAGATGTCGCTCCGCGTGTCGTCCTTCCGCACGCCGGTCGCCCGTTCCAAGGCCGCGTAGTCGATGGTTCGGGCGTTGGGCAACTCGGCCAGGCTGTCGCCGTTGAGCGTCTCGTCCATGGCCGCCAGCCCGAAATCGACCAGCTTGACCTCTCTGCGGCTGGAGACCAGCACGTTGTTCATCTTCAGATCGCGGTGCGTCAGGCCGTGCTCGAAGGCGTATTGCATGCCTTCGACGATGCCGGTCATCAAACGGATCGCCTCGGGCGAGTCGAGTTTCCTGCGGATCTTGACGAACTCCCGCAGGTTCCGGCCCTCGACGAATTCCATCACCAGGAAGTGGGTTCTCCCCGACGAGATCACGTCGTAGATCGGAACGATGTTGGGATGCCGCAACGAACAGCCGACCCTGCCCTCGCGGACGAACTGGTTGAAATGGACCGGGCTGTCGCTGAAGCGGTTCCGCAGGACCTTGACCGCGACGACCTGTTCGGTCTCCTGGTGGACTGCCCGGTACACGCGGGCGAACGTGCCCGACCCGACCAGGTAGAGGACCTTGTACTTGCCGAAGAAGAACCCGGTACGTTCTCCCTTCACCAGGCGTTCGACCTGGTAGTTCGTCATGAACTCGCGGCGGACGAGCGTTTGCAGGAAGTCATCCACCTGGACGTTGCGGCTGCCGAAAGAAGACCAAACCTGCTGCAATTGCCGCTCGTCGAGCAGTCCCAGATCGAATGCGCGTTGTGCGACCTTTTCTGCAGAAGGCAAGCTCATACCGATTTTGTTTCTTATGCGAGGACGAAGGTGCTCTTGGGGACGGAATGACGCCGCACGGATATAGTCAATGATATTATCGGGTCGCCTGGCCCGCAACACCTTCCATTACAAGGACGTACTACCATCTATTGATAGAGATGCCTCTATGGTAGAGTTGCATCCACGGAGATGGGTCGGCCGGAAACCGGGCGTTTCGTGCCGCCCAAGAAAACGAAAAGCCCAAGGGCGAGCCCCGAAGAACCGGACGGAGTTCCATAGGCCGGTTCCGGGGCCCCCCCTTGGGGCAGGTGCCAATAGGAGATTGGCGGCGAGGGAGGCTATCAGAGAGATGTTGGCAAATATCGATTCAATAGGGTCCAGACCATGTCAGGGAGAACGCTCGCACCTCAGGAGGACTCCTCCAACTTCCGGCGATAGTCGTCGCGTTCGCGTCGGGTCGCTTCCAGATCGAAGGCCAGGTATTTCATATCCAGACGGAGTTGGCTCAATGCGTCTTGGACCAGCGAGAGAATCCGGCGGCGACGCTTGGTGCTGTCGACCACCCGACCGAGGGCCGGATCGATTTTCTCGCGGAACTCACTGGGCAGGTGGCTGATGGCGACCACTAATTCGATGATCTCGCGGGGGACTTCGTTTGCGGGGTTCTGGACGTGGCGTGTTTGCTTGGTCACAGGTGTCTCCTTCGATGTGTTGGGCACCTCCCGATATAGCACGACGTGTGCCGAAGTCGGCCGAGTCTTCTATGAATCGCCGTAACTTGCTGCTGCTGAAGTGGTTGCGCATCGGTGTCCGCCCGGCCCATTCGGGCCGACGAAGACAAAACACCACGTTTGATCTGGATGCTTTTCACAAATCCTGATACAAGCACGCTTTACGGTCAGTTCATCCTTGTTCCGGCATGTTGCCTTCTTGCCACGTGGCGGTGATCCAAAACCTGCAAACCCGATTTTCCGTATTTCGCGTCGCTCCTGGGCTGATTGCTGCGGCGGTGGTGATGGCCGTACAGAGCGTCGCCCCGGCCGTCCACGCGCAACAGCCCTGGTACAACGGATTCGAGGGGCCCGACGCGAGCTGGCGCGACGCCGGGGGAGATGCCGCCTACGAGATCCGACAACACGCCCGGGTGCGCGGCGAAGCCCATACCGGCGCGAACTGCGAACGGCTGACCGTCGTGGGCAATCACGGGACCTACGTGTACGTCAGCCACGAAGTGGGCCGGCCGCGGGTGATCGACGAGCTGCTGCCCACCATCTGGGTCAAATCGGACCGCCCGGGCCTCCAGGTCCTCGCCCAAGTGATCCTGCCGCGCACTCCGGACCCACGGACCGGGCGTCCCGTGTCGACGATCGTCGGGGGCACCAGCTATGCCAACGTCAATCACTGGCAACAACTGCGGATCGACGATACCCCGACCCTGCTGGCCCGGCAAATCCGCGTCCTGCGCACCCAGATGGGGCCCGGCGTCGACGGGCGAGAGGCCTACGTGGATCGCGTGCTGTTGAACGTCTACGGTGGACCGGGCACGACGACCGTCTGGATCGACGACCTGGACATCGCCGGCTACGTCGCCGCGCCGACCGACGCGGGCACTGCTGCTGTGCCCACCGGTCCGACGGCCCCCGGCGGACCGTCCGGGCTCGTTCATCCCGGCACGGTGGGTATCTCGGAACGCCGCCGGGTGGAACTGATCGGGTCGGTATTGACGGTCGAAGGCCGTCCCATGTTCCCTCGTGCCGTTCGACATCAAGGCGAGCCGCTGGCTTTCCTCGAAAAATTGGGATTCAATGCCGTCTGGCTGGACCGGCCGGCTTCTGCGGAGATCCTCGCGGAGGCGAGCCGGACGGGGATGTGGCTGATCTGCCCGCCCCCACGCCCGACTTCGCCGTATCTGCCCGCCGACCAGGCCGTCGCACCCGAGGAGATCGGCCCGCCGTACGATCCGGTTCTGGTGTGGCAGATGGGCAGCGGGCTTCCCGGGAGCCAACTGGATGCCACCGGCCGCCAAGCCGATGAAGTGCGGTTGGCCGATCGGCAGAAAAGACCGCTGATTTGCCAAGCGGAGGACGATCTGCGGAGCTACAGCCGGCACGTCGATCTGCTGTTGATCGACCGTCGGCCGCTGGGCACCAGTCTCGAGCTGGCCGATTTCGGCAACTGGCTTTGCCGGCAACCGCGCTTGGCCAGGCCCGGGACCCCGATCTGGACGACCATCCAGACCCAGCCTCGCGCCGCCCTGCGCGAGCAACTTGCCGCCCTTGGGCCGGATCGACCGCCGCCGCTGACAATCCCCGAAGAACAGATCCGCCTGCTGGTTTACACGGCCGTGGCCTCGGGCAGCCGGGGATTGGTGTTCGATTCGCAATCCCCCCTGAACGCCGAGGACCCCGATTCGCGGCAGCGGGCCATGGCCTTGGAACTGCTCAACCTGGAACTCCGTTTGATCGAACCTTGGGCGGCAGCCGGCGGCTTCGTTACCGCGGTGAGCGGAAATCGGCCGGAAGTGGCCGGTTCGCTGCTGCGTACCGATCGGGCACGCCTGTTGTTGTCGATCTGGTCGGCGCCCGCGGCCCAATACGTCCTCGGACCGTCGGCCGCCAACGACGTCTCGCTGCTGGTGCCCGGTGTTCCGGAGGCCAGCAGCGTGTACGTCTATGAATTGGGGCCCGGCGGGTTGCGGCCGCTGAGGCACAAACGCGACACGGGCGGTGTGCGGGTGACGCTGGAAGATTTCGGGCCCACCGGCCTGGTGCTCTTCGCGCAGGATCCGCTGTTCGTCCACAGCCTTACCCAGCGGTCGAACGAGATTGGACCCCGCGCGGCCGAACTGAACCGACACCTGGCCGCCGGCAAACTGCACGCCGTGCAATCACTCGTCGGGCAACTCGCCCCGGGCGGCGTCGACCCGCGACAAGCGGCCGGATGGATCGAGGCGGCGCAGAAGAGCCTCCGGTGGTGCGACGCGTATCTGGCGGCCGGGGACTATCAGGCGGCCTGCCGGCACGCAGGCGGGGCGACGCGATCCTTGCGCGCGGTCGAACGTGCCTATTGGGAAGCCGCCGTGCGGAATCTCGGCTCGCCGGTCGCCGGCCCGACCACCGCCTGTTTTGCCGCCCTGCCGTGGCACCGGGGCCTGATCGATCGGATCGCCGGTTCCCGGACCGGGCCGAATCGACTCGTCGGCGGGGATTTCGAAGATCTGCAAACGATCCTCGGCGCCGGCTGGCGACACGTTCAGCGCGCTTCGGACGAGGTCCGGACATCGGCCGACCTGCTGGCCGGAGCGGCCCACACCGGCAGCGGAGGGCTGCGATTGACCGCCCGGGCCGCCGACCCCGAAAACCCGCCCGCCGTCCTCGAATCCACACCCCTCAGCATCACCAGCCCCGCCGTGCCGGTCGAGGCGGGTGAACTCGTCCGTATCCAGGGCTGGGTCCAGGTCCCCGCCGCGATCACCGGCAGCGTCGACGGGCTGATGGTCGTCGATTCCCTCTCCGGCGAGGCCCTGGCCGAACGGATCGGTCAGACCGACGGCTGGCGACAATTCACGCTCTACCGCGTCGCACTCCGCTCGGGCCACATGAACGTGACCTTCTCGCTGACCGGGCTGGGCGAGGTCTGGCTCGACGACGTCACCATCCAGCCGCTGCACCCCGTCGTCCCCGCCAACATGACGCGGCGCCCCTATCCCGGCTATTTCCCGCGCTAATCACAAAGCCGCGACCGGTGGTCGCGCCAATCCACACCCAATCGCGCCAATCCACACCCAATCGCGCCGATCCGTGCCAACCCGCGCCCGCGGAACGGGAGCCGTGCTTGCACAATCCGCCGAAAACACTTAGGATTCCGAACTGTAAGCGGTGAGTGGAAAATGGGGACTGGCTCCGAGCCGCCAATGGTGTGAAAGTCGCGGAAAAGC
>Ga0307378_10009117_pt1 | contig 13080 bp, 36 predicted proteins | sample UN1MG_FD_202238 | JGI IMG/M metagenome (GOLD analysis project Ga0307378, IMG submission 202238) | Soil microbial communities from Risofladan, Vaasa, Finland - UN-1 | ecosystem: Environmental > Terrestrial > Soil > Coastal area > Acid sulfate soil | place: Finland: Risofladan, Vaasa | collected... | reverse complement strand
ATCGGGACGATGGCCCAGCATGTGAGTATGCTGATGGTGATAAATATTGGTATAAGGAAGGGAAGGTACATCGGGACGATGGACCGGCATGTGAGTATGTCAATGGTAATAAATTTTGGTATAAGGAGGGGAAGTTACATCGGGACGATGGTCCAGCACATGAGTATGCCAATGGTGATAAATTTTGGTATAAGGATGGGAAGCCGCTAACAGAGGAAGAATTTTTGCGAAGCAAGGATTCTTGCGAAGGCAAGGTTGTTGAGATTGAGGGCAAGAGATATAAGTTGACCTTGATCTAAAATGAGAAAAGTAATGAAAGAATATAAAGTAAAAGTCCACTCAGATAAAACCGAATGGTTTAACCTAGAAGGGAATCTTCATCGGGACGATGGTCCGGCAATTGAGCGGTCCAATGGTGATAAATTTTGGTATAAGGAAGGGGAACTTCATCGGGACGATGGACCGGCAATTGAGTGGGCCAGTGGTTCTAAAGTTTGGTATAAGGAAGGGAAGTATCATCGGGACGATGGTCCGGCATGTGAGTGGGCCAATGGTTCTAAAGAGTGGTATAAGGAAGGGAAGTATCATCGGGACGATGGTCCGGCAGTTGAGTGTGCCAATGGTGGAAAACATTGGTATAAGGAAGGGGGAAAGTTGACGGAGGAGAAATTTTTGCGAAGCAAGGATTCTTGCGAAGGCAAGGTTGTAGAGATTGATGGAAAGAAATACAAGTTGATTCTGGCCTAAATTAGTCCTTCCCCGGAAGACCAAAAATGATAGAGGAAAAATGATGAATCTCACCAAAAAAGACCTAACCCAAATTGCTCTAGCATTGGTTGCCAGGACATTTATGATTAAGCAGCGCATCGCTTGTGCCCAAGCTTATCCTCCTCTTACCTCTGAAAAAGAGATTTGGGAGGCCGAGCTAAAGCTTGTCAAGAATGTTTCGGACAAGATTTACAATGAGGAAGCAAGACTAGAAAACGAAAAGGATCCCTTTGAAGGAATTGATGATGTTGTTTAAAAAACTATCCTGCTTAGCCTTGATTGCATGCTCGGGGTGTTCGACCTCCGGGCCATATTTTCTTGACCTGGACATATCCTTTTCTCCAAAGGAAAGGGACATGATTTATGAGGTCATTGAAGATTGGAAGGAAGCTACAGACTCTCCTGATGGAGAGATTATCATTGAGGATCTTATTGTTGCTCCAGAGCTACCAGAAGAATTCTCTACGGAGACCTGGGATAGCTATAGCAACTTCATCTTGAATGTTGATTCTACTTCTCCTGGGGCCTGGGATATCCGAAATAACGAGCAGGCATCTTATGTTGGTTGGACCGAATATCTTCCCAATAAGAGGATGATTATTTTGACCGATCTTGTTGAGGAAAGAGCCACAACTGACGATGGCGTCCTAGATAAGAAAAAGTTTCGTTCTTTCTTTAAGAAAGTCATAAGGCATGAGATGGGGCATATTGTGAATCTTTCACATGAGGAGGATAGCACCATCATGGCGGGTGTTGCTGATTGGGAGACTCCTGATTGCATTGACCAAAAAACTCTCGATGAGTTTTGCGATGAAAGCTTGTGTGGGCCAAATGCTCATGCGACATGTGATTAGCAAGACTGGGAAAAGAATATGAAATTCGAAGTAGCATATGAAATTAGAAAGATTCTAAATGAGAAGGGTTATAAGGCTGGTGTTGCGATCGGTGGAGCTGGTTATATTGCTGTAGCTTTTTTGCTTGGTGAGGCCCGTTGGATTCAAGCAGAGATTACTGACGAGATTGCAAAGCATGGCGCGGAGAAGATTGCTAAAAGTTTCGAGGATCAAATAAAGAAACAAAACTAGGAGAAAACAATGAAGTTTAAAACTGTTACAGGATCTATTTATGAGGTTGATGGTATGAGGGTTCGCAGGCTGACCGGAGCGAAGGATCCTACTCCTCGTCAGGGTGAAGACGGAGAGTGGAAGGACTGTTTGGAGATGTCCAATATTTCCATTGGTCAGTCAGTTATTTTTGGTTGGAGACTTGAGGAGGGCCTTCTCAAGAGCACAGCAACATCATATGTTGTCGCAATTTATCCTAACGAGGATTAATATGGAGATAATTGTATTGATGTATATTGGATTTATTGCAGTCGGAATCTTGTTTGGAACATTCTTGTTTAGGAGATAAAATGAAACGAGCAGTAGGATATATTGATTCAGATATTGGCTTTCATCTGACGCGAGAGGAGGCTCGGGTAAGCGAAATGTTGATCTTGGGTAATCAAATCAATCAATTTGCTGAAAGAGTAGCAGTTCCTCTTATTGGGGGTATGACTCCTCCTGAAAAAGAAAAGTATATTAAAGATGCCAGGAAGCTTGAGGACTGCATATCGGATCTAAAAAATCTTCTTAGAGAAAACAATCGTGCTCAGCTTGGGCGCTCTGAAGCGATGGAAAAGAAGGACATCATTCGGTACAAAGATTTGATTACGCAGCAGGAATGAAAAATCTCGTGTGGAAATGTTTAACAAACGAGGAGTCTCCAGGTCAGCTATGAGTAACAAACAAACGATCGGCAAGTTTCTTAAACAAATCAATGCTTGTGAAAGAGCTCAAAAGAAGTATAAGCATACGACAGACTTTAAAAATGCTTGGATTAATTGCCATTGGAAAGACGCATTCTGGATTTCCTTGAGGTTCAGGAACCTTTTTTATTCGTCAAACATTCGATCGTATCGGGACTGGGACTTGCCTCGACGTTTTGTTCTAGCTAAGCTTTTACAAAAGAAAGCTAATAGAATTAAGTATTGGCCAGAGGCTAGGAAGATACTTTCTGAGCTAGGAGTCGATACGGCAGAATAAACCCTTGCGCTGACGAGGAGCGTGATTACATTGAAGGTATGAATATGATCAATCTAGATTCTGATACGTGGGGTCACCTGATGCTCTGGCATGGTGACCAGTATTCTCCGAGTTACTCTTTGGCAGGCTCTGGAAAGGGCACCTTGGAAACCATACAGCAAGCCAAGAAGGAGCTTGAGGCTATTAAGATCGATCATGTCGCCGAGGGCGAGCAGCATGGGCTACTGCGTCTCATTTCGGATCTTGACAAACTTATTAAGGAAAGTAATGAAAAGAAAAAGCTTACAAAGACATTCCTAGACGGTCTTCATTCGAAGTACTACACAGAAGAGGACATTCTATATAAGTATCTGATTCATAATCTGTCTAATAAACTTTCAGAGTCTGACCTAAAAGATCTTTTGTCATTTGCTGGAATTATGCTACTCCCGAAGATTCTTTATGGTCTACCTCCCAAAGATTGCCCAGATTTAAGGGAGAAAGCAAACAGAGCAAGAAAAGATTATCATACGGAACATTGCTGTCAAAAATGTGGCTGCAAATATGGTAATGATTGTTGTTCGGTTGTCACCGGATACAGGAAGCAAAGTTTTCCTTGTGGTGGAAATGCGGTTTGCGGAGCATTATGAAAAATATTGTTATTCCAACGAACGTCCGACTCAGATTGAATTGGAGACAGAAAGGCCTTGTTTCTAAGGGGTCATCTGTAACAGAAAGATTTTTTGCTATTTGTGAAGTAAATGAAGCAATTCGGGCCTATGAAAAAGGCCAGCTTAAAGAACTTGCGGAAGCTCTCGTAAGCAAAACATTCCCAGATATTTGTCTCAAAGGTCAGGGAACGATTCCGGCATTTGAAAATAAAAAAAGCACTAACATAGAAAAGGCAATGGGCAAATGAACAAGATCACAATCACCGGGCGCAATAATGTCTACTACCCCAACTTGATCACTCATGACGAGTGGGCTTGTAATGAGACCCGCCGAGGTATTTTCAGTCGCAAGCCTGATGGGACGTGGGCCCAGCATACGGGCACCGGGCAGACTCCAACGTTCCGTACTCCAGCACACTTCAGGCGTTATCTTCGTGATCATTATAATGTGCGGGGGCGTATGACCTCAACTTATGGATGGCCCCCCGAGTAAACACAAACATTCGATGACGCAATAAAAAGAGGCAAGCATGGGATTTTTGGTTGTATATTGTATCATTGCTGTTCTTCAGCAAATCTTCTTATTATATATTGTTACAAAAGAGGACTACGAAGAATTTCCTTACATGCTGCCAATAATGATGTTTCTTTCATCTATTCTTTGGCCGGTATTTTGGATTGCAAATTACATCTATCATAAGAATAAGAGACGAGATGAAGCTTGACTCCAGGGCAACCGTGGTTATGGTGATGGTATGAAAACCCTAGTAGGACACAACTCCGCTGATACCGCATTCTTTCAGGGCGACTATCCCTATGGGCGGCGTCTTCGTTGTCAGAGAAAAGTTTGGCTTGAAAATAAAGTGGGGCATGGCACGAGGGTCTGCCACATGACCAGCAATCCCAAGCGCCCAGGGGCCTGGAACAAGCCCAAGAAGGGCGTTTACGAGGCGTTCATGGTGCTTACCATGAACGAAGAGAACGGGCACCTAGAGCACAAGAGCCTGTCGAGCTTCGAGGCCAGAGGAGATAGTCTAGCAGAGTTTTTTGAGAAACATTCTGAGGCACTCTCCGATGAATTTAATCAGAAGCGTCTAAAGATTTTTCAGGCTATGGGGCGAGTCGATGAAAAGATTACGTGGAGGATTGTTTCAGGCGAGGAAGCGAATAACGTCCCCACAATGAAGGAGCAAGAGAACAGCTATAATAGGCTTATAGCTCTTGAACTTTCAAGAAATGTCTAGCAATATATTCATTCATTCTTGCGAGAGTTCTTCTTGGGATCGCATCCGACGCTCGGCGAAGAGAAAAGGTTATTCTCTTAGCGAAAATCTTATGGATGATAAAAAGAATGTTGAGTATATTATTGATGTTGCAAAGCAGTGTAATAATTATTCTAGAAATCCAAGTGCTGAATATCTAAGAGAACACCCCAATATTTGGAGCTTATATGAATTAATTCCAATGCCATGGCATCAGCTAGAATTAGGCCTGCTTTGAATAAAGATAAAAAAGAACCTTCAAGGTTTGAAAGATATGATCCCAGCAGGGTCTTTAAGAGAGAATCTGGGATGGAAGTGCTAGAGTTTATGAATATAGTCCGGGCTGCTATTTATTTAGATCCCATTCCAGAACATGGAAGGCTAGCTAAACCAAGTAATTCCTCGGATGATTTTTATGACCCTGGCCATGGCTGCCGACAAATCGCCCGCGGTGGGGGTTGACAGCCATTGGATCGGTATTATCTTGTCACTAGGCCATAGGGCCCGAAAGGATTTCGCATGATTAATGGCAAGGACAAGCAAAGCAACGGTAAAAGTTTTTACTTTCTTTTTGGTAAGAAATTCTTCTCGAAGATTCCAACATGGCAAGCATGGCAGGATCACCAAAAGATTATCGCCCAGTATGAGAAGAAAGTAAAGGAAGCTGCGTGAAGAAGATTAACAGCACATAATATCTCCTTTTTATTAAGGGCATTCTTTTTTTATAGGAGATTTATGAAGGCAAAATGGTTAGCTTTGAGCACAGTATTCGCAGGACTTGAATCATTGGCGGGAGTTTTACGAGACTGGTCAATAGAGCAATCTAAGTCTCCTGATAAAGATGAGCCGGCAGATCCACAAAAAACTGAAAAGAAAGTATGAATAAAAAAGAAGCTGAGAAAGAATTTAAAGAGACCATCCTGCCACTTGTAAAAGACGAATTTGAACAAGATGGCAAAAAAGATATTCCAGCACGAGCGGAGGCTTGGAATAATTGGACTGATGATCTATGCAAGAGCAACCAGATTACCAATTGGCAATATAACAATTGGGTACATCCACGTTGACCGAAGCGGACTTTAGCGACTTTTAAATAAAGCCAAAGAAAGAAAATGACCGATGAAAGTTAAGATTGATTTTTCTGTCATTCGAGACGATGAGGACGTAGAGCTGGAAATTTATGGGGAGTTCACACCAGGGGGCGCGGGCTCCTGGGAGTGTCCGCCAGATCCTCCCGAGGTACACATTGACAAGATTTGTCTTGACGATATGCCCTGGGATGGCGAGCTTACTTCGGATGAAGTTGTTGATGCTGAGAAGGCTCTTATGGAAGAGGAGCCGGGCCCAGACTCGGGAACAGATGAATACAGAGAAAATAAAATGATGAGAGATCATGACATTTATGATTTCGATGATGGTGATTTGCGATATGACTTCGATGATGGTGATGTTTTCTATCGAGACTAGCCTTAATGTTCTTTAAAATTAGATACTATAATAGGCGCAACAAGAAAAGACTCTCGATTGTGTTCGGGGATTCTTCCTGGGACGCTGTTGATTTCTTTTTTAAGAGCAAACCAGAAAAGAAAAGAAGCAGGATTTTTGTTGAGAAAGTTTCTGCTTTGAATATATCGGATGATACCATTGGACTTGGATACCTTCCGGAAAGAGAAGTATAATGTCAGAGAAAGAGACTTCAATGACTTATCGAGACAAGCCTGAATTGGGATCTGGGGAGTTTAGAGCATGTATCATTCAATTGTCCGAATTTGATCGTGAGCGTCTTGTTGAGTACGGGCGGGAGCGAGGATTCATTGTAGAGAAATACGAGTCTTCTACTCTTTTTGTATCTCTTCCTAAAAAGAAACCCTGTGTTCCCGATCTTGTAGTGGCCGCTCAATTCTCCTTTTGGCAGAGGATCAAGAAGTGGTTGACCAGAGAATGGTACGGGAAATAATGACATGGTATAAACATTGCTTGCCATTGACTCTGTATAGTCTAATGGCTATCCTAGAGATAGCTGGAGACCTTTGATGAAAAATAAGAAAGATGTAATTGAGGGGGATGCTGTTTGGGTCGAAATTTATGTTGACGCAGAGGGAGATAGGATGATTCGTCGGGTCTCAACAATCAAAGCCCCAATTGTAGATACTATTTTGGTCAACGTTGTTGAGTCTTATGTTCATCCTATTATGGATTACATTAAGGTCAGGATCCCTTCGGGACATGATCTTTATCTTGAGGATGATGTAGAGTTTGTGAATGAGGATTGCTGGTCTTACGAAGCTAGTGATGATAAGAGCCCCATTACTGTAAGAGACCCCAATCTTCAAGAGCTTCCTGCTTGGAAAGAGTGGGTTATTCGGATGCAAAAAGAAAAAGTAAAAGAAGAACAAAAACGCCCGAAGGACGGGCCATTCAAGTACATTTAAAGGGAAATTAGAAATGAGCAAGCGAAAGAATAAGTTTACCAGGCAAGGCGTAAGGGATCTAAGCTCCTTGCCAGCAAAATCCACCGGAAGGGAATACATTCCTCCTCCTGTCGGGGCTTTTGAATGCAAGCATAAAGAGACAGAACAGGATGAGATGGGAGATTCTTACTGTCTTGATTGCGGGCAGGGCTTTGAACGAAAGAGCGGGAAGCCACTGCGGGATTAAAGTGCTTGACTTTTCTGCGCAAACTAACTAACATATGTTATGCGTGTACGCTTTTGGCAACTTTCAAAAAGGACAATCAAAGATGAATAATCTTCGTAAGAAGCTGTACTTTCGTGTTGGCCCTCGGGCATCATGGTCATCGGAGCAGTTAGAGAAGCTGGCCCAGCAGAACAGGGCCAAGGCTAGGCGCAGGGTGTTGAGGCTGACCTCTGCGGACCTTGCGGACCGAGCCCAGCGTCTTCGAGCCATGAAGGCCAAAGATGCCAGGTACAAGGCTTGGAAGCTGCTACATCCGGCAGCTTAAAGCTATAGAGAAAAAAATGGAAAAACAAACAAAACAAAGTAATACGTTTTCATCGTATGATGCTAGAAGCTTGGTCGAAAAACACCGGGAGGAGCTTCTAGTAAAAGTCCAAGATAATCTTGATGCTGGAATGTATGCTTGGGAAAACAATATTATCCCTTGCATTAAAAAGCAGGCAATGGAAGGCAAGTGTGAGGCCAAGTGGCTTCTTAATAAGAAGGATCTTGATGTTCTTCCTGCCCTGGAGCTTATAGCTTCCGAGCGTGGCTTTAGCTTTTACCCTCCAACTCCATCAGAGATCAAGCTTGGAAGTATTTACCTCCCGGACTATGTTGACTTCATGATCGAGTGGGCCTCGTCGGGCGATTAGGGCTTGACAGGTAGGCTCGGCCTGGTTAACCTATAGAGACCGGGATGGTTTGAATGGAGAATAAGGTTCGACTCGGCGATAACCCATGTCTTTACTAATAAGACAGAAAACCTTTTCTCTATTAATTCTTTATTAAAGGAAATAAATAATGGCTAAGCATGTAAAGACTTATGTTCTTGAAAAGTACTCTTCTTGCAATGGCATTAAAGAAATTGTGGGAGTATTCTCTTCAAACAAGAGAGCTATCGAACTTGGCGTCAAGAAGCATCTCATTGAAAATGGTTTGAATTTCAATGAAAAATATTGGCGTCAAGAATCTGTTGGCACCGGAGAGTATGACTGCCATGATGTACTTGACTACGATCTCCAAATTACAACTTTTATCTTGGATCCCTCATACGTAGAAACAGCAAATAATTTCAGATACTGAGATAATCAATTAATAATTCAGGATAGGAAAACCAAATGCAAACGAATCAAAATTTCACTGGTGCTGAGTCTCGACGAATGAAGCGGGAGAACGATCCCAAGGCATTTACTCGCAATCAAGCTCTGAAGGCTATTGCAAATACCACAGACGAAGGTGTTCTTCAAAAGTTTACTAAGCATAGTTCTCCGCATGTTCAGAATGCGGCGCTCGAAAAGCATGATCGTTTGCTGGGAACGGATCCTTTCTTGGACCTTGTTGCCCGCTTCAAGGCGGAGGGCAAGGCCAACCCGGAGAAGAGTGCCAAGGCCAGTCTAGCCGCCAGCCTGGCAGCAGCCAAGCGCAAAGCTGGCTGAAAGAATTGGGGCAGGGAGCCGTTGCTCGTCGGGAGAGGTGCTTTCCCAAAGCGACACGGCTCCCTGCTTCGTGTGTTAACATGTTGAAATTTTTTGCGTACTTCTTTTATCTTCAGCATAAGAAAAGAATTCAAATTGCTGGTTATTTAGCCCTAGCTATGGTTGTAGCTGTGGTAACATTTCTTGCATTCTAGGAGAAGAAGATTATGATAGCTAGAATAAAACAATTGGTGTCGGAAACTTCTCATATCATTGGGTTTTTGGCCATCGCGGCGGCTGGGTATCTGTTGAACTTTCCGGAGGCCATGACAGTTTGCTTGATTCTCTCTGTTTTCTTTGGAGTGTCATATCTTCTTTCTAAGATTTAAACAAAAGAATTGAGTAATGAATAAAACACCATGTTTAAACTCATATTTATAGCTATAGTCATTGGGACACCTCTATTTTTAGTGGTGACTATATCTATTATGACGATTCTTAATCTTATGAGAACCAAGTCTTGTTATGTTGTAAATCGGCACAGGTGGGGAGCTGAAACCGCTCCCCAATCAACCATGGAGCTATTCGAATCTTTGGAAGATGCTAAGCAATATGCGGAGAGAAAGCGTCTGGAAGATATTCTAAAGCCCAGCCCCATTGAATGGACGGGCACGGATCAAGAGGCTCTCTCCAATATGTATATGGCCTCCGATGGAGAAATCTATTGGAAGATTGAAAAGAAAGATATCAAATAATGGAAAAAGAAAAATATAGATTACCGGACTACAAATACACCGATGATCAAGAGCTTTATTTTAAGACATGGGGAGAGATGGGCGAAAAGCTTCTCAAGCTTTTCTTTAAAAAAGAAGATAATGCTTACCTAATGGGGTATGATCCTGGTTTTTTATTTGGCGACGATAAGAAAACGATTAATATTCCTTGTTGGGCTGCAATCAATTTGCTTAATAATATAGGAAATTAGATAAAATGGAGATATCCAATCTTAGCTTTAAGCTTTCTTTTCGTGAGCGTATTCAGGTAGTTCTCCGCGGCTTCACCATTATTTGTGACCATCGAAATAATGGTCCGGAAGATGCTAAAGAACGCAAGATAAATCTAACTGTTGCCTTTCCCAAAAATGGAAAACTACATCATTATATGAGTAAGAATTTCCAAAAATCTTGCGCAACAATTGCGACATCAGGAACTTGAAGGAAGGTCGAAAGACTTTAGCTAGAAGAAAGGATAGTTAAAATAACTTAATGGATCATTAGCTCAATGGTAGAGCTGCTGGCTTTTGAAAATGGGAGCGCTAATATAGAGGCAAAGATGTTTGATACTAAAGAAAAAATTTGGTGCAGCTTTGGAGATAAGTTTTTAACTGTATCGTATGACAGCGGTACACCATGCAGAAAGGGCAAAAAAGTATTTCTGCTGGGCGATGCTACGAGAGAAGATGGAGATTTTGAGATTTATGTTGGCAAAAGTTGGATTGGCCCGATTTGTAGAACAAAGCAAGATGTAACCATACGCGAATCAATGAATCTTTGGTTTAGTTTCCCTGCTAAAAGGTTTGGTAAAACCCCATCAGACGAAGATTTGAAGGCTGTCCGCAAGGCTGTAGAAGAAGCTTTGTCAACTCCAAGATTTGTAGAGGCAGTAGAAAATATTTTGCAGGACACCAGTGTAAGTGTTGTCTCAAGAGAGAATGCTTACTATGGAGATTAAAATTCTGAAGCAAGAAACAACTGAGCTAAATCATATCTAATCAAGAAAACAGCAAGGTTTTAATTGGTATAGAGATCTGAAAGGAGATGAAGGACACCAAAAAAAACTAAAGGGCCTATAGCGCAATGGTAGAGCAAAAGATTTTTAATCTTTAGGTTCTCAGTTCAAATCTGAGTGGGCCCACCAATTAAAGCAGGAAATAAAAAATGAGCATAAAAGAAATAAAAGAGTATCTATATACTTGTGATGGTTGTGGAAGTGCGGTATTAACCAATAATCTTACTAGTAAATTTCCAAAGAGACCATACGCTTGGACATCTAAAAAGTTTTGCGAGTGTAAGTATAATTATAATCCTATTCGTACTGAGTGGAATCTTTGTCCCAAATGTAAAGATAAAGAAATTCCAAAGTACGCTCACTCTGATTGCAAGTCATGAAGATGCCTAATAAGCATACCGAATTGATTGTTAAATCATTTACGGGAGAACATAAGTTTCTTTCTAATTTTCAATCCTGCAATGTTCGATTTGAAGGTCAAGCATATGGCTCTGTCGAGCATGCCTTCCAGGCCGCAAAGACGCTTGATAAGAGCAAGCGAAAGCCCTTTACGCATGCCGGACGTTGGAGGGCATGCAAGGCCAAGACGGAGGGCAAGAAGTTGAAGCTCCGTCCGGACTGGGAATCTGTTAAGATTGGAATTATGCATGATCTTCTTAGGATTAAGTTCCAAGACCCTGTTCTTAAAGAAAAGCTTCTAGCCACAGAGAAAAAGGTTCTGATTGAAGGCAATGACTGGAATGATCCATTCTGGGGCAAGGTTGGGAATAAAGGTCAGAATCATTTGGGAATTCTTCTAATGAAAGTACGAGATGAGATTCGTGCTGACATCAGGGCATCGGTCACATCATTGGGCTGATGGAATCAATTAAGAAATTACTTAAAAGAGAAAAGTAAAGCTAACCAAACCAACAATCAAGAAGAAGGTTTAGGTCATCGCATCATGGAGCTTTTTGTTTCTAGAAGAAAAATAATAGATAAAGAACAGCAAGAGATCTATTTGCTGTGGGAGCATGTTATTCAGGCGCCAGAATATCAACCTGAAAATAAAGAATTAATCGGAGTATCCTTTAATCTTCAGACCTTGCTTGATATCGTTCAAAAAGAAGTCTATAAGGGTAGTCCCTATGGAAATTATCAGCCAAATCTCGTTAAGAACTGGGAAGATGGTAGACAAGGAAAAAAAGAATTTATAATTCCTAATCCTCGTTTAGGTGGTGAAAACGTTTACACATATGAGAAAGCAAAAATACAATGATAAAACAAATAAATAATAAGAAGTTTTTTACGAACATTGGCAAGTTGGTTATTGGAGGAAATATGTCTTTCAATGCTGATAAACTTGTATCTGTTAATATTGATGATGATGGTTCATTGGGGATATCGACCACAATTGATGTGAGAAGAACTTGCACGGGTCTTGATGGGGAAGATTTCCCTGACCAACCTTGGGATTCAAAGAAAGCTTTCGATGATTTCAATAAAGCATGGCTCAATGCTCTAGCTAGCCCTTGACAGCTCGGCCCTCGGGTCTTACATTAGTGGCATGAGCGTCATCGTCAAAATCCAGAAGCTACTGTCACTAAGCCAGAACAACACGTCAGCCGAGGAGGCCGCCACTGCTTACGAGCAGGCGGCCCGCTTGGCGTTCAAGCACAAGGTTAATCTCCTAGAAATTGGGGATGCCGAAACCTTGGATGAAAAAGTTACCGAACGATTGGTCTCTCTTGGAGGAAAGAGAGCATCTTCTTGGAAGACTAATCTTCTCATTGGTCTATGCAAGATTAATTCTTGCAAGATGTTCACACGATCCATTGGGTCTACCAAGATTTGTTATGTTGTCGTAGGGCATAAGTCTGACCAAGATGTTACGGATTACTTTTTCGAATCTATCATTGCTCAGATTGAGACTCTTACCTCTGCCGCCATGGCTAAACGAAATGGAGGGAGGGTCGGAGCCAAGACTTTTGCCGCAAACTTCAAGCATGGCTGCGTTGAGACCGTTCTTTATCGCATGAGTTGCGGACAGAAGAAAGAGGAGCAAGCTCTTGCTCTTAGTTCTTCCGCCATGGTCCTTGTGGGCCAACGAAGCGAGGCGGTGGAATTCTATGTCTCCAAGAAGATGAGGATCGTCCGAGCAGGGAAGGGACATTCCATCGCCGAGGATGGTAGGGCGAGGGAGCTTGGTCGAGCAGCAGGGCATCAGGTTGCGCTGAATAGCGGGCTAGCAATCTCTCCGCCGTTGGGGCAACTGGCATAAAAACGCTCTGGTGTAGATAATGTTTACTGAGGACTAAAAATGATCGCTGGCTAGCTCCAGCCGCGGAGAGCTAACATGATAATGAAAACGATTTGGTGGGCAGGGTTTGGTGTATTTTGTTTCTCATCATTTTTTATTGAGAGACTTCCGACTGAATTTGAATTTCATATC
>Ga0307378_10009115_pt1 | contig 13081 bp, 21 predicted proteins | sample UN1MG_FD_202238 | JGI IMG/M metagenome (GOLD analysis project Ga0307378, IMG submission 202238) | Soil microbial communities from Risofladan, Vaasa, Finland - UN-1 | ecosystem: Environmental > Terrestrial > Soil > Coastal area > Acid sulfate soil | place: Finland: Risofladan, Vaasa | collected... | reverse complement strand
AGAAGGAGAAGAAAAAGCAGAAGAACCAGTTAAATCAAAAGAAGAAGGAGTTGAACCTCCAAGTACAAACCTTGAAAGAACTAATTTCAATAAAGATAAAAATCCTAATGATTTAGATGAGCCCAAAAAAATTAAAAAAGTATTTTTAAAACGAACAAAAAAATAAAATTATGAATTTAAATTTAACAGTACCCGAATTAGAAATTTTATTCAATACACTATTTGAAATTGATAATCCAGAAGCCAAAGAACTTTTATCTAAAATAGAAAATTTACGTACAAATGTAATCGATGAATCTGTACAAATTTTAGATAAGGTTCATATAGATGGCGATCGTGGATATGTTACTGGAGAAATTGGTGGAAAAATGATTGTACAAGTTCAGGGAAATACTTTCTTAGTAGATCCAAAGGATCTTAAAGAATTTAATAAAAAACCTGAAATATTGGTTCAGCCTCCTATGAAATTTGATGAACAAACACAAAAACTATTATTTGAACAATATGTTAAGTGCGGAATTTTCATGGATAGCACCCCTATTAAAGTAAATGATTGTTTTGTTAAATATAGTTTATGGGAAAATGCAACAAATGAACAACTTATACCAATTTTAATTGAAGGTAGTTCTACGTTTGTAATAAAATCTCGAATTAGAATTTTTGAAAATTTAAACGATTTTGCCGGAGAAGATAATTATATTCCCGGAGTTATTATTGATGAAATAACCGAAGAGGTTGTTGAAAATATACTTTTAAATGCCATTGATTATTCTAATGCTATAGGTGATGCCGATGCAGTTAAGATTATAAAAGTTTTACCTGATGGTACACAAGAAATGCAAACCTTACCAAGATCTAGTTTAAGAACGCTAGCAGTTTAAAATAATTAAAATATGGGATTAATTGTTAACACAAAACCCTTTGATTTAAATAGATTTTGGGAGAAAATGCCCACGCCCCTAAAATACTTATTATTTGTTGCCATTATTGTTGCTGGTTCATATTTTTTGTTTGCTAAAAAGGCTGATACTTTAAATTTAAAGGAAATTCAAAAAATAGAATTAAGTATTAGTACAACCCACCAATTAGTTGAAAAATTTGAGGAATTTGCAACTCTTCAGACTGAATATAATGAACAAGTTATAAATGATATACGAAATATTTATATATTAATATCTGAATTAAATGATAACGTTAATACAAAATTTGATATTTTAATACGTAATTCAGGACAAGGAAATCAAGATTTACTTGATAAAATGGATATTTTAAACCAATCGTTTAACAAAATTTCTAGAGCATATCAACCAACATTAGAAAAAATAGAACCAGAATTTAATATAAGCGCCAAAAAGATAATAAAAAATGAACAATAATGAAGAAAAAATATAATATTAATGCTATTATAGTATCAATAATAATTTCAATTATTTTTGTTTATATAACATTTGATTTTTTTGTAATTAAGCCTAGTATACAAAATAAAGTTGAAATTGTTTATGAAAGATTTGATAGCCTTCAAATCTTTTTGGATAAAAAAATTCCTCTAATTGATGAAGCTCTTAAAGTACAAGAACAACAGGTAAAAGAGCTTAAAGATATGACTGGCATATATAAAAAATAATAAATCTATGAGAGCAAAATTTATATATGAAAAATTTTCTAAAGATTCTGATCCAATTGACGATATGGGTATTGGTTTAGAATATTTACTTAAGCCTTATATTAAAAAACTTTTTTTAGAAATATGTCAAATAACGCCCGCTGAAATGGGACACTTTGACGAATGGGAAGAATTGGATGAGAATGGCGTTTATACAATTAAAGTCAATATGGATGGATATGGAATGTCAGATTTCTTTGAATTAGAATTCATATGGAAAAAAACTTCCGATCAAGCAGAAATAGTTTGTTTTTCAATAGATGGAATGAATAAAATAAAATGGGATTTTAGTATTAAAAAATCTGTATCTAAATTTTTAAAAATGACGAAGAATATTTTTTGGGATATTTATAACAAACATGAAAGAAAAGCTACTAAAAAGGATTTAGAAGAATACGGATGTGAATATAATTTTTGAGGAAGATGAGGAAGATTAAACACTAAGATTTAATAATTTAAAGCAACGTGATAAAACTTATTACGTTTTTTTTCATATAAAATTAAAAATTAATAAAATTTTAATTATGGCAGTACATCATGTAAAGAATGCTGATCTTCGAAATGAGATTATTAAATGCAAAGAAAATGATAAACTATCTATAGAAGCAATTGAAATGTTTCAATTAATGGCCAAAAAATTTTCAACTAAATTAAATTACGTATATCCACAAGATCGTGAAGATTGTATTGCATTTGCAATTTTAGATTGTTATATGTATTGGCGGGCATACAATCCAGAGAAATCGGAAAATGCTTTTGCTTATTTTACACAAATGATTAAAAATGGATTTGCTAAAGGGTGGAGAAAATTACATGGAAATTTTCCAAAATCTAAAAAAATAAGTGTATCGGATAATAACGTATATAATATATAAAAATGGCCCACAATTCTGGATATAAACAGTGGCATAAACCTAATAGAAATGTTTTTGACGAAAATGGTAAATTAAAAAAAGGTCAAACTCTTCAGGGATATTATAAAGTTCAACACCCAGAAAAATATATAGGGGATCCTACGCTTGTAATATATCGTAGTTCATGGGAACATAGTTTTTGCAGATGGTGTGATTTTTCTCCTTCTATTCTTAGATGGTCATCTGAACCTATTAAAATTCCATATTATGATAGAGTATCAAAACTTGAGGAATGTAGACGTCAAGGATTAGATCCTAATAATCCAAAAAATTGGGTTATTAAAAATTATAATACTGATTTTTGGATTGAGGTGGATAAAGGTGAAGGCAATAAACAAAAAATGTTTATTGAAATTAAACCATCTAATAAATTAAAAAAACCAATACCACCAGATATAAATGCTGGTCTTAAAGAACAAAGAAGATTTAATATTCAAGCAAAAGAATATCTTATTAATGAAGCAAAATTTGCTGCATTAACTGCTTGGGCAGAAAAAAATAATTCTAAATTTTATATTTTTACTGAAGAAACTCTTTCAAAATTAATTGGTCGATTTTGGGCCGGTAACGATAAATAATGCAATCTCCAATTCTTACATATAATCAATATAGAAATATAGACGACATTGAGCATGTCGCATATACTCGTTTGTTTGAGAATTATTTAAAATATGAATTAAAGGGATCTCAAAAATTAATAGAAGTTGAATCTACTGATCAAGAATCTGTTTTAAATAAATTTCGTAAAGTTCCATTTCATGGAATGGTTTATACATTTCTGTATATTAATCAAACTAATTTAAATGAACTTTATAATTTAAAAACAGGTAAAACTATTAATTTTCATGATTTTGTTCCAATGTTATTTTGTACATCTATTAATTTAGATAAAAGATTAATAAAAGGATTGAATTTAAACATGTTACCACCAAAAGAACGTTTAAAGTTTTTTGAGGCATATTTTCAGTATTATAGAAAATTTTTAGAAAATGTAGAAGAATTAACAGAATATAATAAACCTGCTGTAAATATAGAATATAAAATAGCAGCTCTATCTGGAAAAAATCCTAAATTATTTGAGTATTTTAATAGGTCACAAAATGCAATGTTTAATTATGCCTATAGATCATACTCATTAAAAGATATACGTAAATTAAGAATGATAGAATACGAAGAATGGAATTATATTCCCTTTTTTAATCCCATTCAGTCTTTTAAAAGAATAAATTTAGAATTAATATATAAAACGTATTGGGATAATAAAAACAAAACTTTATAACATATTAAATATATAAAATAAATAAAACAATATTATGGCAGGATTTTTTCCACGTAATTTAGATAGAGGCCCCCGATCCTTTTTAGATACTATTCAACGAAATATACGTTATTTTAGCGTTATTGGAATGAAATGGGATTCGAAACTTATTAAACAATCGAAATCCATTGGTATTGCTGAAACACAGGATGAATCAATGTATAGTCTTTATGGTCAACATATGGCAGCTGCTATGGATGTTGGACAAAAAGAATTTATAGCATTTTTTGATAAAGAATACCCTACTAGAAGAGATTTTCTTCGTAGATTTGCAATGAATGGTGAAATAGAACATGTTTTAGAAGTTATTGCAGATGAAACAATAGTTTTGGATGATTCACACTTTTTTGCCTATCCAAACACCCAAAAACTTAAATCAGTTCTTAAAGCTGATAAAGCAAAAGAAATTGTAGACGATTTAAATGAATCTTTTAAGAAAGTTTATTATGCGTTTGGATTTAATAATAGTCATGATGGTTGGCATTATGCTAAGAAATTTTTAATAGATGGTTTTCTTGCATTTGAAATTATTTTTGATGGAATAGAAGATGAACCGGCAAAAAATATTTTGGGGTTTAAAGAACTTGATCCTTGTAGTTTAGAACCAGATTTAAGAATAGATGATGAAGGTAATGAATATAGAGTATGGATTCAGTTTAAGGGGGATTCAGAAAAACAAAGAGAATTACTTGATGGAAATGTAATTTATATCTCATGGGCTAGAGGACAATTTATATCCCGTTTATCATATGTAGAAAGACTTGTTAGAGCATTTAATATGCTTCGTACAATGGAAAATTCACGTATTATTTGGAACGTTATTAATGCTCAACATCGTATGAAAATTATAGTTCCTATTGGAACTCAATCAGAAGTTAAAGCAAGAACCCGTTTATCTCAACTTAGAGGTATGTATAAAGAAGATATTACTGTTGATTATCATAGTGGTGAAGTTAATATTAATGGAACACCTAATTTTTCATTTGCAAAACAATATATTATTCCTTCACCCGGAAATGGATCAGAAGTACAAATAGATTCTATGGCCCCAGCAGGATATAATTTATCAGACACCGCTGCGTTAGATTATTTTTGGAAAAGATTTATTATTGAAACAAAAATACCTAAAGATAGATTTTCTGGAGGTGGTGATGAAGGTGGTGGTGGAAGTAGTTGGTCTACAGGCGGCGATACTATAGCTAGAGAAGAAATAAGATTTAATTATTTTATTAATCGTATTCGTTCTATTCTCGAAGAAATGTTAATGAAACCCACATGGATACAGTTTTGTTTAAAACATCCTATATTCATGAAAGATAAAGCATTAAGAGGTGCTATAGGTCTTGAATTTACTGAAGAAAATTTATTTACTGAAACTAAAAAGAGAGATATTGCATCTAAAGGTGCTGATATAGTTGAAAAACTTATGGGTATTAGACAACAAGAAATTGATGGTGAAGGAAATGTAACAACTGAAGGAATGTATTTCGACGCTAAATTTTTAGTTGAAAAATATATGGATTTTACTGAGGATGATCTTAAACTTAATGAAAAATATAAACGAGAAAGAACAGAACAACTTAGACGTATGGCTGATGCAGCAAGACGTATGAAAGCAGCTATGGGTGGTGATGAAGGCCAGGATATGGGTGGTGGAGATTTTGGAGGAGGCATGGATATGAGTGGTGGAGATTTTGGAGGAGGTATAGATATGGGTGGTGGAGCAGTTGAAGAACCGGGTACAGAAGATCTTGGTGGGGGTGAAGATGAAGGTGCAACAGAATTAGGAGTATAAACAAATTAAAAATAAATAAAAAATTATGAAAGATTTCTTTAAAAAAGTATGGGAAAAAATTAAAGCATGGGCGCTTTTAACTGCGTTACCTTGGCTTAAAAAGAGTTGGATGCAAATTGTAAATATAATTATAGTATTTATTGCATATAAAGAATTTAGTGATTTGGAAATTTTTCCAGAAAACATAGTAGGTCTTTGGCTATTTCTTCTTTTAGTCTATTATATATTCTGGAAATTATTTGGCGTGGAAAAATGGTTTAAGTTTACTAAAAAGAATGAGGATAAACCTAATCCAATACCAATACCCACACCAATACCTACACCGGACAATGGAGGAGGACCTGGATCAGAACCTGATCCAATTCCAATACATAATGATGTTATAGAAGAAGTTACATTACTTAAGAAGAAAAAAGTAGCACGTAAAAAGAAATAATTAACAAAACATTAACAAAAATATAATATAAATTACATATAAAAGTATTATATTTATAATGTTATTTAAAATATTGAGAGTGTCCGAAAGGACTAGTTATATAGTAGGTATGTAGGACCGGGGTTCGACTCCCCGCACCTCCACGATTTAAATCACCAATAGTGCCTGATCATTAGGCCAAGGATAAAATGATTGACTGTCGGGAATAGTTCGACTCTAGGGGGTGACCTGGTTTTTGACTACATATTAAGGGTAATAGTGATTATCTTGATAAACGCAATTAAACGGCGAAAATGTTTATGAATTAGCAATGGCTGCGTAAGACGCACTCATTGGTAGGAGATTTGCCCGCAGCCTAAATGCGGGCTTTTTTTGTCAATCATTCTTGTGTATATTGAATATATAATAAAAACAACTAGTGCAAGCAAAATTTATAAATGAAAAATTTATTGACGACTCAGATCCTATAAAAGATATGGGTATAGGTAAAACTATAAATTTTGGGGAAATTGCTAAGCAAACTATACAAAAAGGTGATTATGGAATGTGGGGCATATTTTTAAATTCATTATTAAATAAAAAACTCGAAGGCATATTTTATGATTCTGATATTAAACACAAAAGTGTATCAACTATTTTAGTTTTGGATTATAATAGTTATTTTTTAGGAACTGATATACGAATTACAACTGCAGGTGTTTTTGGGGATGAAAAACAATATTATTATTACATAGTTACATCCGAAAATTATTATTTATACGTATGAAAGCAAAATTAATTAAAGACTATCTTAATGAAAAATTCACCGAGGAATCTAATCCTATAGAAGATATGAATATAGGCCATTCAAAACGAACACTTAATTCGAAATCTTTTAAGATACTTTTATTTATAGAAAGTAAAGGTAAAGAAGGTGCAAGTTTAAAAGAAATTCAATATTTTATTTGGACCAAATTAGATGGATATAGTCACAAAAGTTTTTATGAAAGAAGCAGTGATTCTTGGGATTGGGAAACGAACAATCGACGTAAAGGCCAACGAAAAACTCGTGGACATTGGAATACACAACTTTTTGGTGGTAGCCATTATCATGAAGGATTACTTCATAAATATTGTGAACAAAATCCAGAAACAAATAAATGGGTTTTAAGAGATTTACCTCTACCACAAGAAAATATGTATAATTGGAAAAAGTAAATATGCGAGCTAAATCTATATATGAAAAATTTACTGATGATTCTGATCCAATTAAAGATATGGGTATAGGTATTTATTGTGAAAAAAGATTTAAAACAAAAGAGGAATTTATATCTTATTTAGTATCTGCATTTGAATTAATAACTGAACATAAACTTGATTCGTATGTTTTTAACGAACCAGGAACAAATATAAGGACTTATTTGTATATAAAATTATGGAAATTTCTCAAAAAATATAAATGGCGTATTAATCATGACCCTTGTGATTATCTTGGTTGGTCTACAGACTTCAGAGAAAAATGTAAAAAATTTATAAAAATAAATGAAGTTTTTACAGATGAATCAGATCCTATAGAAGATATGGGTATTGGAGCAATATTAGATTTTGAAAAAATAGCCCAAAAAACTATACAAAATAAGACTCTTATAGGAAAGAAGGTGGCAGCACGAGAGTCTTGGTTAGGTTTTTTGAGAGATTTAATAGGAATAGAAATTTCAGGAAAATTTGGCATATTACCAAAGGGGGCAAACAAAGCCGCATTCCAGGAAAATCTAAAAGTAGTTAATAAAACTTTTATAATATTAGATTTTTATAGTTATGGTGGTGGAGTTAAATTATTTTTTAAAGGTGAAGATAGCATTTATAAAGTAATTCCTGGAGAACAATATTATTATAAAGCTAAATTTGGTAAAAAATTCTATGATATATAATTATACAAGGATATATAAAATAAATTCAATAATATGAAAGCAGGTAATTTTAACATCAACGATTATTTAGAAAAACTTTATGAAAATGCTGATGAAAACATAACTAAAGCAGATTTCATGGATGGCGGTGAAGGCTTGGTTAATTCAGATGGTATTGTAATCCCAGAAAGCAATAAAAAAGCTTACGACTGGTTAAAAAGCGAATTTCAAAAGGGCCGTGTAGAAGTTAAAGTAGAAATGAATATAGGCGGGGCCAAATTTGAACCAGGATATGATCTTCAAACAGATCTTGATTCTATAAAAGACTTTAAGCCCGGAATGTTTGGTGAAGTTGTAACTAAAGATGGTGAAAACAAGGAAAAGGGTGAAAAAACTGAAGGAAATAGTCTTGATACTAAAAAGGAACAACCTGGTTTTACAAAAGGTGAAGGAGAAGGTGAGAAAAAACCTGGTTTTACAAAAGGTGCAGATGGAGAAAAACCTAAAGAAAAAGGTGAACTTTTTAAAACTAAATCACCTAAAGATGATATAAAAGATAAAGAAAGTACAACTGGCGAAGATAAAGAAGAACCAGAAAATAAAAAAGATAAATCAGAGGTTAAAAAAATTGACCTTAAAACTAAAAAGTAATGATAAAAGATAATTCTCTCAGTGATAGATTAAATTCATTTAAAAATAAATCCACTGAAAGTATTTCTACCCCTAACACACTAAAACATGATATAGTTAATGTTGTAGCCACAATGTTATCTTTTATTGGCGCGTTAATTAGAATTGCGTCATATGGTTTTGGAATAAAAATAATTTTCAATACACCCTGGACCATATTAAGTACAGTATGTGTTGGCGTATTTATTCACTTTATATTAATGTATCTATACGATTTAATTCACGATAAATCCCTTTAACAATCTAATTATATGAGTAATGCAAAACTTATTGTGCTTTCTGGCCTAGACGGAAGTGGAAAAAGCACACAAATAGAATTAATTAAAAAATATTTCGAAGAAAATAATCTTAAATATGAACATATTCATTTTCCTAGTTATGGAAATAATGAAGCTAGTAGTGTTGTGTGTGCATATCTAAGAGGAGAATACGGAAATATTAATGAAGTAGATCCTATATTTGTTGCAAACATCTACGCAATGGATAGATTTTTATATCTTCCTACTCTTAAAAAACAAATGCAAGCAAATGATGTTGTTCTTTTAGATAGATATGTTTTTTGTAATATGGCATATCAAGGTGCTAAATATGATAATAATGTACAATCACAAATAATGAGAGACTGGATTGACGAATTTGAATTTGACTTTTTAGAATTACCATATCCAGATTTAAATATATTCTTTGATGTTCCTATTGATTTTATTAAAGAAAGATTACTCGAAAAACGTGAAGGTAATGATAGAAAATATCTTAATGGTAAATCAGATATCCATGAAGCTGATATTAATTTTCAGGAAAAGGTAAGAAAGAATTATATTGAGTTAGAAAACTATCCGGGTTATAAAATAATTCCTTGCGCTTATCAAACTGCATTAGAAGGTTCTAAGGAATTATTATGGAAAAGTCATACACCCGATGAAATATTTTTAAAATATAAAGAACTTTTAGATTTTACAATTAATACAATTTAAAAATGGGAAAACAAAATTTTCGTGCAAAAAAAGTAGAAGAAAAAATTCCTGAATATATTATAGATTCCGGAAAAATTTTACATACTTTAACTAAACCTCGAGCTCAACAGAGTATTGCTTTTGTTCAGGATAAAGATGAAAGCGATTTTATTAACGTTTTACACTATAAAACAAAAACAGGTGAAATTACTAATTCAGAAACTATAGTTTCTAAAGAAGTTGAAGGCTGGTTAACATGGTTAACAGGTTTAGGTTACATAAAAAAATAACAGATAATTAACTATATTAAAAATCTTTAACAGAAAAATGTATTATATTGGATCTAGTGATAATATTTTAAAGAGAAAGAATTTATTATAAAACTTTTTAATAATTAATTTATATAAAAATAAACTAAAATAAACATAAATTTTATGGCAAACGAGAAAATGAAAGAACCACAAGTTGATTCAAAACAAGCTATTGAAACAACTGCGTACGTTCCAACTTACAGAATTAAACCCGAATTTAAAAAAGCAATTCTTCAAGCAATTGGTGATAGACCTTTTAATGAAATAGTAGGACTTATTGGGGCAGTAGATGTAGAGATTATGGATCATCAAACACTTACTCAAATAGTAAATGGTATTGGACAATTTCCTTTCGTTAGAGTAGAAACTCTTATGAAAAACATTAGTAGTTACGTAGAGCAAGTTATAGAGGATTAATTCTTCTATAACTTTAATAAAACATAAATAACATATAAACATATGAGTAAAAAAGCTTTAAGTGTTCAACAAATAGCATTAAATTTTTTATCAAATAGAAATAACGAAAACTTTTCAATTCTTATTAAACGTCTTAAGCCTGGATTACTTTCCTTTGCATATAATTTTGTAAAAGATAGAGATTTGGCAAATGAAGTAGTATCTCAAACTTTTATTGCAACTTGGGAAAAAATACATCAATATAATACTGAGTATAATTTTTCAACATGGATATATGCAATTGCAAAAAATGAGGCTCTTGGAATATTACGTAATAAAAATAAAACTTTTTCGTATGATCAGTATTTAAGTAATAATTCTAAATTATTATTATTACACACACCAGTAGATATTTTTAATACTGAGTGCATGATACCAAATGGCGAGGAATTAACGCAAAAATTATATGATGCATCAATTTCAGCTATTAATGAATTAAATGAACCATACAGAACTGTAATGTATGAAAGAGAAATAAATCAAAAACATTTAAATGATATTGCAGATGATTTAGGTTGGAATCTTTCAACAGTTAAAACTCGACTTCGTAAAGGAAGAAAAGATGTTGCTGAAGTTTTATATAAAAAATATCCAGATTTAATTGATGCATATTATGGAGAAATAGAAGACTAAAAAATTAATTATGTTTAAATGGTTAAACCCTAAAAAATGGGGAATAGTAAAAGTTTATAGAGATTTTGAAAATTATTCTGATTGGAAAAAAACTATTAAGAATGAAGAAAAAAATCCTAAATCAAATTTTAATAAATGGCAATTAAATCGTACTAGATTATTTGATGTTTATACGATAGTTTCATTAGAAGATATTGATGAAGCATTACCTGAAACTGTTAAACGTACAAAGGTAATGGAAATACTTAATCCTGTTCATAGATATTTAGATGAAACCCTTGGTTTTGCTGAATGTCTTACATGTGAATTTAACCAATTTGAAGATGATGATAAAAATTTAACATTATCCTATTTAATTGTTTATCGCTTTAGATTTGAAAAATTTTCATTAAAATGGTTACTCAAATTCTTAGTAGTAACCGGAGCCTTAGTATATGTAGTATTGCATTTTAATTTAATTCCACTACTTATCACATGGGTTTCCAGCATATTATAAAATCAAAGGAGAATATTATTTCTCCTTTTTTTGTTTTCTTTTAATCCATGCTACATAAAACTTTATCATTTATTATCAATATAAAACTAAAATATTGATAGTATGGAAACAAAAGTAGGACAACCAGTACAAGTTATAACACCTTTTGGAAAAGGATTTGAATTACATCCTGGTATTATAAGTTCTTTAGATGGTGGAAAAAATACAGAAATTAGAGTATTTCCTAATAATGGAAAGGATTCGTACCTATTAAAAGAAGTACGGCATATAGATTTTCGTAAAGAAACTGAACCTTGTTGGAGACATTTAGATGAATCACCTGATAATCATACAAAGCCAAGAAGAAGTTTTTTCACTAAATGGTTTTAATATGATGTTTGAATTTAATAAAGAAAACATCAAATGGCAGAAGGGTTCATACGGTCTACCTGAATGTGTATATAAAATTAAAATCCCTTCTGTAACAGCAGTTATCGGTGAAATGATCCCTGATCCTGACTGGGATGCTTTTGTTGAAAAGGTTGGAAAAGAAAGGGCTGATGCAATTTTAACATCTGCTGGTCATAGAGGTTCTGCAATGCATGTATTTATTGAGAATTTTATGAATACTTACTCTAAAAGTAAAGATGTTTCTGAAGCTCTTAAATATACTCAAGAAGAAAGTCCAAAAATATTATTAGCTGATAACATACCTACAAATAAAATTGAAGAAGGAAGAGATCTTTTTTACAAATTTTATTATTCAGATTATCCTAATTTATTAATAGATGTAATTGCAATGGAACTTGGGATATATTCTCCTACATTATTTTATAGAGGTAAATTAGATATTATTTTTAGAGCTAAATCGTTTGGTTTGTCAATAACAGATTTTAAATCATCTAACGGAAAAATTAAAAAAGGAAGTATTAAAGAACTTAAATACAAATATCAAATAGGTGGGTATGCAAATGCTATTGATGAAATGTATAAAGAAAAAGGTATAGTAATTAATAGATCTACTATATTATGTGTAGATAAACAATCTAATGTTTTACAAGAAGTAGAATGCGTTGGAAAAGAATTACAAGAATATAAAGAAAAATTTAAAACTCTTGTAACAGAATATCATATAAAACATGGACAAGAATATTTAATTAACGTATAATAAAAATAAAAATAAAAATGAAAGAAAAAACAACAAAATTAACTGTCGTAAAAGATGGTGTTGAATCAGAAACTTTAATAAATAAACCTACTCCTGAAGAAACAGTTCAATATAAATTAGATTATGAAAATGCAGGAAAAGCATTTAGTGAAAGTATGTGGGCAATTAGTGAACCGGGCGTATTTGGTGCTAATGATGTTGGAATGTTTTTACTTGAATATTTAGATAAATATGCATTTTGGCAAGAAACACAATGGATAGGTGTTTTAAAATTAAATGAAGTTATAAGAAAACAACTCGCTCTTGTAGATGAAAATACTCCATTACAACTTGATTATCATGGACTTGAATTTTGTGGATATATGTTATCTCGTACTGGA
>Ga0307378_10009114_pt1 | contig 13082 bp, 10 predicted proteins | sample UN1MG_FD_202238 | JGI IMG/M metagenome (GOLD analysis project Ga0307378, IMG submission 202238) | Soil microbial communities from Risofladan, Vaasa, Finland - UN-1 | ecosystem: Environmental > Terrestrial > Soil > Coastal area > Acid sulfate soil | place: Finland: Risofladan, Vaasa | collected... | reverse complement strand
GGATCACGGTCTGTTGCGAGATATTATCAAGCGGCGGGTCAACGACGGAGGCGTGTTGCGCTACATCGGGAAATGGCTCAATGCAGGTGTGCTGGAAGGCGAAAGCCTCAGCTACCCTGAAAAGGGGACACCGCAAGGGGGCGTAATTTCACCGATGATAAGTAACATCTTCCTGCATCATGTGTTGGACGAGTGGTATGAAAAAGAAGTAAAACCACGGCTCAAGGGTAAGAGTTTCCTGATTCGTTTTGCTGATGATTTTATCATCGGTTGCGAGAGGGAAGAAGATGCCCGGAAGGTCATGGAAGTTCTTCCGAAGCGGTTTACTCGCTTCAATCTGACCATTCATCCTGAGAAGACGACGTTGGTGGACTTCAGGAAGCCGGACACTAGGAGTGAGACTGGAAGTGGGAACGGCACATTCGATTTTCTCGGATTCACCCACTACTGGGGGAAATCGCGTCGTGGGTACTGGGTTATTAAGAGGAAGACGGCAAGGAAACGACTGAAGCGAACTATTGGCAGAATCTGGCGGTGGTGCCGGAATAATCGCCATGAACCACTGAAAGAACAGCATCGTATGCTGTGCGCAAAGCTTAGGGGGCACTATCAATATTTTGGTATTCGGGGTAACTACCGATACCTTGAGTTTATATTGAATGAGGCGAGAAAAGCATGGCAATATTGGCTGAGTCGTCGTAGTTCCAAGAGCTATATTCGGTGGGATAAGTTTCAAAGAATCCTTGACAGGTATTCCTTGCCTAGACCTCGTATCGTCCACAGCATCTAGTGAGTCTGTAGGGTAGCAAAGTTGTGCGTCAGAGTTGTGCTGATACTCTGGTTACCGAGGAACCGGATGACTAAATTGGTCACGTCCGGATCTGTGGGGGGCCTGGTTGGGTAACCACCGGGCCTACCCGGAAACAAGTCGCGAATGTGGTGCCAATACGGCAATAATCATTCAGGGGCTTGTCTAGTGTTTTCAAGGAAAGAGATTGAGAACTGCGTCAAATACCAAGTTGACTCGAACTACAAAAGTCGGTTTGGCTACGTATACTATACGCAAAAAGAAAAGATGCCCTATCAGACCTATACTTTGAACGGAAACAGACTAGTCAAAGAAGGTTTGGAACAATACTCAAGGAGCTTCGTAACAGGCGATCTCGAGAACATTTTTTTTCGAAAGCACCTCGACTATCGTGATGAGGTAGAATATAGAGTAGTAATACACTATCCATCCGACAAGACTCTGTTTATCAAAGTCAGCTCCGCCTTGCAAGGTGTAATCTGGGGAGATAGGACAGCAGATGAAGAACTCAAGAAGCGAAACGATATGTGCAATCAAGCTAAAATTGGATGTGCACACATTCATTGGGATTGTGGTAAGCCGCACTTGTTGCTTTGCTGGAAACAAGAACAAACCTAACATATATAAGTAAATCTGTTCTTTTCCGAATGTATTCGCGGTATCCTAAGTTCGACGGAACTCGGGAGCCGGCGGCAGGATGCAACGCAACGACATGATCGATATGGGAGTCAACTCCCTCAAGTGGCTGCTTTCCATCCAAACCGAAGGCAACCACTTTGTTCCCATCGGCAGCACTGGTTGGTATGAAAAAGGCGGACCCAAGGCACGTTTCGACCAGCAGCCCGTCGAAGCCAAAACCATGGTTGAAGAAGCTAGAGGATAGGTGCAAATCGTTTATAGACGAAGTTGAGAAGGCTTTGACAGCATAATGGATACCATTTTTCTATTTTGATATAGGAGAATTTCGGGAATGAAGCGAGGGGCATGCCGATTCATTTCGCTTGAAGATTGCTGTCAAAAACACTGGTTTCAAACTGGAACCATATATACATAAGGGTTGTTCTGTGCATGTTCACTAATCGAAAATATGCTATAGAGGAACAACTTGCGATAATGAATAAGTGAAAAGTAACCCAATATTTTGAAGAGTGTTTCGATCGATTGTCAATGACGGTTTCAAATTTGACACAAAAAGAGGTGGCAAGGCGTCTGGGTATGCGCAATCTCTACAGTTATCAAAGGTTGGAGCGTCGTTCTAATCCTTCCCTTGCAACCATTAAGAAGGTACAGATCCTATTCCCTGACTTCTCCCTGGATTCGGTGCTCGGAGGGTAGGCCATTCGGTGAACCATGGCGAAGCCAGCAGACAAATAGACAAACGATCTGTTTTGCATGCAGATATGGGGAGTTCTGTTAACTGACGTTATGTGATAGGACTGAATTGACATATGTATAATATCACAACAAGGTAACCGTCAAATTATCCCCATCTTGGAGCAGAGGAAGTGGATCAACCCGTATGGCGGTTCTATTCATCAGAACGGATGTCCAGAACGGATCGATTCTTTATGGCTTGCTCTGGAATGTTCTCACTGCAACTCACCTATGAATGTGGCTGGCGTGATTACCGATCCGTAAGAGGTCTGCATAAGTTTGCGGCATCTGGTGAAGGTTGGGCGGGCCGGTGCGCTTTGGCGACGCCCAGCAGATCCCCACCCCGGCTGGAACAGAGCTTCGTGTAATTGACAATCTGTCCCTTTTGTCTCGGCTCCGGGGGATTAGTGTGTCCGCGCAGCTCCTCCTTTCTCCTTCCAGAGGCGGGTTTCTTGAGCACGCACAAGGACCTGGAGCTTAGTCAGAGGGCGCACGGTAGGATCTCGTTCCGAAAGCAGAGACCACATGATGTAATGGCCCCGATCGTCGCGAAAACTACGGATTCTGAGCGATTCCCTGGTCAGCGCCAGTTTTAATCGTTCCTATCACTCATCTCGATGACGCAAGGGGATGGCTCATTTGATCGCCCCCGTCAATTGCGGAGCGAGAAACCTCTGCAGAATAATGAAAAGGATGAGCAGCGGCAGGGCCGTAAGAAAGGCGCCCATGACGGTCAGATTGTAGACCGGCCACCCCGATGCGGAACTGATCCTCGTTATCCCCAGAATCAGAGGGAATACTTTATAGGTGTTCAACATGATGAGGGCAAGGAAATAATTGTTCCAGATGGCCACAAATGAAATGAGAACGACGGTTGTGACACCAGGCAGGATGGTGGGGAATCCGATCCGCAGGAAGATCGTCGTTTCCCTCGCGCCGTCGATCATGGCGGCATCGAACAATTCCTCGGGAACCTGGTTCCAGTACACCACCATGAGGTAGACGCCGAATATGTTCACCACAGAGGGAATGATGAAGGCCCACGCCGTGTTCAGGATATGGAAGTTCTTGAATTCGATGAACAGCGGGAGCGCCGTGGCGAATTGGGGGACCAGCGCGAATCCAAGGATGAGGATGAAGAGGAACTTGCGGCCGAAGAAGCGGTATCTCCTGAACGCGAACCCGGCCATGGCCGCGAAGAAGGTGCCCACGAAGGAGCCCACGCCGGAATAGAGGAACGAGTTGAGCAGCCAATGGATGAACACGCCACGATTATAGGTGAAAACACCAATGAGATTGTCGATGAAGTGGTTGGGGACTCCGGGCACAAATGTGCCCTGCATGAGCTGCCCGATGTCCTTTGTCGTGCTCTGCAGGAGCCAATAAAAGGGGATGATAAAATAAAGGGAAAAGAGTATCAGGATGACTTCAAACCTGGCGCGATGGGACGTTTTCATTTCCACCGCCTTTCTTTCTCGAGGGGCTGCAGTTCACGCATGGACGTCAAGTTCCTTCATGGATTGTCGCATAAAGAAGAAGGAGACGACGAAAATGACCGCGGCCAGGACCAGGCCCATAGCGATCGAATACGTGAAAGCGCCATAAGAAAACGCCTGATTGTAGATGTACATCGCGGGCGTGAAGTTCGGGGGCATGTTGGTCAAGAGTACAGCCAGCATCATGGGTTCGTTGAAGACCTGCATGGCGCCGAATATATTGAAGATGAAAAGAACGAAGACCGTGTTTCTGAGAAGCGGAATCTTGATATAGTACGAAACCTGCAGCCAGGTCGCCCCGTCCATCTCCGCTGCCTCGGCGAACTCCTTGGGAATGGAGACCAGCGTGGAATAGATGATGAGCGAGGTAAATCCCGTCCATTCCCAGAGGATGATGATGAGAAGGATCCAGCGTACGCTCGAGAGGGTGATGAATTCCGGATCGGTCGCGCCGAACAGCTTCCATAGTGCCACGAGGGGGGACATGGATTTGGAGAATATGTAGGACCAGATAATCCCTGCCACGACTCCGGGCACCGCATAGGGAAGGTAGAAGATGAGTCGGTACACCATCGAGTGTCTGACCCTTTCATACAGGAGCCCGATGAAGATCGCGATCACGATCATGCCGGGGACCTGGACGAAGAGCAGGAAAAGCGGAATCCCGAACCCTTTCCAGAACAGCGGGTCCGTGAACACGGACTTGTAATTGCTCAACCCCACGAACCACATTCTCGCCCCGTGCTGGCCGAAGAGGGAGAGGTAGCCGCCGTAAAGAACGGGATATACGGTCACGATGATGAAAAACGCCAGAAAGGGGAGGAGAAACAGATACCCCCTGAGCGTTTGGAACCGCCTCATGTCTACCTTTCCGCTGAACCGCCTGATTGCCGCTCCCCATTATACACGTCCGCCGGATTTGTTGAAAGTGGACGTTCACACCAGCGGCAGAAAAGGGGCTGCCCCAGAGTTTCCGCCCCGAGGCAGCCCGATGATTGCGTTGAAGATCTGCCCGTGCGGTTTAGCTCCGTCTCCTTAGGGCAGGCTACCCACCACGACGTTGGTAAATCCCTGTTTCTTCATGAAACTGATGGCGTTTGCTTCCCAGTTCTTCAGGAAGGTGGTGGCGTCTTGCGATCCGTCCACGAACTTCATGTTCTCTTCGTTATGACTCGATGACACGTTGGACATGATCGGGAGCGCGGTGAATGCGGTTTTTACCAGCTTCAGTGCCTCGACGCTGACGGGCGTGATTTTCTGTCCGCCGAAATAGGGATATTCCACGTTCGCCAGCTCCGGAGCCAATTCCTTCGTGAAGGTAGTGGACCAGAGGATCGGCAGCTGGCTCTTTTCGTGGAGCTGCACAAGCGACTCCTTCGCCGAGTTCAGCCAGAGGACGAAGAGCGCGGCGGCTTCGGGATTCTTGCACTGACTGCTCACGTAGAAACCGGATCCGCCCATCTCGCCGTTCTGGGGGTTCGAAGCATCCCACTGAGGAGGAACGGCGACTCTCCAGGTTCCGGGTTCTGTCTTGCAGTTCAACTGAAGCCATTCCGGGAACCATCCGCCGCAAACGACCGTGGCCGCTTTGCCGTCGGCGAGTCCCTTGTACCAGTCCGCGTTCCACCACGCTTCCGCGGTGACTGATCCATCCCTGAAGAGTTTTTGCCAGAACTCGAATACCTTGGTGGCGGTCGGGTTGGTAAAATTGATATACCACTTCCCGTTTGCGTAGTCGAACATCTTCCCTCCGGCCTGCCATACCAATCCCATCGTCACGAGTACAAAATTCGAGGGATAGGAGATCATCGAAATGGATGGATCTGCGGCGTGCAGCTTTGCGGCCTGGGTGGCAAACTCCGCCCATGTCTTGGGCACGGTCAGACTGTACTTGTCGAAGATATCCTTCCTGTAGACCATGGTGCACGCGCCGCTGTCCTGAGGCGTGCCAAAGATCTGGTCGTCCATGGCGCACCATTTCAATGTGACCTCGGGATAGTATTTCAGGTAGGTAGCCCGGGACACCCACTTGTTAATGGCTTGGAAGCTTCCGTATGTCATGAACTGCGGGGCATAGGTGTATTCACTCATGATCACGTCGGCCAATCCGGCTCCGGCGGCCGTCGCCGTCAAGATCTGTTCATAGTTGACGCCGGCGTTCGTCCACTCCACCTTAATTTGGGGATACGCCGCCATGAAAAGATCGTTTGAATAGTTCTCGTTACTGGTCCAAGCCCATTCCTGCAATGTCACGGGCGATCCCGTATACGCCGGATAGCCTCCGGGGCCCATCGTGGCAGCAGCCGTCTGTGCGCCCGTTCCAGCGCCCTCCTGCCCGCCTCCGGCACACACGGGCATCGCTGCCAGCAGCAACACCGCGACTGCTGCAAAGATCCAGATGTTTCTGCACGTCTTTTTCATACAACACCTCCTAATGAAATTATTGATTGATCCCAACCTATTTCATTTTTTATATCAATTCTCATGATTCAAATCAATTTAATTCATTCTATCCTTATTTTAGGGGAATTATATATTTTGTCAAGCATAACTTTGTATGCTTCGGTGCGTATCTCCGTGTTCTCCGATCAAGCTCAGGAAGCTTTATCCCAATACATTGCCCTCCCACCGCTTTCTTTGAAGAAGATAAGCATTAAGGACAATGGAGAGGCCACGGGGATCTCTTACACTTCCGACAACAAGTTCTTCAAGGGAAAAACCGAAACCTTTTGAGTGATGCGTTTTCTCCTTGATCTCACACAGCACATCTCGCCGCGCGGATTACAGTATATCCGGCGATATGGGCTCTATGTGTCCAGAACGAAGGGCAAATGACCAGACATGCCCGGGGGCGCCCAGCCGTTCACCGGCGGGATTCGATCCAGCCTCGGTTAACTGACAATCTGACCCTTCACTTTCTTAAGCTCCAGCTCACGGGAGCCATCAAGTATGGAAGGGCGGACCGCTTCTGCAGGAGCGCGAAGCTCTCCTGCCGCGCTCCCTACTGCAGCTCGAACCGATACAGCGACACGGAATAGCTGGCGGCAACTAGACTCGTCGTTGCCGACGCGACTGCTTCCTCCTTAAGCACGACGGCCGGCGGCTGTCCGGGAACGTTGCCGGCCATGGGATCCGGGCCGGTGATCGTCCAGCGCTGCGCCTTGCCGCCGAACCGGCTCGGCCCGACGGCCAGCGCGATCCGGGCGGGGGTCGCGGCGGTGTTGACGATCGCCACCGTGAGGGCGCGGCGGTCCACGGTCAGCGCCGCGGAGACGTCCAGGCCCTTCGTGTCTCCCGTGACGGCCACCGGTAGGGAGCCGAAATGGGCGCGGTACATCTGGAGGGCCAGCCCGGTGGCATCGATCACCGCGGCCGTCCTTGACGTCTTGATGGCCCCAATCACGTTGACGGTCTGGGCGTAGTTAGCCATGAAATACAGGTCGCTGTTTCGGAAGAACGCGTGCAGTGCCCGCGCGATACCCAGCGCGTCCTGGAGGTGGTACTGTACGCCCAGCTCGCCGTAGATGTACGGGCCGTACCAATAGTTCCACTCGTCCATGGCGATGCGGATGTCCTTTCCCGCCAGGCCCGGAATCGTCTTCCGGTAGGCCCGGTGGGCGTTGGCCACGCGATCGATATCGGCGGCAAGCTGCCGGGAGTGGGTGTCCACGCCCGGGAGATCCTTGCGGTAGATGTGCTCGCTGATTAGGTCCATGTGATCCGCGCTCCCGCGGAGGATCGCCTGGTCCCACGGACCCACGGAACCGACTCCCACAACCCGGGCCTCCGGATCCACGGCGCGAATGGCGTCCACCACCGCGTTGTGTTTCTTCACGTAGTCCTCGACGGGCATATGGCCGAGCTGCCAGTCGCCGTACATCTCGTTTCCCACCGCCCACCAGGTCACGCCGAACGGCTCGGGATGGCCGTTGGCCGCTCGCAGCCGGCCCATGGGCGTGTCCACGGAACCGTTGCAGTACTGCACCTCCTCGGCCACCTCCTGCACGGTGCCCAGCCCGGTGTTTAGCGCGATATAGGGCTCGGAGCCGATCATCCTCATGAGGTCCATGTACTCGTGGATTCCCACGTCATTGGGCTCCACGCCGTGCCACGCGGGGTTTTGCCGTGGAGGCCGGGTGTCCTCCCGTGGTCCGATCCCGTCCCGCCAGTTGTAGCCGCTTACGAAGTTGCCGCCGGGCCAGCGGTAGATGGGAGAGTCGAGCTGCTTCAGCAGTGCCACCACGTCTGCGCGCCATCCGTCCAGGTTGTCCGCCGGCATGAGGGAGACGGCGCCGACTTCGAACGTTCCTTTCCCCTGCCCGACGATCTCCAGGCGAGCGTTGTCGCTAACTGTGGATGCCCGGAAGTGCAGGGGAAAGCTCCGATACTCCGCGCCCAAGCTGCCGATCGGCTGCTTCAGGGCGCTGCCGTCATCCTGCACGAGGCGCACGCGGACGGAGACGCTTGGATCGCCCGACAGAATGATCCTGCCGACGTAGGCCTTGTCCGGCACGAGGGCAAGCCCTTCCTGCGAAATGCCCGCTGCAGTGCCGTCTGAAGGGAGGCCGATGACCGGGGAATGGATGCCGGTGAACGGGCGCTCGGTGTTCATGGTCACCGTGCCCGCCGGACCGATCACCTTCCATGGCGAGGCCCACAGGTAGTCGTAGGGACCCGATCCCCAGTAGGGGTCGTATGTAGTCCCCCAGGGCGCGTACCGGTCGCGGATAATGAAAAAAAACGTCCGATCCTCGAGCATCTCAGCCCACAAGCCGCCATAGATGCTTCTGCCCAGGTGCTCGATGAACTGGCCGTAGATGTACTTCGATATCGGGGCCCTCACGCGGGAGGTGTCGATCCGGACCTGGCTCTCTGCCTGCGCGATGCCGAGCACGGCCAGGATGCAAGTGAGCAGGGTGAGTGTTCGGGCGCGCTTCCGAGTTCGTGGCCATTCCATAGGTCATCTCGTGAGCTGTAGCCGCTGTCGAAGATCCTCGTTGTACGCAGCAGTTGCCTCCGGAAACGAATGCTCTGCTCGAATCTCCTCAATTATGAATGGTACAAAAAAGCCAAAACCAACGCCCAGCAGAGGCAATGAGATCAGTAAGTCGCGCTTGCTTTCAGGAGCTGGCTCGTAGAATTCACGCCCCAAATAATAGAGGCCGACTCCAAGGAAGAGACCAGACGCGACACCTGTCACGCGAGATGTGAACAACTGCCTCATCCCTCTACTATACTTGTCTTTAGCTTCCGCTGAGCTGTGGTCAAACGCCGGTGCGATCTCCGACGGCCTATAGCGGTTTGTTCCCTGCTCGAAAGAACCAGGTAGCGGTTCGAACAGCCGTCGGAAAAACAGCCCGGCTTTATGCCACCGTAGGTTACAGCGAGCATACATATCGTTTGCTTCGCTCGTTGAAGCAGGCGGCGAGGCCGGGGGGATCTCCGGTGACGGTGGGACTGATCGGCAACCGTTCGTTTCGAAAAAGACGATGCAGGGGAGACTAACCAAAAGAGACTGGGCATATTTCAGGTTCCAGTACATATAAGGGCCTCCTTCCAAGAGATTCGGACTTGTTTCGTAAACCAGCGCGAGCAGACTCCGGAGCGATGAGTAGCCGTGCCGAATCAGCCTGTACAACACTATTCTACTTCAAGTCCAGATCCGAAACCAAGTCTAAAAAGGGCAACCCCTGGCGCTGGAAGAGGGAGCGCAGCGGGAACCCCAAGGGCCGACCTCCGGGACCTGGTTGGAAGCAATACACCGGCTACAAGGTCCACCGTAGCCGGGCGACGTCTAGTTAGAAGACAAGGCGCATCATGAGGTCCTGGTCGTAGTTTCCGAATCCGCGCCCGAAGATATTAATTCCGCCTACATGTTCAGCATCCTCTTTGACACCAATACGTACAGTAATGGAATGGTGTGCCGACAAATTGAGATCGGCAAGCGTCACACCGGAAACTCGAACGCCATCCACGAACGAACCGGTCTCCGTGACACGCCAATGCTTGAGCAACCCATATTGAGACCCTTCGAGCTTCCACCATGTAGGAGTGAACTTTCCGCGCCGATCTCCATAATCTCCGGGTGACGTCCAGCTGCCAATCTCGACTTCGTTTATCCATACGGTGATGTCGGAAAGCCAGTCCTTGTTTGTACCAGGAATTTCAGACGAAAGCTCCGCAGACAGTTCGAGACTCTTTATCGGCCTCTTTTTATACAAGGTGTTGTTTAGGAACTTGTACTCGAGATACCCAACCTCGAACCAGATAAGACCAGCTTTCATACGAGCAGGATCGAGAAATGAATGAGTGACATCGAGATAACCAATGATGCTGTCGCGAGAACATAGGCCGCAGGGGGCTCTCACGTTGTATCGAGTATAAAGACCAACCGGCATCTCGACTTCCATAACGTCGCTCTTTTGAACATCGTGTTCGCCATTCCAAAGCTTGATCACCACTTCGGTCCAAACCGGCTGGCACATCTTCTGGGTCCCCTTCTTGCCCTTAACGTTCCAGGTTTTAACAAGACCGGCCTTCTCGAGGACCATAACGTTCGTAGCGACTGTGGACTGAGGAAACTTAAGCGCCTCCGCTATCTGTTGCACGTTTTTGGGAGCCTTCTGAATAAGAGCGAGTATTTTCAGCCGTACCGAAGAGCCAAGCCCTTTCAGTATACGCAAATCGTTTTCGGGATCGATGATCAAAATACTGTTTTCATTCATATAATTCGTAATCCCCAAGTTATTCCATCTAAAGGTAACCTATAATTAAATCACAATTACTAATATCAGGCAATCTGGACAACCACACAACCACACCCGACCTTAGCAGTGACCAAACAGTACTGTCACTATCTCAATATATTACTATTGCTGGCATGATTTTACCAACCATGTTTTACATTCTTACGTATCATTTTGGATATAATCCCATTTTTTCCTTCATATCTTTATGATACAGCGAGGTAAAAGGAGTATAAGTATCAAACTTATTGTTCTTTATCTGTAAAATGGATATTGACGATCCACCTGTACAGATATAAAATTGAGTTGGATTGCAGATATTGTCCATATCGCATTCTGTCTTTGAACCGGCGAGTGTCATATCTGTTTCGGTTTTATCTAGTAGCTAGATGATGAGTATCGAATATATAACACACAATATAGCATTTCAAAACGTGCTGGCTATCATGCGGTGCTTGAACACACTGAAAGGATTTTGTCGTGGCTACTGTTAAAAGGGCATCCTTGCTCGTAGACAAGTCCTACCGGATCGGAGAAGTGGATCCGCGAATGTACGGTTCATTCGTTGAGCATCTCGGACGCTGCGTTTACGAGGGCATCTATGAACCGAATCATTCATCGGCAGATACTAAGGGATTCCGCCAGGATGTTGCAAATCTTGTCAGAGAACTGAATGTTCCGCTTATACGGTATCCAGGTGGGAATTTTGTTTCCGGCTATCGGTGGGAGGACGGTGTCGGTCCACGTGAGAAACGCCCGCAGAGGCTGGATCTATCCTGGCGGACTCTCGAACCGAACGAAATTGGTACAAATGAGTTTGTCGAGTGGGCTAGAAGCCTCAAAGCGGAAGTGAACATGGTGGTAAATCTCGGCACACGGGGGCCGGAAGAGGCCCGGGATCTGGTTGAATATTGCAATCACCCCAGTAGGTCATACTTCAGTGATCTACGTAGATCGCACGGTTATCCGGAGCCGCACCGGATCCACACTTGGTCGTTAGGTAACGAGATGGACGGGCCGTGGCAGATCGGGCACAAGACGGCATACGAATACGGCAGAGTTGCATGCGAAGCCGCGAAAGTCATGAAGTGGGTCGATCCGCACATCGAACTTGTGGTCTGCGGTAGTTCCAGCGGTGTGATGCCCACCTTCCCTGAGTGGGAATCGACGGTCCTTGAAGAAATATATGAACAGGTAGACTATCTTTCACTCCACAGTTACTTTGGTAACCCGGAAAACGATATCAAAAACTATTTGGCGAAATCGCTCCAAATGGACCAGTACATCCGCTCGGTGATCGCAACCTGCGACTTTGTCCGAGCGAAAAAACGCTCGCCCAAGATCATGAACCTCTCTTTCGACGAGTGGAATGTCTGGTATCACTCGCGAGAGGCAGATACGAAGGTCGAACCCTGGATTGTTGCCCCCCATCTGCTTGAAGACGTCTACAACTTTGAGGATGCGTTACTGGTCGGCTGTCTGCTTATTACACTTCTTAAGCACGCCGACAGGGTAAGAATCGCATGCTTAGCACAGCTTGTGAATGTTATTGCACCTATAATGACCGAAAAAAATGGTCCTGCGTGGCGGCAAACGATTTTTTATCCGTTTGCGCAGGCTTCAGCGTATGGTCGTGGGACGGTACTAGTTTCAGTCGTTTCTTCGCCGGTATATGACTCGAAGGATTTCTCCAATATCCCGTGTCTAGAGGCGGTTTCAGTCCATAACGAGCAAGACTCAGTCCTAACCATTTTTGCAGTCAACCGAGACAACAAGAGCAGTCTGGAGGTCGAGTGCGATCTCCGCAGTTTCAACGGTTACAAGCCTGTAGAGCACTCTGTCCTAGCAAACCCAGATCTGAAGGTAACAAACACGAGAGACAATGAAGCAGTCAATCCACGTAGTGCTAAACTACCGATACTCGATGAAGGGCGAATGGAGGTAATCCTTGCGCCACTTTCTTGGAACGTAATTCGCCTTGGAAAATAGGCCGGCTGAGGGCTGTTGGGACGCTGCTGTATCTGACCTGCCCCCCAAAAAACTGATCCAGCGTTATAATAGACTTGAGCGCTGGGGAAAAACAGGGGGCAAAAAATGCCACGAATAAGATTCACCACAGAGCAGATCATTAATAAGCTGCGTCAGGCGGAAGTTTTGATTTCGCAAGGCCGTACAGTCAGTGAAGTGGCCAAAGAACCGTCAATCTCGGATCATACCTACTACCGTTGGCGACGGGAGTACGAGGGACCTGTAGCGAACAGGCGAAGCGACTGAAGATGCTTGAGAAGGAGAACGGACGGCTGAAGAAGGCAGTAGCCGATCTGGCACTGGACAATTCAATTTTGAAGGATGCAGCGGAGGGAAACTTGTAAGCCCTGCACGACGCAGTGCAGCAGTCCAATCAGCGATGCGTATGCAGGGTGCTGGGCAGCCACGATCGACACAGAGATATCGAAAGCGGCGGTTGCCGGATGAGGAGCCGCGGAAAGTGTCAGATGGTAACTGTCAGATAGAGGCGGTACAAAGGGCTGCGTCGAGTTTGACGACGAGGCCGAATTGCTCCACGGTGAAGTCCTGGATACCAGGGATGTGATTACCTTCCAGGGAAAGACCGTGGAGGAGGTGACAAAGGCATTTCGGGAGTCAATTGACGATTAT
>Ga0307378_10009111_pt1 | contig 13085 bp, 10 predicted proteins | sample UN1MG_FD_202238 | JGI IMG/M metagenome (GOLD analysis project Ga0307378, IMG submission 202238) | Soil microbial communities from Risofladan, Vaasa, Finland - UN-1 | ecosystem: Environmental > Terrestrial > Soil > Coastal area > Acid sulfate soil | place: Finland: Risofladan, Vaasa | collected... | reverse complement strand
TAAAGATGAGACCAGCAACTGATATACTGCCTAGCCTAGAGCGTGAGTTCGGTAGGACAATCTACGTCCGTAGGGTCAGTGCAACGACCTACAACTACACGACAGGTGATAAGACTCAGAGTCATGTTGATCTTGAAATCAAGTTGTGTCTCGTCAAGCGTTATAAGGAGAAGCTGGTACAGGTTCCTCAGGCCAATGGCAATCGTGTCAGGCAACAGGTATATATTAGGAAGTCCAAACTCTCTCAGGCTTACCGTCTCGCCACAGGTACTACCGGCGACATTTCTCTGACGCAAGCCGACATCATTTTGATAGACAATGTGGAGCACTTCATCGATGAGTTGGATACGGTGGATAGCTCAGTATACAGTTGTGTAGTAAGGGATGCCCGCTAATATGGACTCAAATCTACCAAAATTTTGCTACATGGCCATCTGTAAAGCTGTGGAGACTTGGACTCCTGTAGGTTTTGAGTTTGTGCTTAGGGGCACTACTCAAAGCAACTACGAGGGTGATCGTGTTGAGCTTGCCATTCTAGGACCCAGGATTCGTTTGGTCACACCGTTACGACTCACCTATACTGTAGGCATACAGGTGATTCGGAAATCAACGACCAACGTATATACGCAGCAGGAAGCAGTAGGCGCTGTGGCTGCGGCACTGAACAACATACCCGTATATGACGGTGTGACTGGCCTGGGTTGCCTAGTGTTGCAACCCGATGAAGCGGATATGTTCATAGAAGGCTTGGGCGCTATGAGTCCAGCGGAACACCTCGATAGATCACGAATAACCGTGATCTACGAGTTTCAGGAGGCGTGAGAACTATGTATAATGAACTGTGGTATGCGGTACACGCACAGATCCAACTTCGGGACTGTACGATGCAAATTCGGGACGGATCTGGTTCGCCGAAGTTGCTTACTGTGAAGATCGGTGATGGTAACCTCACCTATGACGAGAAACGGACTATTGAGTACACGCGTGATCGTGGAATCCTCGATGAAGTCCGTGAGGGTGATGACGAGCCTATGGATGTGTCGCTGGATATGCAGTGGACATACCTCCGTGGTGCATCGCCTACTCCGTCTGTTGAGGAAGCGATCAAGGGCATTGGTCTGGCGGTTTCGGCTGGCTGGAAATCATCGGATTCCGATGCCTGCCGTCCGTATGCCGTTGACCTGATCATCCTCAATAAGCCGACACCGTCGTCTTGCGGCAATCAGGAACTGATCATCCTTCCTGACTTCCGTTGGGAAACGATGAACCACGATCCGCGTGCGGGCACGGTTGCCTGCACCGGTAAGTGCAATGCATCTCAGGCTACTGTGGTGCGCTCGGCGAACAGCTAACGTTGCGAGGTCCGGGACCATCCCCACTGTGGGGATGGTCCTAGGATCATAGAGAGAGGGAGACTAAGATGAAGATTGCAGATAAAAAGTTGGATGGTGTACCCGAACGTATTGTCGTGCTTCCGCGTGACAGTGGGGATATTATACTGAAGGTTCGTTGCGTCAAGGATTTCTCGGCGTTTAACGAGAAGTGCCCGAAACCTAAGGCTGGTGAAATTGTTAAGCCAGGTGGCACACGATTCACCGATGTGGAGAACCCTGAGTACAAGAAAGAACTCCAGGAATGGGCTGAGAAGCGTTCCGCTTGGATTCTTATTCAATCTTTGGCAGCTACCACTGAACTGGTTTGGGACACTGTTGTTTTCGATGATCCTACAACTTGGAAGAACTCGTACATTGAACTTGATGCCACAGGCATGCCTCCTGGCGAGCTTGATCAGATCATGTCGGCTGTACTCACTGTCAACGGCTTTAGTCAGCAGGCTTTTGATGATGCGAAGAACCGTTTTTTAGCTGGTCAGGAGGCGGAGAACTTCATTCCGTAATACCGAATTACCGAACCGCTCTGTACACGGTATACAGGGTGTGCGAGCGGTTCGGAATTAGGCCTCCGATGACTGGTGATAGATGGGAAGATATAGAAGCGCCACAACAGATTGAACTTATGGCCTATGAGTCACTGAGAGAGCATGAGGAAGATCAACTCAGTTCATACATGGCGACAGGAAAGATGTTGAAATAACGATGCCGATCAAAGACACAGGTTGGGTGATGCGAACGGGGGTACGCCGTGACCCCCGTTCGTATGGCAAGGTCGTTATTGATCAGGAAGACGTAGACCTGATTCGGAAATCATTTGTCAAGGCTGTCAAAGCTGCATTACGCGCGGGCTTTGCTGCTATGGGTGAAGATACTGGCATGACACGCGGTTCCCTTATTCCAGCGGCTGACGAGATTGGCGACCGTACAATTAGCAGCTATGCCGGTGCCCGTGAGCGCAAGGGTTGGATGAGTATGGATGGTGAATATCATCCAGGTGAACTGCGCAATTCCGAACGTGGCACACAGGAGGGTGATGGATACACTGTTATCCAGTATGGACGTCTAGGTCGCCTGGTGTTTCGATTCTCCCAGGCTATCAACATTTTCCAGTGGGGTGCTCATGAGTCATCTTGGGGTGTCCTTGAGAAAATGGATGAGGCCTTTGTTGAGGCTGCCTCAGAGTCTATCGATGAACTATTAGCAAATCCCAGTTTCATAAAATTCGGAGGCTAACATGTCCGAGGCAACACGCGAAGTAAAATTTCTATTCAATGCTGATAGTGCTACTGCTAATACTAGAGCACTAAGCAAGGAGATGCAGAGCTTTGAGAACCACCTAACTAGAGTGGCTGGTAGTCTTGTACGTCTTGAAGGTGTTACGCAGAAATGGGTTGATCTGGCCTCTGGAAACTCTCAGTTGCAGGTTTCAAGATTATCTGGTCTACTCGATGATGGTACACGCATAATTCTGAACTATAGTGATGCAGTACAGAGTTCAACTACTTACCTTGATAATTTCGTGAAGATTTCCTATAAGGCCGCTAATGCTGCTCTTGCACAGAGAGCAGCTATGCTGGCGCTTAGAAGTGTTCCGGCCAACTTCACTGGCACCCCTATGGCAGCGGGTACGGGAACACAAGCAATTAGTCAGAGGCTCTTTCAAGATTGGCAACTTCTCAATCCGGCTATTGCAGCATCTGTCAGTGGTACAAAGACCGTATCTAAGAATGTCCAGAGCGCCAGTATCCACACTAGCACGCTACTTCTTTCTTGGCATAGTTTGGCCAGACTATTCACTGTACAGGTCTTCCACCGCGCATTTGCATCCTTGACCTCCTCGCTCCGTGATGGAATCTCTGCATCTCTCGAACTGCAAAAGGCTATTGGTGAAATACGGTCGATTTCACAGACACTGCAGGCAGATCTGACATCCGAACAGTGGGAACGCGGCATCTTTAGTATCGCTAAGACTTGGGGCGTGCAGTGGCGAGATGTAGCTGAGGGTATCTATCAGGCTACGTCTAACCAGGTGGCCTTCGGTGAAGGTGCATTATTCTTCATGAATAGTGCTGCCAAGTTGAGTACGTCTACTGTCTCTACGATTACAGAATCAGTCAACGCCTTGTCGTCTGTCATTAATGCCTACAGTCTGCATATCGGTATGGCTGACGAAATCTCTGCAAAACTCTTCAAGACTGTTGAACTGGGTCGCGTCCGTTTGAAGGAGATGCACAGTTCAATGGGTGATATTGTCATCATGGCCTCCCAACTCGGTATCAGCTTCGATGAAGTTCTGGCCACGGTAGTAACACTTACTAATCAAGGTATGAAGTTCAACAGGACTGCCACACAGTTGCGTGGCGTAATGGTGAAACTCATTAAGCCTACTGAGGCGCTGCAGGATCTACTAGCAGAAGGCGGATTTGCAAACGCCGAAGATTTCACTATGCTAAAGGGTTTAACAGGTACTTTCAAACTCTTCCAGGACTATGCAGAGGGCAGTACGACTGCACTGGCTAAGTTGATGCCTCTGGTACGAGGTCTGCCACTTATCATATCTGCTACAAGTGCTACGGGTCGTCGCAAATACAATACAGCTTTGGATGGCATGCAAGACTCCATGGCCAGTTTCGAGGCAGCTGTGACACGCAATATGCAGACAACTGCTAAGGAAGTCGAGAAACTCAAGGCTAAGTTTGCCGAGCTCTTTATCTCGGACTATGGTGGATTCTTTACGGATACCTTTGTGAAAATGTCACAAAGTGTTAAAGATCTTGATGTCGTAGTCAAGATACTTATTGACTCGATATTTATGCTTAGTCTTGCTCTTGGTGGGCTCAAGATTGCCACATCTAGCTTTGCCTTCTTGACTAAGTTAACACCTGCTGGCCGTGCTGCTGGATTGGCTTTTGTTGCTCTCAGTGGCTTTTTTGTACAGCTTGCACGTTCTAGGCAGGTTGCTATAACGGCGACAAAGGAAGCTTTGGCTGTTATAGATAATGCCAATAAAGAACTTATCGAGAATGGCCTCAAGACCGATGCTCAACTCATCAAAAATGTTGAAAGCACTATATTGCAGATGAGGAAAATAGGTATCGCCGCTACTGCTACCTATCGCCGTGAGATCAATGCCCAGTATAGTACACTTGACGCTGAATTGGAATTTCTGGGGGCTGAGGGCAAGAAGGCTTTTGATGCTATCGACAAGTCTATTGACAAGCATCTTGACTCTATTGATTCTGCAATCGACAAGTATCAAGACCTGCAGAAAGAGATGACTAAGGCTATAGGAGATAGCAAGTTCGCGGCGGGACAAACATTATTCTCTTTGAGTCTCGAAGATAAGGATCTGGATAAGCAGTACCAACTCACAATTACTAGACTCAAGCAGATCGGTGCTCTGGCTGATAAGGCCAACAGTTTTGAAGCTTTCCAGATGTACTCTCAGGAGCAGCTGAGTCTAATCGGTCAAGCTCACCAGTTGAGGCGGGATATTCTCAAGAACAACAAGGATGTCGAGGAGTCCCAAAAGAAGCAACGAGACTCTCTACTTGAACAGAATTTTGAACTTGATGTAATGCACGCGAAACTGAAAAATATCAAAGACGTAGAGGAGCGTAGAGAACAGCTTGCGGACATAGCCCGTAAAGAGAGGGATATAGCCAAATCTGGTAAGAAAGATACTGGTAAAACGTTTGCTGAGCCAGACTTCAACGCTCAGTCAGAGTATCTCAAGTATTACAAGAATCAAGAGATCAGAATAATGGAGATGAAGAGAGAGACTCACGATAAAGAGATGGCACAAATCCAAGCGCGTAATGATCTTGAAATCAGTCTCCTTGAATACCGTATTAACTATGAGCAGATGCTACGGTATGATGCTAAAGAGGCTGGCAAAAAACTCAATACGCGTGAGGATTTCGATAAAGAGATGCAATCTCGCGAGGATGCTTGGAGGAGGTATTATGAATCAGCATCTGCTGTGGGCGCAAATATAGCTCCCAAGCAACGTGAAACACTGATGCGTACTCAGGCCGTAGAGCGTCAAGGACTTGAGAGATCCTTCGTAAGCAATGTAGTTGACGAGCAAGCCAGGCTGCTAAAGCTGAGTCTCGATGAGGCTACGTCTGCTGTACAACAACTTGGAGAAGAGACTGGCAATTTGAGGGCAGAACTTACTAGGCACAAAACCCTAGTAGGCACGCTAGAGCAAGATAAATACACAAACACCAAACTTGCAAATGCTATCTGGTACAGGCAGGAAGCCGATCGTGCCAGAGCGGAGATGGAGAAGTATAAAGGAGGGATTACTGGCGTCCGAGGAACAGGTAGTCAGAGTTTTATAAAGAGCCCTCTTGATACGGCCACACAAACTTATCATGCAAATATACGCAGTCTGAATGCACTTGGTGGTAATAAGTTCATCGAGGAATCTGCGGAACGGCTAGCAACTGCCAGGGAACTGGTTCGTGATACGCAAATACTGCTGCAGCAAAATGAAGCAACTGGTATATCACTGCAGAAAGTAATAGAGGAACGTCTTGAGGAACTCAAGGGCAATAGAGAACTCATGGACAGATACGGTATTACTATCGGTGAGATTTCAAGTGGTTTGGAAGATGTTATAGCTCCGGCAGATGCAGCAGCTAATGCAATAGGTATGTTTACCAGGAATCTCAAGACATTAACTGACTTCATGAAGAGTCCTGTATCAACACCAGCACCTACTAGCAGGAACAGGCCGACTAGCAGCAATACAACTAACAATGCTGTTGGTAATGTCAATGTAACTATCAATGGGGCTGATGATGCTGTCGCCACGAATGTTGTTAGCACCATTCGCAGGGCACAGTATGGAGGACTGTTGGAATGACCTTGACATACGGTGCAACAGTTGTGACTCTTAGGAACCCAGAGTGGAATGATTCTGTGACGCATGATCCTGGAATCATCCAATCCCGTAATCGGAGTCGGGCTAATAGGTTCTCATGCCCCGCTAATAGGGCTGTAAAGAAACAGTTGTCTTTGACAAGCAAACTGAACAAGACGGCTGCTATTACGGCTCTGTTGTCGCTACTTACATCAGCACAGGGTCAACTGGTAGCTGTTGTTGCACCGGGCATTAGTGGCAACTATTTGATCAACCAAGAGAGTGTTGATATAATCACCGCCAAGGATCATTGCAGTTACACAGTAGTCTTCGATATGCTAAGGGGGTCATAGTATGGTCACATTTAGCAAAGCCCCTGATTCTGTCATCGTGAGGAATCCCGATCTTGAGGATTCTAGAATCAGGTGGCCGAAGACGGCTGTTCGTTGGTCAATGAGTAATGTGGCACACTCATTCATCAGGAAGCCGTTGAATATACTCCTCGATCTGTCATTTACGCTACTGAACTGTAATGGCCAAATGGCAGATTTAGTAGATTTTCTTGCGAATCATCGTGACGAGGCATTTACCTATGTCGATCATCTGGGTGCTAGTCACAATGTCAGGTTGACTAGTGGTGAATACGTGGTAACACAGCTGGGTGCAGATAAAGAGACAATCAGCATGACATTGGAGGAAGTATGATGAGACAGGGATTAGAGTTAGGTGGCATGTTCACGATGTATATCAATGGTGTATACATCGCTCAATTCAAGAACGCGATAGTCGATGAGGGACTCAACGCCATCCTTGATACACATCTTAAAGAGACGGGTGTGCGCAGGTTATGGTATATGGGACTTGTAGGAACCGGTGCCTTGGCTAATGCCGACACACTCGCCAGCCATTCTTGGACAGAGGTCACAGCCTATACTGGCTCGCGGAAAGCGGTAGTTTGCGGCTCCGCAGCTAGTCAGATTATCCAGACCAGTGGCACGTGTGATTTCACAATCAATGACTCGACAGAGATTTTCGGTGCCTTCATTTGCTCGGTTGCTGCTGGTACATCAGGGATACTTTGGTCTACAGGTCTCCTAGATGGTGGCAGTGTGGTAGTCGTAGATACCAATGTGGTATCGTTGAATTACAAACTCACGGCGTCGAGGGCAGTATGAACAGAGAAGCGTGGTATCAATAGCAGTTGGCCTATTAACTTAGACTAAGGGGATGGATGAAAACACTTACTAGCGCCGTTGTAACCGAAGTTGCCAAGGACCGTGGCAGTGAACCTATCACTGTACTCAAAGTCGAGTGGTCATCTGGGACCGTGTACTATGCTGATAAGCAACTCACAGTAGGTGCTACGACTTTTCAAGGTCGGATCAGTACTGTGGATACAACTGATTTGCAAATCAGAAAGCGTGGATTCGGTTATTTCGGCGCAGTAGGTGTGAATCTTATTGATGATGATGGCGTGCTCAAGGGCTTAATCAATACCGAGGTACTGGAGAATGTGCCCTGCACGCTTTATCAGTATTTCGGTGGCTTGGCTCTTGCTGATCTAACACCCATTTTCTCCGGTACGACTCGCACTGGCGTAACTTGGAAAGAGGGCGATAGAGATGTCAGAATAGATATTGATACAGTCTTCACAGATGGACTCATAGGTTATGAGTTGACGGAGGACAGTATCGTTGGTATCGACGAGGATGCTGTTGGCCAGGTCGTGCCAATGTGTTTCGGCAAAGTGCTACATGTGCCGGCTATCCATGTCCTCAAGGCTGCTAGAAGTATTCTTTCCGAAGGATATACTGTATACTCGGATACAAAGATTTACGTCGAAGATCTTGAGCGTTTTCCAGAGGGCGAAATCATTGTCCGTATCAATGATGTGCGTATTCGTGTGCAACGCAGTGATATAGATGGTTGCCTTCTAGTCCTTGAGGCCAATCTCGCGCACTATTCTGTTGAAACGGCTTTCGATGCTAGGCCATTTAACTCAACACAGAAGACAAATGTATACGTAGCTTGGGTTCCAGATTCTATAATCACGGCTGGTATCTATAACCGTTTCGTTCTTATAGAAAATCAACACGGTCAAAGATACACGAACAGAGTCGTTGGTGTTTCTGGAAACATGGTTACCTTCTATTCGCCTTTCGTCAATTTTGGTGGCGGCATCTTCAATGAGGGAACAGAGACTTTGGTAACAGATGAGTGGAGTATCATAGAGATAGCTGCACTGCCGCGTTCAGGTTGGCCAAATCTCATTAACTATGTCGTACAGATTGGTGTAGATAATCCAGGCGTCACGTATCTGCCTAATATGTTCCGCACACCAAGTAAGTCATATGTTGCACGTAGTGCAGCCACGATAACGGCTTCTATGGATCAGGGTGAGAGTGTTGTTATGGAAGATTCTGTCGCTGAGACGTATCTTTGCAACTACTACACATCCTATGAGATAGTAGGTGTTTATGCTTTCCGTGAGGATTCTATTACAGGTAAGCAGTTATTTGCTGTTGTTCCTTCCCGCTACTATACGAAGTATCTGAGTTATGCCGTAGACGGGTATAACATGACTGCCTTGGTTCTTGACGAGCCTCTTGAGTACAAAGTCAATGAGGGTTGGGAATCTGATCTGTATATCTCCCTACGCTCAACTGTTGGAAATAATACAGCAACCATAATCAAGACCCTCGTTGAGGAGTTCACAAGTGTCACTATTGACACAACTACATTCAACACAGTTGCAGCAGAACTAGCTGCGTATCCTTCTAACTTTGCATTATTCGAACAACATGAATGTCTTGATGTCTGTGCAGATATTGCTTGGCAGGCGCGTTGTGGTCTGATCTTCCGTGATGGTAAGTTGTATATCGTTTACCTGTCCAAGAGTAGAACAGCAGTTATGACTTTCGGTTATGACACAACTGAGGAGAAGTCTGTTGATTTCGGAATCACCGGCACCAATGACCTTATCACGGAGATGACAGCTAAGTGGCGTCGATATTATGCCAGTCTTGATGGGTCATACAGACTCAATAACTATGCCTACCATAAGCCTGTTACCTACTCCAGAGGCGTCAAACATACTGGAGGCATAACTTGGGTTGAGACACCGACCAAATATGTTGAGCCTGATTACGAAATCATCTATAAGAGGAATGTGGATGAGTTCGGTTTATTTGAAGAAGAGGTTGACTTCTTTATCTACAACATAGAGTCACTCGTAAAGAAGTCCACGTACTTTTGGGGTTACCGTTTGGCAAATATCTGGCGAACTATCAGTGGCTACCATTTCCTCGATGCCCTCAAGCTGGAACCCTGGGATCAGGCTAGCTATGCAATCAGTGATATTTCCACGAACACATTGAAGGGTGAAGTACAGGAGATAGATCACAACTCTGCTGATTCGCAAATCAAGATCACTACAACTCTAGCCAGTTTGACCGGTCAAACAGATGGTAATGGCCAACCAGAAGATGGTGAGGATTACTGGTATGGTGATCCAGATGTTGATCCTGATGATATCGTTAGCGATGACGATACACCGCCTGATGATGATCCATTTGATGATGTAGAGGAGCGGGATTATATTGTTCCGACTGATACTGATCTTGATGATGATGAGGAGGAGGAACCTGAACCTGATGAGGATACAGATATCTACCTCAAGATCACTGCTTGTCCTGATATTTGGGTTCGTGGTGTAGAGTATACTATTGAAGCTGAACTAGTAGATAGTAGTCTCGGCTCTGTGAACCAGAGCATGCGTGTGTATATAGATTTGCTTGATGCTACCGACGGTGCTGATGGAATCTTTCCGCAGTCGGGTGCACTTGATAAGACGTACTTCGATATGCAGCATGGATTTGGTGGTCTCACTACTGCTAAGATCGAGGGTGGTACCGGTGACGATACTGTTAAGTTGGTATTTTCAGGGGATTTCGTCAATACCCCACTAACGCGAGCAATTAGTATTATTGACGTGGCTATCGTGCCGGTCTTCGATGACTACCCCACTGCCGTTGTCCGCTGTGCTGATTTCACGATCAGTGTTAAGAAACGCACAGGTACACATGATGGTGGCGATGATGCTACATTTTTTACTGATAGTGCTGCTACTTTCCCATTGGGCTTATTTGTTGGGGCAAAGATACATAATGATACTTCTGGAGCATCAGCCTTAATTACGGACAATACTGAGACTACTATCACACATACAGCCCTTACAGGTGGGGCACGTGCTGATTGGGATGACGGTGATACATGTACTATCGACGTGCAGTTACCGGCTAATGCCACTATCAATATTGCATTAGTCACCAGTTCTGGAGAAGATAAGCTGTATCAGAATGATGTGCTGATTAGCACCATAACAACTGACGCTAATGGTGAGTTCGAGGAGACTGATTTTCATATCGGTGGTGGTGTACTCAATGACTTTGGGCATATTCAACTCACTGATCCGCTGCGCCGTTTCGAGACCATATTCGGTGAGACCTTCGAAATAACTGGGGTCTGTGATATGCTGCTGGAGCAGGAAGTTGTGCTAGGTGATGAGTTCATTGGTGGGCCATACGCTGTCCAGTTCTTGGCCACTGGTGACTTCGCCGACCCAGTTGGTAATCCTACTGAGCCTATCACGCAGAATCAAGAGTTCTACATGAGCCTGGCGCTCGTCGACCATGAGGAGACAGTGGTTGCCGCCTTTAACGGTTCTGCAAAATTGAGTCTACTCGATGAGGCTGGCAACCCCTACTTCCAATGGATATTCGTACCTGATGGCAACATCAGTGCCAACACTGTCGATATAACGATGGTTGCCGGTGAGTATGAGACCGTTGGAACAGGTGCTAGACTCAGAGTAGGATGGCCGAACCTGCCGACGAGACCATTCTACGTTAGGGTGGAGATTCCAGAGTATGGTATTGACTCACGGTTCCTGATCAATATCCTGGTGCCATATTTCCAACTCAGTGGAGCAGACACCATAACGCGTGGAGTGGCATATGCGCTGACCATTCAAGCCAAGAATAGCGATGGCTCGAACTGGACAGACTACACGCCAACTACTGATGGTGCACTTAGTCTATATGAACGGGCAGATGCCTTAGATGTGCTGACTCCATTGATTATGGAATCAGGTGACTGGGTTAGTGGGGCGCAGACTATCAGCATCACGGTCAGTGGAGGCACTACTGCCGGGGCCATGACGATAAGAGCATCCAATCAGAATGATAGGATGATTGGTGACTTGACGGTCTATGTAGGTGGCAGCGTGACGACCGTTGAGAGTGATCACTACCTGGGCACATACATCTCTGGGTACTTCCTCGGAGATGGCACGCAGTCTGGCAGTGTTGAAGAAACAATTAGAGCCAATATACTTCCTACATTAGAGAGCGGCTTGAGCCTTCTGAAGGCGGATACTTCTCGGTCTGCAGGTATAGGTACAGGTACTCACTCGTTGTATGGTTATATTACTAAGGGTACACCAAACTGGAATCAAGTTGCAGGTTTCCAAGTAACGATAGGAAGATTTACAATTCCTAGTTTTTCTAATCTGATAGAGGCCAGGATAAATGTAATGGCCTCAAAGATATCGCCTCCTGCCGGTTATACATTGAACCCTCCTGGCCGAGTATCCCTAATCTTCGGGTGGTCGCTTAGTGCACCAGCTAACGGTGATGAGGCGATAACTAAGATAAGGCGTAATACACTTGGGTACGCTAACTATCCTACTGTGTCAGCGGCTGCACAGGAACTCATAGCCAGTTTGGTAATACCAGAGACGGTTTTAGAAGCTGCAGAAGGCAGTGTTCTTTACTTGTTGACGATGACGGATGTCCCTATTCTGGCTATAGTAGGACACCTGGAGGCATCATTCCCAATGTCTGCTGGCGAACAAGTTAGGTACTGGATAGGTGCGCAACTCTATCAGAACGTGACTAATCGGACAAAACTCAAGATAATCACGGAGGCTTGATGAGTACTTGGAGAGAGATTGGTAAGGGTGTTCTTCTAGCTCCGCGTAGGGGCACTGCTCCAACACCGCCACCTGGGTATATACCCAGTGATGGCGATCCATTCGTGGCTGTCAGGCCATATCCTACGTGCTCAGTACGTGAGGACTATACCGAGAACAAGAAATGCTGTGGTACAGTAAGATTAAAGAGATGCCTTAAGTATGGCAAACGTGTAGATAGGGAGGCGTGTTATGTGTGTGGGGGTGATGATTCCATGCCACAACCTGGAGAAGTATCTCGGTGAGGCACTAGATAGTCTGGTCAATCAGACTAGAGGAGATTGGATAGCCACCATTGTGCTGTCCAACTGCTCTGATAACTCTGAGAAGATAGCAATCAGTTATGCTGATCCTAGAATCAGTATACTGACTGCTGATCGTCCAGGTTGTCCAGCAGCTAGAAACATCGCCACTTTGGATCTGTTAGCCAGAGGTGCTAAGTATATTGCCAGACTCGATGGTGATGATCTCTGGCTACCAAATCATCTGGAACTCTTAGCTGGCTATCTAGATGCTACACCTAATATCGACTTGGTGTCTGCCTATGCCACAAACTTCTCGGAAAGAGGATTTGGCTCTGATATACGATCTGCTTGCCGACCTCTCGACTACCTTAAACAAGAGCCTAGGAACCATCCTGTGCAGGCCACCATCGTGGCTAGGCGTGCAGTCTATGAACAAGTAGGCCTGTTCTATGAGAATCAGCTAGCCGGTAGCGATGGCGTGTGGTGTATGCGGGCGTGCGTAGCGGGCTACCTGTGGGCATGTGTACCTATTGTGACGTACTATT
>Ga0307378_10009109_pt1 | contig 13089 bp, 13 predicted proteins | sample UN1MG_FD_202238 | JGI IMG/M metagenome (GOLD analysis project Ga0307378, IMG submission 202238) | Soil microbial communities from Risofladan, Vaasa, Finland - UN-1 | ecosystem: Environmental > Terrestrial > Soil > Coastal area > Acid sulfate soil | place: Finland: Risofladan, Vaasa | collected... | reverse complement strand
TCCTTGAGCTTGGCGAAATCGCAATGGCGAAAGTTGTCGCTTTTCGCCAGACGCGTTAGATGGAATATCTGCGCAGCTGTCATAAGGCGATTGTCGACCGATTGCAGGAGTCTGATGCAGAGTTCTTGGAGCCGTTCCTGAGGCTTGACAATGTTGTTATAGGTTTCGTCGATATCGCGAGGTTCGACTTTGCACACGTGTCTGCGTTCAGTCGCGTCTGCAGGAATAACTGCTAGAGATTGTATTTGGTAATAGCTGAGGTCGGTGGCGACTTTGGCTCCCCGGCCCTTGCCAATTTGGAAAAGTAGAGGTTTGGTGGTGATATTGAAGCGTTTTTCGAAACGCAGCTTGGTCTGCATGTAATTATTGAATCCAGCAGCCATTCGTTCACCGACAATCACAGGGGCGGTCTTCTTTTTTCCTCGGTTGGCTGCTTGGGCGACGAGTGCGTTGACATCGCATGTATTGGTAATCAATTCGGTACGGGAACAGGGACCGGTACGTTGTAGATACGAGAGTTGCTTGTAGAGTTCACTGCTGATCTCCACTGGCACGAAATAGTTTTCCAACAAGTCGGGTTGCCATTGGGCGATGTAATTATTGATGTCTTCGTCAGAGTTTGCACTGCAATCAAAGTTTTGAACCAAATTAGTGCTAGTAATTGCGTCAGACGATGTAAGATCGTTATCAGGGTCGGTAAATGGCAAATTATTATTAATTGTTTCTACAATTGCCCTAGATTCGGGTTCAAGAAAGTCAAAGAGGTCGATCAGTTGAGTATTGTCCATAATTGTAAGCTTCGTTGAAAACAGGGGTAACTTAATTAATAGTTGTTACTTGTTTTGGTTTTTTGGAAAATGGTAATATTTAACACTAAACCGTGAAATTTAGCGAATGCGTTTTCGCCCGTATGCGTCGCTTTTCGCTGAATGGCGTGATCGTTCGCTGAATGGCGCGTGCCGCGTTATTTTCGACACAGGTTGATAAATTATTTTCGACACAGGTTGATAAATTATTTTCGACACAGGTTGATAAATTATTTTCGACGCAGGTTGATAAATTATTTTCGACGCAGGATAATTATATCATATTACATCGACACATATGAACTAATTTCCATAAACCCCTCAATACAATTAGTCCATATTTGAGCCAATGCCTGAACTACGTACAAGGAGTTTGTCTCCGAGACCGAATAAACCCAAGACACATACCATCGTGATTGTGAACCGCGCCTCTGAAAAAAAGGCATTGGTCGCTCGAAAAGAATATAAAAAATTATCACATCGCGACAAACTCCTTTTGTTGGAGGGTAAATCGGATCCAGAAATTGCTCACAGTCTTGCTTTGGCACAGTACCCTGGGTGGATACCGATTGCAGAAGATGAATTAGAGACTTTGTACGTCTGTGGAATATTCATGTACATTGCGAATAAATAACCACCTATCTTACTGGATTATTTATTTACGTCTCCAAAAAATTAACGTGTATCTGTGATGTAACGACTCAAGGGCGAAGTAGCAGCCCACGGAAAGCAGCACGTGCCACCAACCGTGCATAGTGTCTGTGTTATGTAAAGCGTAGATAAGAAGGCCGCCGATTGAAAACAGTCCGCCAGCCACCAAATCAATTATATCCAAATCTTCGTAAGGATAACTCTTCCAGTCTAACATCAATCTCAACGCTATGACAATGGCAGCATATATCGATATCCAGATGATCGCAGTTTTGTCTCCCCCCGCCAGTTGCCCAGCATAGACGACCACACCCCCGACAAAATAAGCCGCAGGCTTCAGTCGGCTCTTGCTGAGGGCGGCAAGATAGACGAGTATAACAACGAATACGTAGAGTGCTGCGAAATCATCCAGCAGTTTCCAAAACTCAAAACTTTGCCCGTGACAGACACTGTCGCCACTCTCGTAGCAGGTATGCCACAAAAAACTTATTATAAAAATCGTCAGCAAAATAAATCCTTCGCTAAATTCTCCGAGTAGAAATCCCCGGATTGCAGGAATTACAAAGGCGAAATTGCTAAACACAGTCCAAGCGGTCATTGTTTTTGTTCCTGCACCGTTTCGCTGATCTTTGGATGACCAAACAATGTATATCGCATTTGTGAACTTTTCGCGCTTATTTGAAAGCTGGAATTTTCCGCGCGTCTTGTCCAAACATGGATGCGATTAAAATTAAGAATCACATGTTTTTTAAACTAATTGTAAGCGATACAGTTGTTGAAAAATGCATCATTGACAAAACCATATTCCAAATGACAATAGAATTTAATTCTGATTTAAATCTATTTTGCTCTGACCATCAATTTATCAATTCATAAGTGTCAAGGGCCCAAGCGATAAATTCTTGATCTCTCAGGATGTTGTAGGGCAGACCGTCAATACTAAAATTGCACTCGTGACCATTCCACATAACAACGTCCCTATCGTCTACTCTGTATTCGTGATCAGTACCGCGCAACTTGATAGAGCCGGGGAAATGTTTGCAAATAGCGTTGATGATCGTCGTCCATTGCTCAACAGTACGATAGTGAGGATCACTCATAGATTTCGTTTTCTCAATTTGCGAATGTAAATGAACGTGGCCTTGTGAAAGCGATAATATACCTTTAGATATGCTTTTAAATATCAATTACAAAAATAGAGTTCAAGTGAGACCCATACAAGCGTTGCGCAACAGCTTATCTGCTCAGAAGAGGAATGCGTAGTTGATCGAATGCAAGTATATGTTATTTTTTAACTATTTTTCTTTCAGATTGAATTGTTTCAAACCACTGCGTCAAATGTCAGTTTATTAATCAATGTGTAATTGCAGAAAAATATTTAAGTCGTCAAAGAATGTATATTGAAGCACTCGGGACAAAATGTACCATTGCGATGGGATATGATTTTCGCGGATTGGGCAGACACAGTGGTAAAACACTCGGTGCATCGTAGGCCTTGGTCGTTTTCAATATACACTTTTTTAGTATCAATTCTTCGAATCTCATTCTGCAGGAATTTTACAGACTTTTCGAGAGCGATCACTCTCCTGCGCAAACTATTTAATTCATCTGCTGGTAGCATAACATAATCTTGTTGCATGAATGTGTAAAGAAATACAAATCTCTATATCTTTTATGTTTTGGGGAAAAAATTTTTACTTTTCCAGCTTCCTAGATATCGAGCAAGTCCAAATTTGGCGGGATTAAAATACGATCAATCGCATGGATTAGTCCGTTCTTGGCTTTGATTTCCGCACCCACAATACTGGCCGCGTTTGGAGAAGAGCCAAACACAATTCCCCTTTTGCCCACACTCACAGGTAATTCGTATCCGTTCAGCATCAGCAAGCTACTCGAGCCCATTTTGATAATGTCTTTCCCGCTCATCGAACCCGATATCACGTGATAGAAGAGAAGGTTTCTCAACTCGGATCTATCGTCTAGCAGTTGGGCAAGCATTTTCTGAGGCAGCTTTTGGAATGCTTCATTGGTGGGAGCGAGTAGTGTGTAAGGGCCTTTTCGTTTCAAACTATCGGCAATGCGCGCCTCTGCGACTGCGGCTTGCAACCTTTCAAACATCGGGTTGGAAACGACAATATCAGCGATTGATTCCTTCCTCCTCCAAGGCACAGCAATATCCTCAACACACACTGCATCGTGTTCTTGGAAATCTTCCTTTTGGCACGCTTCACTGCAGTACGCAATGTGCTGACATCTTCCGCATGCCTTGAGCGCGGGTTCACCGCAATTGTTGCAAGCGAACACCATACTTTCACCTCGTCTACTATCGACGCACTGCGTCGTGCGTTTACAGTGCAAAAATATTTATTCTATCGTTAGACACGGAGCAACATGTTCTGCAAACTCGCCTTGTTCATAAAATATACAGCCACAAGCAAAGAGCGTCTTTTTCGCAGGCATGAATGTTTACGATTTCCAAATCTATTCGCTGGTGTGTGCACTGGCCCTGTTCTTCTGCCTTTTCTGCATTCAACTGGGCCAATCGGCACTTGAAAAAAGCCTCAGATCATACCACAAAGAGCTGAAACAAATAGAAACCAATGTAGTACAAAACACTGGCATTGTTGTGAAACACCCGGAGACTGAACTTCTTGTCGAGTACGCGAAAGACTTGTGCAACAGTATGACAGAAGGCAAAATGACCGGAGACGTGCGCCAAAAACTGGTTGAGGAGCATATGAAAAAAGTACGATCCCAGTGCCGCAGAATGGAGAGGAGAGAACGCTCACCTGCCAGGGTGAAAGGACATCGCAAAGAACATTAACCATTTCCTGTGAATGGGCATGCGGAATTGGCGTTTTTTAATAAATTTACGATTATGCGGTCTGATTGTATGTTTTGTAGTGTTTTCTCGGGGGTTTTTTCTCGTTTCACTCTCAATACTCGTTATTGTATTCTTTGTCAAATGAACTCTGTGCACCGTCATACTTTGACACATCGCCAAAGAAATTGCTCGGTAGATAGTATTTTACATTTTTTTCATGAGGATCAGAGGTGGAAAGCCACTTCTTGCCTTCTCCTGGAGAGTAGATTTGTCGGACAAAAAAATCAAACGGCGGCAACAGCGCCGGGTGATTGTAGGGTAGAGCTTGGAGCTGTGACAGGTCCATGGTGTTGGAGAAGTTTTCAAAGACATCCGACACGAAGCTATAGATATCGCCCACTGTGCTGTATTTTGCGATTCTTGCCAGATCCATTAAATTCTGAGGCGTGTACGGCGGCTCTTCGTCCTCGCGGATATTCTGCGCCAGCGCGTACACGAAAGCGTCGAACCGCTCTTTCTCAGTCAAACAGTCGTCGTGTTTCGGTATACCAGACCATGCGCTCATTCGAATCGCGTTTTGCATTATCGGGTCGTAGCGTTGGTGGTTGGGATTCTCGATGGAAGAGAAAATCGACCAAATGCGCGTGCCAGTGGGCATGGCCTGCGAGCTGGTAATATCGATATCCGGGACCATGCTGCGATTCATCATAATCTCTTTCATTAGCACTTCAACGTTGTTCTTCTGCTCTGGTCGAAACATCCCGTTGCAGTCGTCGAAAACAACAATACACGGTTGATTCTCTCGCGCATACTCGTAGATCAGGGGCAGGTGCGCTTGCGGACGTGTGCCAGAGAAAGGAACGCGGATCAGATTGAAATTCAGTTCAGCGCAGAATGTTGCAATGAGAAAATATTTGCCAGATCCACTGGCACCGTACACCATGAGCATATCCTGTAGCTCCCAATTGCCCCCGCCGAATTTGAAATGCTGTGGGGCGGTTTGCGGTTTGAGAATACATCGTTCGAGGAGCTTTTTGCAATCCTCTAGGCCTATGATTTTTCTGTACGATTCCGGGAGCAGTTTTGAGTGTTGCAAAGAGCTGCTACTGAAGTAGCGGGCGGTGGTGTTGGGGATGAATTGCAAATTCATCTTATCGGTTTTTTTCTGATCTGCGGATATGTGAATGATGCGCTGGAAATGTACAATCCGTACACCTATACAAATATAAAAATAAAGCCCTCGTTTCCCGCCATTTTTATTCAGAAGTGCTATCGTAGCTCAGGGACTCCTCTTTGTTCGGCCGCAGTCCGACAATTGCAATATCGCTGGACGGGTTGAACTTCCACCGCAACATATAGATATCGGCTGTGCGCTTCTTTGTGTATTTCATCAACCTTCCCGGCGTGCGAGAGAATTTTATTCCCACGTTTGTTTTTGAGAATATTGTCCAATTGCGCGCCAAATTTATTTCCTGCAGTAGAAGCGGTATCAGCAGCGTACAACTGGCACTTTCTCGTGCAACGATGGCAAATGTGGCAGCGATAAAGCATATGTTGATCGACAGCACGACCAGAGCAGTTCGCCATGCATGGCGTGACCAGAAGAAAATCCAGGCGACTAAATCCAATAACAGGATAAGAATGTAGGGTATAAATATCCCGCCGTGGCTTCCGGTAATGTCGTGCGACAGTGCAGCTGCGAGCGAAAATCCAAAACAGATCATCGAAATAAAATGGATTATCGAGCATGTGTAGAACGAGACTGGGAAATCCGACGGTGCTTCTAGACCGATCAAATCTCTGGTCCGTGTGTCGGCAACAAATTGGCAAACGAAAAAGTGCATCAATGCCAGCAGAAGCGATGACGATACGAGTAATATATCTTCCCGGCTCAGTGTTTCGTCTTGCGCCGCCGACATCGTTTGACGAATCAAGGCTAAAAAGAAAACAAACTGACAAGGTTCTGGTATGGGTTCTCTTTTTTGAATAGAGAACAGAAAGTTAGTACCGTTTGTTGCAATGTTTTTATGCAATGACCTTCTTTACTAAGCGTGTAACTGTTTTGTCGTTTTGCTATAGACATTCTTATATTTGCGCAACTATTAGAAGACTACACAGGAGTTTACCGAGCTAAGTTAATCTGCAACAAGAAACAATGTCCGTCTACCTTCAACCGCTAATCGAAAACGGCGTTCCCATTGACATTGCGCGTGACTATGTCAACCGTGTCAATAGCAAAGTCATGGCCGCAATTCCCATTGCAGACTTTGTCCAAAGATACTATCCGAAAAACTACAACAAAAGTTTTTCCTCAAAGACAGTTCCCTACCAGACAGTGGAGGAGGGAATGAAAATGTCAGTACACTCTGGTCTCATGAAAAAAATCGCAGTCGACAGTCTTTCTAGAGAGTTTCAGAATCACACAAAAAACGAGTGCAAGAACGCCATGACAGACGTGGAAGGTCTGAAACGTTTGATCGCGCAGAAAACCCTTGAGCACCCATACATCGATCAGCCAATGGTTTTCTACCGAGAGCACTTGGGCGTGGAGGATCCCGCCCAATTCCACAATTCTCTTGTACACGGCATTGTCTCGGCCATTGAACTGAACTGGAAAGACTACAAAGAAAAGGAGTGGGAGTACCACAACGAAGGGAAATTCCGAAAGTTCTTCTCTGAGCGCCTGAGCGATGTCGACATTGAAAACCTGCCCGACAGTGCAACGCCGACTAAAGCGCGTTTTCAACCGATTGCCCAGAATATCAACGCCAACCCCACTTTCTCGAGGAAAAGCCTTATGCCAGTCAGTCAGGTGATTGCCGACAGTGCTCCAACCAGGTCTCTAGTCCCTGTGCAGAACGAGGAGAAGAAATTCGAACGAAAAAGTAGGCTGGGGAAAAAGAGCGGTCCGAATCTTGTCCCGGTAATTCGAGACAGCAAACCAGTCGAGAAGAAATCCTCTCAGAGCGTTAGCCGTCCGATGAAACCGCTGGTCTCAATTGCAGACCAGCACGAAGTGGATACTATTTCGCCCAGTGTAAGGAGACTAGTACCGCTTCACTCTGAGGATTACTTGCCAAATTTGGTACCAATCCAAAGACAGCCTGTCCAAAGCCGCAGCAAACCGAAACTAGTTCCGATAGACGCTTCTCTTCGCAGGATTGAAAAAACTGACACGACACGTGACGAGGAACAGGCTAAATTGGCTTCCACTAAGGGAAAGGCGAGACTGATTCCCATCAAGGGCAATAGCAATCGTCTGCTGCCTCTGAACCACACCAGCAACATTGCCCAGGAAAAAACCTCTTCGCACGACTTGGAATCTGTTAAAGAACTTGAGCGTTACATCAGGGAAAACGCGCATGCGTTGCAGACTGAAAAGCTGATTTTCTTTGCACCTTCAAATGAAGCTATCAAGAAACTCAGAATCAAATCCGACAGACCCCTGTCTGGCAAGTTCGTTGAGAGGCACCTGGCACACATGTATATTGACAAAACCGCTGACATGGATTTTGACACTATCTCGGGAATTCGAGTGAAGTTTAACCACAACCAAACTCTCCAGGCCCCCACCGTTGCTGCACCGGCGATTGAGTTTGTCGGAGAAAAGCAAATCGGAGATTTCGTAATCCGAGTGTACAAACAGGATAACATTTTCAGTACCACCAATTAAACAGATGCGTCCAAACGCATTGGGAAAAAATGGCAATTTGCATCTTTCGACTTCCAAAAAAAATCAATTTGGCTAACTTACAAAAATAAAAGCTTTGAATATAGCATTTTCATTTATGCACCTCGCTAGAGTGTTCAAATTTTAAATTAACTGTTCGTTCTAGTCACCCGTGAGCATGGAAGACCACAGCGTCCTTCAAATACACTTCAATGACAATTTAGAGCCGGGAACTACACTACCCCCGCATTTGCGGCCGTACAAGTCTGCAGACATAACAGTTACCCCTGCTCAGCTGACAAAACAAGCCAGTCACGCTTTGCCAGTTCTGGACAATGCAGCAATCGCATCCACATTACAAGGTACGAATCCAATAGAGCCGGCCACGCTGCCGGGCAACACGATAAAGGTTGTCGAGGATCCGGACAACCCGCAGAGTTGGAAGTACATTTTCTCGCCCAATCAATTGTACGGCGACAACTGGCTGGATCAACACCAGCTTGTCTACGCGGCGTATGCGCGAAATGCAGTTGTCGACTTCGCGGCTAGTGTCGCTGGCGCGCTCAACAAGCGCACAGAAGATCTTCTACTGACTGGGTTTGAAAGCATTAGACACATTATGCGTGACGCGCTCGACAAGAGGGCTGCGGTTTTGAATCCTGCAGAATCCTCAATGCCAGTCATCAAAGCCGAGCCAATTGGAGCAAAACGCGAGACACTGGACGAATTGAGAGTGCTTACGGAAGAAGTGCGACAGGATGGACTGTTGCAGAACAATGTTGAACAGTTTTTTTACAATCTAGAAAGCCAAGAACTCGAGCACGAGTACGCAATGCTGCGCTGGAATACACTGCCTTACAATCTGCGTAAAATCTACTTCAAACCGGAATTGAAAAAGGCAGTTGAGGCAGCTCTCTACGCTGTTAGGCAGCAATCTCGCACACCGGATAGCGTAGAAGACGGTGTGCTGTTTACCGATCTTATAACGCGACGCGATCGGGACGACTTCGTCGAGTTGGTGGCCGGTTATTTAAGAAAGAACATCTACCGAGGCTCGAGTTACGGGCGTGCGAAATGGCAGTCTGAGGAAATTGAAAAAGAAATCAATCGGCTGAAATACAAATTCAGCCGCTATGCTCTCATCCCCAACCTCCAGCGCCAAATGACAGGGCCGAACAGAACGCGTCAAATGAGAACAATTCCCAGAGAAAATATAATCAATCCCATTTAACAAACCATCTGGATGCAATAAAAAGTGAGAAAAAATAACACGCATTACCCCCTGTTTGGATTTTTGCAAAAAACTAACCCATCCTATCCACTTATTTTTGGTATACACTACGACAAAAGAGCAGTAGTTACAGAGCACTAAACGGTGGAATACCGCTTTACAATCATGCCCGAACAAACCGTGATACCAAACACACAAAAACAATGCGTCAGGAAGACTGTCGATTTCAAATACAATTTCTCTTTGAATGAGGCAGGAAATCCCCAAAACAAAAAGACCGTATGGGAAATGACCAAAGACAAGTACAAGATGTTTCTCCACAAAGGCGTAGGACACGAGTTTCAAGACTACGAAGTCATCCCCACTGGAGAGCTAGAGCAGGTGCTGCTTCGCGAAGTCAACCTGAAAGCCAAAGTCAACACTTTCCCCATGTCAGTCGCTGTTCAGATGGACGACGGTGCCAACGGACGAGAGGATTACGATGCCCGAAACATCAAGACTGTGAAATCCGAGACCTACGATGCCAATTCCGGGATGCAATCTCTCTTCGAGATGAAGTCCACTCCAGGCATTGAGGGCTTGAGCGTGCCCATTTACAAGATCAACGACAGATTGGCTGAGCGTGCCGACATTCAACAGGAGAAATTGTCCAGAGAATTCCTTGACACCTGCACAGTCGGAGAAAAAGACAACGGGAAAACCACTGTGAAAATGAACACTGAACTGCACGATCTTCTCATGGAGATGGCCATGGAAATCCCCGATTTCAACTGGCAGGCTGTCAAGCAGCACGAAGACCAGCAGCACTCGGATTGGGACACCAACGTGGTCAGGGGGGTCAAGGAAATGATTGCCGACTCACAAGAGGCCTACAATCTTCCCTACATGAACTTCAGGTACCTCCGAGTCCAGATTGTGCCTGCCAACGGAACTGCGTGGGACAACATTGACATTGGGACCAACTGCTCTGCGGCCAACGGTCTGAAAGGCCCTGAACTACTCAACACCCACTTCAACGCAGAATTCAGCCTCGAGTTTGTCTACGACATCAAGAACGTTGTCGTCTCAGACGAAGACTCTGCTTAAGCCTTCCTTCAAGTTCACTTTTTGGAATTATCCCGCAATTGCGAAAATGCACATTACGTAAGCCAAACGCAACTCTTAAAATAAAAAAGCTTCGCATACATCAAAAATCGCCATTGACTGGATTTTTATTTCCCGCAATTCGATGCCACTGTCTCCACGGCTTTGTCATAGTTTCCCGCGTTAATGTTTTTCACCAAATGTTCCACACGATGCAGACCGAAACACGAAGCGCAGGGAGTGCAGCCAAAATTGTATCTAAAATCGGTTTTGTCAATGTCTTTTCTAAGATCCTGCGTAACGCGCATCAAAATGAAGTTCGCTGTCATTTCACCGTCGATCTTCCAGTACTTGAGGATCTTTTCCCCTTTTCGTATCGCCCAATAATGTCCGCCGGAAATCCCCAACGCGTGTTGGTAGATTCGCGTGGTGTAGTCTGTGGGTGTTTCCTTTGTTCCTCGTTTCGGCAACGCGTAGTTGAAATTCACTCTCCGCTTCGAATCTTTCCAGAACAGAGAGACTTTCAACTCGCAGGGTCGCATGCGATTGTCGTACGCGTCGTGGCCGTGCACAGTTTTCGAATTCCAAATCAAGCCCGCTTTTCGACACAGCAGATACTCGGGCACTGTTCCGTTTGTGAGTTTGGCGGGGTGGATTTTGTCTTTTTGACCATACTCGTGTACCAGTTTTTGCAGTACATAAAACCGGTCCAAAGTGTCGATTTTCTGCAGAGAACGTCGCATTTTGTCTTCATAGTACTGGCGTGTTTTTTCCTGTTTCGTAATCGAAAGACGGGTCCAGTAATTCTGATAGACTCGCAACGCTATCCATACTAAAAACACCACAGCGAGCGACGGCCCGATTGTCATAGACAATGGCCCTTGTCGTTTTGGGTTTTTGTATTTGAGCACCGGGCAAACGTATGGCGGAGAAGGTTTGATCGGATAAAAACGACAAATACGGCGTGTCGGCTTTCGGCAACCAGAGCACCTTCATACAGGTTGTAATCGCAGCCCATCTCGAGTGGGTGTACAAGTAGCATCCTATTTTGAAGTAATTGATAAGCGATCTACTCGATGCGCTGATCTTTCCACATTCTCGCAATTCTTTCAACGGCCGACAGCGCCAAAATTTCTGCCAGGCCCACTCGAATTGCATCGCTTCACGCTGGGTTGGAAATCCTCTAACCTGCGCTACACAGCGCCAAGGGCGCCCGTATTTGGTGAATTTTGCCCCGGCTTTTGTACTGTTGTGTTGGTGCAAGCGATTTGAAAAATCGTTTGTGCATCCAATGTAAACGCGATTTGTGCTGACACTGTATATCATATAGCACAGGTAAGATTCTTTGCACCTGTTCCCCATAATTGAAATACAATCCTATATCTGATTTTATTTACCAAAAACGGGTGCAATAAATAAACTCGAATCTTTTTGTATCGCGACCAATGCACAGATTTAATTTTACATTCGCTATTTTGTCGCATATTATCCGAACTCCAACCACTAGGCATTATTACTCGAATGCCAACTGTGCAATTGTATGTCGATACGCGAGAGAATTCCCTCGCTAAATTATTGGGGGAATTGAGACCCGACGACGAGCGCATCCTCTACAGGACACTGAGAACTGGGGATTTCAAATTCAAAATCGACGGTAGAAATGTTTGCAAAATCGAGAGAAAGCGAGTTGACGACTTTGTTTCCTCTGTCATAGACGGGAGATTTCGAAAACAGCGGTCGGCCATGCTGGAACGGAGAGGCAATGCCAACTACTCGCTTGTATTCTTGCTCGAAGGAAACCTGCAATATTTTCAGGAATTCGAAACGGGTAGCTTGGAAAATCCGAAATTGAAATTGTTTACGGTACGGTATTTGAAGAATCTTTTGGAAGACCTGCCACATGACTACGGAATTTCTGTGGTTTACACTGAGGAAATATTTGACACGATTCGCTACCTCGGCAGAAGACTGAACCGCTACACAGAGCGCGGAGATCCGAGAGAGACTTTGCGAAAGCTCAACGTGTTGGATACTATGGATATCGGAAGAAAGTTAGGCCTGAATCAGAAAACCTGGACCGCTGCCTCGCTTTCCTTGATACGCGGAATAACGAAAAGCGCAGCCACAGCTGTTTCTGAGAAATACCCTTCAATGGAGGCGTTGAGAAAGCATTTCAAAGCCACGCCTTCTTCGCATCTCAGTCTGGAAGACATACAGGTCGATGGCAAGGCGCTTGGATGTCATAGATCAGTGAATATCTACAATTATGTAATGGATGAAGAGATGAAAATTGAAAAGGTGAAAAGGCCAAAGGTGAAACGGGCAAAGGTGAAAAGAGAGAGTGTGAAAATTGAAAAGGTGAAAAGAGAAAGAAGTCCTGTCAGAAGGAAAGTACCGCCCAAAAAACGCAAAGCAGTCAAAGCAGAATATTAGTAAAGAAAAATTGGCATTGCTAATCTATTATTTACAACCGAGATATTGCAGAATTATAGTATCGGCTGTTCCATTTGCCCCATGGACAGGTTACCGTGTTATGCTGTAGCCTGCGAGAAAGAAGCGAAATTCTATTGCGAATGCGAACAGGTCGCCTATTGCTCGGCGGGATGTAAAAACGAAGATTTTGACGTACATTCCAAAGTCTGTCCTATCGAAACACTGAGCAGCGATGATGAAGCACTCATCGGAGCAGCGGTAGAGTCTGCAGAAACACTTCTGCAAAATGCACTCGTTGACACGCAAATTACCGCGGCGAGATACAATTCGCTTTTCAAAAGACTCTACAAAGTACAGAACTACCCCTATATCGTGCTGCACTACGACCGAA
>Ga0307378_10009106_pt1 | contig 13091 bp, 7 predicted proteins | sample UN1MG_FD_202238 | JGI IMG/M metagenome (GOLD analysis project Ga0307378, IMG submission 202238) | Soil microbial communities from Risofladan, Vaasa, Finland - UN-1 | ecosystem: Environmental > Terrestrial > Soil > Coastal area > Acid sulfate soil | place: Finland: Risofladan, Vaasa | collected... | reverse complement strand
GGCGGTTTTCGTTTCGCGTGACGACGTCTCGGTCTGGTCCGGTTCGGTCCCGGTGAGGGCATCGAGTGGGTTGACGGCGTGTGGGAGGACGTGTTTCTTGATCTCGATGCCGGCGACGGCCCGGAAGGCGGTGCCGGCGGGGATGAGGTGACCGAGGATGACGTTTTCCTTGAGCCCGCTGAGGAAATCGACGCGGCCGGAGAGGGCGGCCTCGGTGAGGACCTTGGTGGTTTCCTGGAAGCTGGCGGCGGCGATGAAGGAATCGGATGCAAGCGAGGCCTTGGTGAGACCGAGGAGCACGGGTCTTCCGACGGCGGGTTTCTTCCCATCGGCGGCGGCGAGCTGGTTGGTTCTCCGGAACATGTACTTTCCGACGATGGCACCGGGGAGGAGGTCGGTCTCACCCGGGTTCTCGATGCGGACCTTCTGGAGCATCTGTGAGATGATGATCTCGATGTGCTTGTCGTTGATGTCGACGTTGTGGAGTCGATAGACGTTCTGGACCTCCCGGAGGAGGTAGTTCTGGAGGTATTCCTCGCCGTTGATGCGGAGGATATCCTGAAGGATGAGGGGTCCGTCGACGAGGGGGTCTCCGGCACGGACGGTGTCGCCACGGTGGACGCGGAGGTGCTTTCCGATGGGGACGAGGTGCTCGACCTCCTGTCCACTCTCGTTCTTGACGATGACGGTGCGCTTGCCGCGTCGCTTCTCTCCGAGTTCGACGACACCGTCGATTTCACTGATGATGGCGGGTTCCTTGGGCTTTCGGGCCTCGAGGAGCTCGGTGACCCGCGGCAGACCGCCGGTGATGTCCTGTGTGCCGGTGATCTCGCGCGGGGTCTTGGCGAGGAGGGTTCCGGGGGCGACCTTCCGTCCCTCTTCCACCTCGATGTGAGCCTTCTCGGGGATGGGATAGAGACCGAGGATCTTTCCGCTTCGGTCTTCGAGGATGATCTGGGGGTGGAGGTCGCCCTTGTGCTCGATGACGACCTTGCGCTTGATGCCGGTGCCGGCGTCGGTTTCCTCGCGCATGGTTTTGCCTTCGACGATGTCCTCGAAGCGGACGGTGCCGGAGATGTCGGTGAGGATGGGAATCATGTGAGCGTCCCACCGACAGACGAGGTGGCCGGCCTTGAGCTTCTGACCGTCCTCGACCTCGATGACGGCGCCCATGGGGACCTGGTGTCGTTCCAGTTCACGCTCTTTGTCGTCGACGAGGGTGATTTCACCGGCCCGGCTGAGACAGACCTGCTCGTTCTCGGTGTTGGTGACGGCGTTCATGTTGTGGAAGCGGAGGGTCCCGCCCTGTCGTGCACGGATTTCCGGTCGTTCGACGTGCCGGAAGGCGGTGCCGCCGATGTGGAAGGTCCGCATCGTGAGCTGTGTGCCCGGCTCCCCGATGGACTGTGCCCCGATGATGCCCACCGCCATGCCCTCTTCCACCACGCGCCCGGTCGACAGGTCGGTCCCGTAGCACGACTGACACACCCCCATGGGGGATTCACACGTCATGGGCGAGCGCACACGGACCTTTTCGTATCCCAGCTCCTCGATCTTCCTGGCCTGCTCCTCGGTGACGATGTCGTTCTCACGGACGATGACCTCGTCGGTGACGAGGTTGACGATGCTGTCCCGTGCGACACGACCGACGATCTGGTCGGACAGCGGGACCTCGACCTTGTCGCCGCGGTAGACGGCGGACTTCGAGATCCCGCCGAGGGTCCCACAGTCGTGCTCACAGATGACGACGTTCTGGGCGACGTCGACCAGCTTGCGGGTCAGGTAGCCGGAATCGGCGGTCTTGAGTGCGGTGTCGGCCAGGCCCTTGCGGGCGCCGTGCGTTGAGCTGAAGTACTCCAGCACCCGCAGTCCCTCACGGAAGTTCGCCCGGATGGGTGTCTCGATGATCTTGCCCGACGGCTTGGCCATCAACCCGCGCATCCCGGCCAGCTGACGGATCTGGTCGATCGACCCCCGGGCGTTCGAAATGGTCATCAGGTGGATCGGGTTGAGGTAAGGCTTGCCCTCACGGGTGTCCTCTTTCAGTCCGTTCATCATCTCCTGACCGACCAGCTCACGGGCCTGTGTCCAGGCGTCGATGATCTGGTTATAGCGCTCGCCGTCGGTGATGATGCCGCGTTCGTACTGTTTCTGGATGCGCGCGACTTCCTTTTCGGTTTCCGCCAGGATCTTTTCCTTCTTCACCGGGATGCGCAGGTCTTCGGTGGAGAAGGAAAGTCCGGCCAGCGTCGCCTCACGGAACCCGAGTTCCTTGATGTCGTCCAGCAGCTGGATGGTGGCGGGGAGTCCCACAATGTGGTAGCAGTCGGCGATGACCTGGTTGAGTCCGCGCTGGGCGAGACCGAAGTTGTAGAACGGCATCTCCGGACCCAGGATGTCGTTGAAAAGCACACGTCCCGTCGTCGTCTCGAACAGTCGTCCCGACACCGCGGTCATCGGGCCGTTCTCACCCACGACCTCTTTGTCCTCGGGAAAGCGCACCCTGATCGAGGCGTGCAGTCCCAGGTGACCGCCCTGCCAGGCCGTGATCATTTCCTCCCGACTGGCGAACACCATCCCCTCCCCCTTCTCGCCGGGGGCGGTGGTGGTCAGCCAGTAGCACCCCAGCACGATGTCCTGCGAGGGACCGATGACGGGAGAGCCGTTCTGCGGGGTGAAGATGTTCGAGGTGCTCATCATCAGGAGTCTCGCCTCGGTCTGTGCCTCCACCGAAAGCGGCAGGTGCACCGCCATCTGGTCGCCGTCGAAGTCGGCGTTGAACCCCTTGCACACCAGCGGGTGAATCTTGATGGCGTTGCCCTCGATGAGCACCGGCTCAAACGCCTGGATGCCCATGCGGTGGAGTGTGGGTGCACGGTTCAGCAGCACCGGGTGACGGTGGATGACCTGTTCGAGGACGTCCCAGACCTCCTCGTCCTTGCGTTCGAGCATCTTCTTCGCCGACTTGATGGTGTCGGCGTGCCCCATCTCCTTGAGCTGACGGATGATGAAAGGCTGGAAGAGCTCGAGAGCGATCTTCTTGGGCAGACCGCACTGGTTCAGTTTCAGTTCGGGTCCGACGACGATGACCGACCGTGCCGAGTAGTCGACACGCTTGCCCAGGAGGTTCTCACGGAAGCGTCCCTGCTTGCCCTTGATCATGTCGGTGAGGCTCTTGAGCGGCCGGTTGGAGCTGCCCAGCACGGGACGCTTGCACCGGCCGTTGTCGAACAGGGAGTCCACCGCCTGCTGGAGCATGCGTTTCTCGTTGTGGATGATCACCTCGGGGGCGTTGAGTTCGATGAGTTTCTTGAGACGGTTGTTGCGGTTGATGACGCGGCGATAGAGGTCGTTGAGGTCCGAGGTGGCGAAGTTGCCGCTCTCCAGCAGCACCAGCGGCCGCAGGTCGGGCGGGATGACGGGGATGACGTCGAAGACCATCCACTCGGCCTTGTTGTCGCTGTCGCGCAGCGCCTCGACGATTTTGAGCCGCTTGGTGAGGTCCTTGGTCTTCTGCTTCGAGCCGGTCTCGTCGAGTTCGCGTCGGAGCTGCTCGGACAGTTCCGCCAGGTCGAGGTTCTGCAGGAGTGCCCGGATGGCGTCGGCGCCCATGCCCGCCTTGAAGTCGTCGCCGTACTTGTCCCGACACGCACGATACTCCTCCTCGGTCAGCAGCTGCTTCTCCCTCAGCGGCGTGTCGCCCGGGTCGATCACCACGTAGTCCTGGTAGTAGATGATGCGTGCGAGCGTCGTGGTCTTCATCGCCATCAGGTTCCCCAGTCGCGACGGCATCGCCTTGAAGAACCAGATGTGAACGATGGGACTGGCCAGGGTGATGTGTCCCATGCGCTTGCGACGGACACGGGAATGCGTCACCTTGACGCCGCAGCGGTCACAGATGATGCCCTTGTGCTTCATCCCCTTGTACTTCCCGCAGAAACACTCCCAGTCACGCTCGGGTCCGAAGATCCGCTCACAGAACAGACCGTCCTTCTCCGCCCGGTAGGTCCGGTAGTTGATGGTCTCGGGCTTCTTGATCTCCCCGTACGACCAGCTGCGGATGTCGGCCGGCGACGCCAGGGAGATCTTGACGGCGGAATAGTCGTTGATGCGATCGTAAACGGCTTCAGCCATGCTTTTGTCCTCCGGACAAAAGAGTCAAAACTCGAAACTCAAGACTCAAAAGTCTCGTGCAGCAACGACACTCTTCTTCTCTTACACTTTCGACTTTCGAGTTGTGACTTGCGACTTTCTTACAGCACACTGCGCTTTTCGAGCTGCATGTTCAAGCCCAGGCCCCTGATTTCGTTGCACAGCACCTCGAACGACACGGGGGTGCCGGCCTCGAGCGTGTTCTCGCCTTTGACCATCGATTCATAGATCTTGGTGCGGCCCTCGACGTCGTCGCTCTTGACGGTGAGCATCTCCTGCAGCACGAAGGCGGCACCGTAGGCTTCGAGGGCCCAGACTTCCATCTCGCCGAACCGTTGTCCGCCGAAGCGGGCCTTGCCGCCCAGAGGCTGCTGGGTGATGAGGGAGTAAGGACCCGTGGCCCGGGCGTGCACCTTGTCGTCGACGAGGTGCGAGAGCTTCATCATGTAGATGTAGCCGACGGTGACGGCCTGCTCCAGGGGTTCGCCGGTGCGGCCGTCGTAGAGGACGGCCTTCCCGTCCTCGGGGAGGTCTGCGTCGGTGAGGAGCTTGTGGATCTCGGTCTCCCGGCATCCGTCGAAGGGCGGCGAGATGGCCTGGAACCCGAGGACACGTGCCGCCCAGCCGAGGTGGGTCTCCAGGATCTGTCCCACGTTCATACGACTGGGCACGCCGAGGGGATTGAGCAGGATCTCGACCGGGGTGCCGTCCTCCAGGAAGGGCAGGTCCTCCTCCGGCACGATCTTGGCGATGACGCCCTTGTTGCCGTGTCGTCCGGCCATCTTGTCACCCACCGAGAGGGTCCGTTTCGTGGCGAGGTAGACCTTGACCATCTCGAGGACGCCGGTGGGCAGTTCGTCCCCGCGCTTGAGGTGGGCGATCGACCGGTCCTTCTCGTCCTTGAGGGCTTCCAGACGGTTGTCGATGCGTGTGAAGAGTTCGTGACCTTTGCGCTTCCGGGCGGCGGAGCCGAAGCGGATCTCGTCGATGTCGAAGTCGTCCTCCAGGGCCAGGAGGTCCTCGGTGGTCATCCCACGCTTGACGGCGATCGTCTCCCGGGTCTGGGTGTGGACCAGTTTGCCGCCGTTGATCTCTTCGAGACCCGAGAGGAGTTCCTTGAAGGTCTCGCAGATGCGGCCGTTGTATTCCCGTTCGACGGCGGCGATCTCGGCTTCGAACTGTCGTCGCTTCTCCTCGGAGAGGTAGGCCTTCCGACTGAACTTGTAAGCGGCGATGACCACCCCCTCGACGCCCGACGGGGTTTCGAGCGAGTCGTTCTTGACGTCCTCACCGGCCCGTCCGAAGATGGCGTGGAGGAGTTTTTCCTCGGGGGAGAGTTCGCTCTTGGACTTGGGTGAGACCTTTCCGACGAGGATGTCGCCGGGCTGGACGTAGGTGCCGATGCGGACGATGCCCTCCTCGTCGAGGTTCCTCAGTGCCCGCTCGCTGACGTTGGGGATGTCCCGGGTGAACTCCTCACGTCCGAGCTTGGTCTCGCGGATTTCGACGTCGAACTCCTCGATGTGGATGGAGGTGTAGGCGTCCTGCTTGACGAGCTTCTCGGAGATGATGATGGCGTCCTCGAAGTTGTATCCGTCCCAGCACATGAAGGCGACGAGGACGTTTCGACCGAGGGCGAGTTCGCCGTTGGAGATGCCGGCGCCGTCGGCGATGATCTGTCCGGCCTTGACGGTCTGTCCTTCCCGGACGATGGGTTTCTGGTTGAGACAGGTGCGCTCGTTGAGTCCGACGAATTTTCTCACGGGGTAAACGCGCTCTTCGCCGCCCTCGTCGACGACGATGCGTGAGGCGTCGACGTACTTGACCGTTCCGGTCTTGCCGGCCCGGATGACCATGCCGGAGTTGGCGGCGACGACCTTCTCCATGCCGGTGGCGACGATGGGGGGCTCGGGTCGCAACAGCGGCACCGCCTGTCGCTGCATGTTGGACCCCATCAGTGCCCGGTTGGCGTCGTTGTGCTCCAGGAACGGGATCAGACTCGCACTCACCCCCAACATCTGCTTCGGCGACACGTCCTTGAACTCCAGCTTCTCGACGTCGATGAGCTGGAACTCACCGTTGAAGCGTGCCAGCACCACCTCCCCGATGATCCGTCCCTTCTCGTCGGTCGCGAGATCCGCCGGGGCCATCCACCGCCCCTCCTCCTCGTCGGCACGCAGGTACACCACTTCGTCGGTGACCTTGCCGTTCTTCACCACGCGGTACGGGGTGATGAGGAAACCGAAGGGGTCGACCGTGGCGTAAACCGACAGGCTCGAGATGAGACCGATGTTGGTGCCCTCGGGGGTTTCGATGGGACAGATGCGTCCGTAGTGGGAGATGTGGACGTCACGGACCTCGAAGGAGGCCCGCTTGCGGTTGAGTCCCCCGGGTCCGAGTGCACTGAGTCGACGCTCGTTGGTCAGCTGTGAAAGCGGGTTGGTCTGGTCGACGACCTGGGAGAGTTCCCCGCGTCCGAAGAAGTAGTCGATGGCCGAGGAGATGGTCTTGGAGTTGATGAGGGTGCGCGGGGTGAGCTCCGCCGGGTCCTTCAGACTCATGCGCTCCTGGACGGTGCGTCTGAGTCGGAGGAAACCCTTGCGCATCTCGTCGAGTGCCAGCTCGTCGATGGTCCGCAGCCGACGGTTCCCCAGGTGGTCGATGTCGTCGACGGTGGCGGCGGGGTCGTTCGCACGGAGACGCAGCACGTAACGGATGGAGTTGATGAAGTCGTCGGGTCGCAGCGTCATCTCGTTCTCGTCGATCTTCTGCCCGAACTTCCGGTTCAGTCGGAAGCGTCCCACACGTCCCAGACGGTAGCGGTTCGGATCGAAGAACTTCTCCGTGAACAGCACCTTCGCCTTGTCGAGCTTGGCGGGGTTCCCGGGTCTCAGTCGGGCGTGAATCTTCAGGAGTGCCTCCTCGTGACTCGACGTGGTGTCCTCCCGCACCGTGTTGAGGATCAGCGGGTCCTCCATCTCACTGATGATCTCCACCTCGCCGATTCCGGCGTCCTTGAGGGCCTTCGCCTCGACCTCCGTGATGACCTCACCACACTCGATGAGCACCTCACCGGTCTCGGCGTTCACCACGTCGCCCACGACCTGCTTGCCGCGAACCTTCGCCGGACCCGTCTTGCCCGTCAGCGACACCGTCTCGGTCTTGTAGAACCGACGCAGGAGGTCGGCGTCGGTCGAGTACTCCTCCCCCATCGCCCGCAGGAGCGTGGTGGCCGGGAACTTCCCCGACTGGTCGATCCGGACCGTGAGGACTTCCTTCTTCGAGACGTCGATCTCGATCCAGCTGCCGCGTTCGGGGATGATGCGACACGAGTGGAGCCGACGGTCGCCGGTGGCCCGCTCGATCATGAAATCGACACCGGGCGAGCGGTGCAGCTGACTCACGATCACCCGCTCCGCACCGTTGATGATGAACTCCCCGCCCCCCATCATGATCGGGATCTCACCCAGGTACACCCACTCGCTCGTCGGCTCCTCTTTCAGCAGTCTCAGGTAGATGCGGAAGGGCATCCCGTAGGTGAGACGGAGCTTTCGACACTCGTCGGGGGCGTAGCGCGGCTTGCCCAGGTCGTACCCCAGGTATTCCACCTTCAGCTTCCCGTCGAAGCTCTCGATGGGGAAGACTTCTCGGAGGAGTGCTTCGAGGCCGGCGTTTTTGCGTTTATCCGGCTCGAGGTCGGGCTGAAGGAACCGCTCGTAGGAGCGGGTCTGGATCTCGACGAGGTCCGGCAGCGGCAGCGTGTCCCCGATCTTCCCGAATTCACGTATCTCCATCGAATCACTCCAAACTCGAAACTCGAAAGTCGAACAGCACTGGTAACTCGAAACTCACAAGTCCCGTGCAGCAACAACGCTTTTCTTCTGGACTTTCGAGTTTCGAGTTGTGACTTGCGACTTATCTCAGTTCGACGGTGGCCCCGGCGGCTTCCAGTTCGGTCTTGATCTTCTCGGCCTCTTCCTTCGATGCTCCCTCTTTGACCTTTCCCGGGGCGCCGTCGACGAGGGCCTTGGCCTCCTTGAGTGCGACACTGAGGACGTCGCGGACGGTTTTGATGACCTGAACGCGTTTGGTTTTGTCGGCGACTTCCTTGAGGACGACGTCGAAGGAGGCCTTTTCGGTCTCTGCGGGGGTCTCGGCTGCCGGGGCGGCGGCGGCCATCATCATGGCGGCGGGCGCGGCCGACACCCCGAACGCCTCCTCCAGGGCCTTGACCTGGTCGTTGAGTTCGAGCACCGAGAGTCCGCCGACGTACTCGGCGATGAAGCTCTTGCGGTCCTCAGTCGAAAGCTTCATGACCGTCTTGAGTGCCGAGGCGACGTCGGCGCCGACCGGGGATGCATCGGCGGCGGTGTCCTTCGTCCGGGCGGACTTCCCCTTCTTTCCCGACGTATCGGGACTCGGCTCCTGCTTCGTTTCCTTCTCTTCCGTCATTCTTCCGTTCCTCCAGTGGGTGATGGGTGGTTGGCATCCGGCGTCTGCCCTTCGACAGGCTCAGGGCCCCGAGCGCCGTCGAGGGGCGATTCCGGTCCTGGAATTTGTGGTGCCGACTCCGCCATAGCCGTGTTGGCTGCGACGGCCGGGTCGGCATCTGGGACTTGTGATTTGGAATCCGGTGGTTGCTGTCTTGCGATGGCGTCGAGGACGCCGACGAAGTTTCTGACGAGAGTTCCGAGGACGCCGACGAAGCCGGTGAGAGGCGTCTGAGCCACCTGGAGGAGCCGTGCCACGAGCTGCGGTCTGGAAGCCATGGTGGCGAAGCTTCGGACGTCGTCCGCCGTCAGGAGTCTTCCCTCGCCGTAGCCCCAGGCGACGGCGAGTCCCCGGGTGGCGCCGGTGAGTCGGGTGAGGTCCTTGGCGAGTTGGACGACGTCGGGGGCGCCGGTGACGAGGGCACAGGGCCCGGTGAGTGTGCCCGCGAGACGATCGAGACCGGCATGGGTGAGTGCCCGGGCCATGAGAGAGTTCTTGACCACGTGAAGGGTGATGCCGGCCTCACGGAGTCGTCGACGGACGTCGGCGGCGGTCTCGGCACTCAGTCCGGTGAAGTTGACGATGACACAGTGCTCGAGTCGTTCGGTGCGTCGGGTCAGTTCGTCGACGATGAGCTGCTTCAGCTGTCTTGCCATGTCATGAACTCCGTGCGGTTGTTCGTCTCGGGCGCCCCAACGGGTCGGGGTGTCCCTATTCCTCCACACTGACCTGGACGGGCGGTCCCATGGTGGTGCTGAGGGTGACCTTGTGAACGAAGATGCCCTTGGTGCCGGAGGGACGGAGCGAACGGATCTTTCCGACGAAGGCGCGGACGTTCTGCGCGAGGTCGGTCTCGTCGAACGACAGCTTGCCCACGAGGGCGTGCACGTTGCCGCCGGCGTCGTTCCGGAACTCGATCTTCCCGCCGATGAATTCCCCCACCGCCGAGGGGATGTCGGTGACCACGGTGCCGCTCTTCGGCGAAGGCATCAGTCCCTTGGGTCCCAGTGTGCGTCCGAGACGTCCCACCTTGGGCATCATCTCGGGGTGAGCGAGAGCGACGTCGAAGTCGAGCCAGCCGTTCTGGACCTTCTCGATGAGCTCGTCGGCCCCGGCGTCGATCGCCCCGGCCTCACGTGCCGCCTCGACGTCCGCCCCCTGACAGAACGCCACCACCCGCACCGTCTTGCCCGTCCCCTTCGGCAGACTCACGGAGCCGCGCACCATCTGGTCCGACTGCTTCGCGTCGATCCCCAGTTTCATTGACACGTCGACCGACTGGTCGAACGTCTCCGTGGCACACGTCTTCAGGATCTGAATGGCCTCGTCGAGTGGATAGACCCGCTTGTCGTCGATCTTCTCGGCCAGTGCCCGGTATCGTTTGCTGCGCTTGCGCATGGTTCTGACTCCAGACTCCAAACTGTAAACTGCAAACTCGAAAGTCCCGGGCGCTGTTAACCGTCAGCCGTCTCCGTCGCCCCCTGCTCTCCGTTGACCTGTGAGTCTCGAGTTTCGACCTGCGACGGTGATTCCACCCGGATGCCCATGGACCGTGCCGTTCCCTCGATGATGCGACAGGCGGCCTCGATGTCGGGGGCGTTGAGGTCCTTGATCTTGGTCTCGGCGATCTCCCGGACCTGCTTGGGGGTGACCGTGCCGACGATTTCCTTGTTGGGGGTGCCCGAGCCCTTGGCCAGTCCCGCCGCCTGCTTCAACAGCACCGCCGCCGGTGGACTCTTCGTGATGAAACTGAAGCTGCGGTCGGCGAACACGGTGATCTCCACCGGGATCGTCGTGCCGCCCGCCTCCCGTGTGCGGTCGTTGAACTGCTTCACGAAGTCCCCGATGTTGACCCCGTGCTGACCGAGGGCCGGTCCCACCGGCGGGGCAGGCGTCGCCTGTCCGCCCGGACACTGCAGCTTGATCTTCGTGACGATTTCCTTGGCCATGACTTGATGCCTCTCCCTCTGCTCCGCAGGAGGTCAGACATCCCTGTCTGACGTTCAGCGACAGGCAAGAATGCCTGTCCTCCTCTTAAATCGATTCCACCTGCCAGTATTCCAGTTCCACGGGGGTCGGTCGTCCGAAGATGGTGACCTCGACCTTGACCAGTCCCTTTGCCGGGATGACCTCCTGGACCACGCCGGAGAAGTTCTCGAACGGTCCCTCGGTGATCTTGACGGCCTCCCCCTCCCCGAACTCGATGCGCAGCTTGGGCTGTTCGGTCTCCTTCTCGGCCTCACCCAGGATCTTGTCGACCTCATACTGGGGCATGGGCACGGGCTTGGTGTTGGGGGCACCGCCGACGAAGTCCCCGATCCCGGGTGTGTCCCTCACCAGGTACCACGTGTCGTCGTTCAGCACCATCTCGACCATCACGTAGCCCGGATAGATCTTCCGCTGGGTGACGCGCTTCTTGCCCGACTTGATCTCGGAGACCTTCTCCGTGGGGACCAGCACGCTCACGATCTGGTCCTCGAGTCCCGCCGTCTTGATGCGCTTCTCCAGACTCTCCCGGACGGCGTCCTCCTTGTTCGACTGCACCCGCAGCACGTACCAGTGGGCCTGTTTGTCCGTTTCCGTCATGGGTCTCGACACCTCGTGTCTTCCGGTCGTCACCCGCGCGCTGCACCTTCGGAGTCCGTGCACCGTGAGACGTCCGCCCCTTCGCCGACGAGAGAAGGGAATTCCCGTGCCGTTCGACGTGAACGGGTTAAGAGCCGTGTGAGATCATGTCACCGAATCCCGATTGCTCGGGACAGGATCAGGTTTTGGCCGGTCCCCGCCTCCGGCGGGAAGCTTGCGGCCCATGGTGTTCCTTTGGTGACACCTCTCGCTCAATGTAGAAAAAGGTAAAAGAGGAAGGTCTCCCCCACCCCACTCAAGAGCCCGCGGCACCACCGTCCAGAATGCCGATGAGCTCGAAAAACGGCTGGATCAACATACGGTCCACACCGAACAGGAACACCCCCAGGATGATCACCACCACGATCACCACCGCCGTCGCCCCCAGCACCTCACGGTACGTCGGCCAGGTCACCTTCTTCATCTCCGTTTCCGTCTCGATGATGAAGTCGGCCACCTTGGGCCGGTTGCTGACGTAGAACGCCAGTGACGCGAACGCCGCGAGAATCAGTCCCGGAATCCACCACCCGGCGTAGAAACTCCCGGCCCCGGTGTAGTTCTCCATCCAGTCGTGGGTCTTCAGTGCCCCCCACAGACCGAGTGCCGTCAGACCGGCCGCCGCGATCCCACGCGACCACCGACCCTGGTCCTGCTTGTATAAACCGAAAGGCATCATCGACCCCGGTGGACGTTCAAGTGGCAGGGGAGGCGGGATTCGAACCCACAACATCCGGTTTTGGAGACCGGCGCTCTGCCAGTTAGAGCTACTCCCCTCCCTTATTTCTTCCGACTGTTGTGCACCGTGTGTTTGCCACACCACCGACAGAACTTCTTCACACCGAGCTTCTTCCCCTCACGGGTCTCCAGACTCGTCCGGTAGTTCCGCTGCTTGCACGTCGAGCATTCCAGTGCCACGTACTCCCTCATGATGTCACTCCAGGATCTTCGTCACGACGCCGGCACCGACCGTCTTCGACCCCTCACGGATCGCGAACCGACTCTGCGGCTCCAGGGCCACCGGGGTGATCAGGGTCACTTCCAGCCTGGCGTTGTCACCCGGAAGCACCATCTTGGCGTCCTCCATGAGCTGCACTTCACCGGTCACGTCGGTCGTCCGGATGTAGAACTGGGGCTTATAGCCCGGGAAGAACGGCGTGTGACGTCCACCCTCGTCCTTGCTCAATACGTACACCTCACACTCGAAGTGGGTGTGCGGGGTGATGCTGGCGGGCTTCGCGAGCACCTGTCCACGCTCCAGTTCTTCCTTTTCGATGCCCCTCAGGAGCACCCCGATGTTGTCCCCGGCGATGCCCTCGTCCAGGGTCTTGTTGAACATCTCCACACCGGTGACGACCGTCTTGCGGGTCTCGGCGAAGCCGACGATCTCGATCTCGTCGCCCACGCGCACCTTCCCGCGCTCGATTCGTCCGGTGCCCACCGTCCCACGTCCCTTGATGCTGAAGACGTCTTCGACCGGCATCAGGAACGGCTTGTCCACGTCACGCTTCGGCGTGGGGATGTATTCGTCCACGGCGTCCATCAGCTCGAAGATGCACTTGGCGGTGGGGTCTTCACGGTCACCCGACGGCTTGTTCATCGCCGAAAGGGCGTCACCACGGATGATCGGAATCTCGTCCCCCGGGAACTCGTACTCGTTCAGGAGGTCACGGAGCTCCAGCTCGATCAGGTCCAGGAGTTCCGGGTCGTCCACGAGGTCCACCTTGTTCAGGAAGACCACGATGGCGGGCACGTTCACCTGACGTGCCAGGAGCACGTGCTCGCGCGTCTGGGGCATCGGACCGTCGTCGGCCCCCACCACCAGG
>Ga0307378_10009105_pt1 | contig 13091 bp, 15 predicted proteins | sample UN1MG_FD_202238 | JGI IMG/M metagenome (GOLD analysis project Ga0307378, IMG submission 202238) | Soil microbial communities from Risofladan, Vaasa, Finland - UN-1 | ecosystem: Environmental > Terrestrial > Soil > Coastal area > Acid sulfate soil | place: Finland: Risofladan, Vaasa | collected... | reverse complement strand
TACGCCGGCTCAAGCCCGAAAAGATGCTTGCGTGGCCGCGGAGGTCGCGGCATGATTACCACCGTCAGAGTGTCCAAAAAACCGAGGGCGGTACAACACCGCCATGAAGGACCTGCGAAAAGCATTGCCTAATACCAAGATTAATGGTCGCAAGGGCACGGACCGATAGCCCACCGCCCGCCGCTACAATCGAAAGTATTCAGCGCGGTGGGTGCGGAGACCCACCGCGCTCCTTCGATAAAAAGCGCGGCAGGTCAGAGACCCGCCGCGCATTATTAACGCGTTTCCTCATCCTTTTCGCCGCTGTCGCGCAGGCGCTTTTCAGACCAGGTCCGCCCGAGACCGTCATAACCGACTGCCTGGTAACGGGTTAGAACAGCCGTCCGAAGACCCCCTCGCGGCGATTTGACAAACGCCTCCGCATGGTTAGGCTATCTTACGAGACGGACGAAGGTTGCCCGGAACCTGCCTGCCGGCAGGCAGGCCCGAAGCAACGGAGTAAGCGGCGAACGGCAGTCACCTCCACGTGCCGCCGCCTGAAGCGAAAAGCAGAATGTTGTCGTTGCAGCACGGCTTGGGGGAGCGGCAGAATCCGCTACCAAGCACGGGCCGGTCTGCGGCTGACGGGGGCGAAAGGCCGCAGTGCCGGCCCGAGACGGACGGGGCTCGGGAGCCCCGTCTGCCTATTTTGAGCACTTTACCACGTTGTATCCACTACCACTTCCCTAGTACGCCGCCGCTTCCGCGGCGGCCTCAAAAAAGGTATTGCCTCACCGTTTCCGCGGCGGCCTCCAGGAAAATCGTTCTCCCCGGCAGGTTTCGCGTTTGCCTCCAGGCCCATTTCACGTATAATAAACCGTGCAGGGGTCCCAAGATTCCTGCGATGCACCCGGGGGCAGCACAACATCGCACTCTCTATTCCCAGGATGCATCCATTGCCCCCCTCTCCCTAAGGGGTGCGAGGCAGTGGCTGTATTGACATTGGGTCTCCCCCTACGGGAGCAGGCACATGTTCGGTCAGTTTGGCGGCGTGCGATTGTGTGCAGTGGCGCTAGTGTTTCTGGCTGCGGGAACTCTCCAGGCGGCCCCCCAGGGAACATCGGCGGGGCCGGAAATTTCCCATTTCAACCTCGGGGCGACGCTCACCGGCGAGACCCAAGACCTGACCAGCGTGTATTTTGGCAACTCGGCCCAGGAGTCCGCTCGTCCGGGAGACTTCGGAAAACTCAGGCCGGACCTTTCGGTGATCGCTCCGCCGCCGGCCGCCCAGATGGGCCGCATGGCCGGTCCGCCGCTGATCCTCCAGGCGCCGCTGGCACCTCCGTCGGCTTCTGTGCCGGGTTCCGCATCGCCGGCCGCTTCGTGGCAGCCCCCGGTCCAACTGGCGTCTTTCGTCTACCCCGAGGTGACGGGCCTGGCAGGTGCCGGCACCGACGAGCGGGCCGTGCCGCTCGGCAGTCTGAACCTTCTTAGCCTGGGTCCGGGCGGCTTTACGCGGATCATGACCGGGCGCCCCTGGAAGGCGATGGGCAACTGGACCGATGCGGGCGAAACGGCCATCAGTTACATCCGCCCCCACGTCAACGTGGAGATGATGCTCTCGCTGGAGTTGCCGGGAAGCAACCGCCCGGCCGAGTTCGAGGGGCCCGGCTTCGAGCCGCATGCCTACCTCGACATTGACCACCAGACGCGCGTCAACTCGGCCGACATCGGGGCTTCGACGTCTCAGTTCGGCGGCCGCCCGACTTCCCCGCCCGTTGATGAGCCGCAGACCGCCGTCTCGGTCGGCCTCGACCTGGGCCTCCTGCCGACGTTCCTGGCCCAGATGGGCATGAGCCTCTCGGTGGTGGTTTCGCACGGCCAGGATACGGGCGATACCCGCGTGGCGCTCGTCGGCACCACCGAGTTGCCGGTGGACTGGATTCCGCGCGAGCAGCCGATCCAGCATCCGGCGGGGCTGGCCATGTATCCGATTTGGGGCGTTGGAAACCAGGCCGTGGAGTACGGTAGCAGCATCGGCAGCTCCAATCCGCCGGTGCCTCCCGGAACTCCGCCGATGACCCCGATCGTCCCGGTCGTCCCGGAACCGGCGACGCTCGTGCTCCTGGCGTGCGGGGCGGCGACTATCCTGGCCCGGCGCAAGGCCCGCAGGGGCTGAGCCACTGAAGGAAAAACGTGCTGGAACTGTTGCGGCGGCCGTTGCGGGCCGCCGCACTCTTTTGCGCCGGGCAGGCCCCCTGGCGAGTCCATGGCGCCTCGGCCAATCGCCCCGACCGCCGCGTTCCACTATCTTGCCAGAATATGTTTCCCGTGGCGCCTCCCCCTGTTACAATGACAGCACATCTCAAGTCGGCGCCACCGGCGCGGCACGGAGCGGAGTAAATCGAGGCCGCCGCGGACTTGTCCCGGCGTAGCCCGACCTGTCCGCCATAGCCCGCAGGGCGACGGCGGAAGGGCGAAGCCGGAAGCGGCGGCGGGGGCAGTCACGGAAACGGCCTGTCAGGACAGGAGAGGTCGAAAAAACGGGCCCCGCTTAATACGTCAGAGACGCACAAGCGAGGCCCTTGCGCTGGGATGGGCCGGCTTAAACAGCGCGCCAAGGATAGATAGGGTCGGACCCTTGTCAAGAAAAATGGACCGGATTTTTCCGGGAGATTTGAGGTCCGGGCGCAGGCTTGCCGATAGTCTATGACGGCATCGGGCGGCAGCCAACAGATAAGGAGACCGGCATGAACGGCCTTTGGGGCGGCGGACAACTGGGGAAGGAACTTCCCCGACCCAAGTGGACGGTGGTCCTTCTCTGGATTCTGGGCTTCCTCCTCTGGATCACGATCGCGGTGATCATCATCCGCAGCGTCGTCTTCCACTGGCAGGAAACCGGGGCCATCTGGTGGACCGACGAACTGACGGTCTTGCTCATCAGCGGCCTGACGCTCGGCGCTCTGGCGATCGGCATGGCCTTGCTCATCAAGTACCTCTTCAGCATCTCCGTCAGCGCCAAACTGATGGAGCGGATGTGGCGCGACCACATCGAGAAGCAGGCCAGCGAAGCCCGGACCGGCATCGAGGCCGGCGGCGCCTCGCAGCACGCCGAAATCGTCAGCCTCCTCTCGGAGATCATGGAAAACACTCTCCTGGACGGCACCGAAAAGGCCGCCAAACGCCAGTCGGCCAAGAAGCAGCGCCAGCAGGCCCTCCGGCGGGAAATCGAAGCGCTCACCCGGGCCGGCAAGTTCCGCGAAGCCCGCGAGCGCCTCGAAGAGTTCAGCCGGCGCTACCCCGACGACCCGACCTTGGGCGAACTCCAGTCGCAACTCTCCGAGGCCCTCCGCCAGCACGAGCAACATGAGATCGCCAGCGTCACCGAACAGGTCCAACGGTACATGGGCCTGGGCCTCTGGGAACGCGCCCTCGAGGCCGCCGTCGCGCTGGCCGAACAGTTCCCCGAGAACCCCGACGCCGCGAAACTCCCCGAGACGGTCCACCTGGAGCAGGAAGCCGGATTCCGCGCCGAGCAGCAGCGGATGTACCGCGAGATCGAGCACCTCGTCGTCCGCAAACACTGGCGCCAGGCCGTGCGCGCCGCCGAGACCCTCGTCGAACGCCATCCCGAAAGCCCCGAGGCCGCTCGCCTCCGCGACCAGATGGAGGAACTCCGGCGGAACGCCGCCATCACCGAACGCAAGGAATGGGAAAACCGCATCACCCAGCACGTTCAGACCGGCCGCCACCTCGAAGCCTATAACCTCGCGGTCGAACTGATGAACAAGTATCCCGACTCGCCTCAGGCCGAGGACATCCGAAAACGCCTCGACCAACTCAAGGCCCGCGCCGGCATACGCTGAGCGGCCGGCCGCAAAGTACGGCGACGCGTTTCGGGTGTCCTCACCCGCCACGCTTTTTTATTTCGTCCTTCGCGGCGGCACCGGATCGTACCCGTGCCCCCCCCACGGGTGGCATCGCAGGACCCGCCACGCTGCCAGCGCCGCGCCCCGCACCGCACCGTGCACGCGCAGCGCCTCGATGGCGTACTGGCTGCACGACGGCACATAGCGGCAACGCCCGCCGAAGAGCGGACTCAAGAAGACCTGGTATCCGCGGACCGGTGCGACCAGAAGGGCGACGAGCGCGCGGTGGGTGGCGCCGACGACCGCCCCGAGTGTGCCTTTCACGGCCCGGCCGAGATTGACCAACCTAGGCCGTCCTTTCCGGCGTCGGACCGGCGGCGATCGGGCACCGCCGGATCGCCGCCGGGACGAGGTCGCCGAGCCGCCGGACGACCTCCTCGAACGAGTATCGGTTCTCGAGTGCAACGACGACCACGTCGTAGCCGCGCGGCCACTTCGACCGGCCCAGGCGAAAGGCCTCGCGCAGCAGGCGCTTGATGCGGTTTCGCTCGACGGCCCCGCCGCATCGCCGGCCGACCGACAATCCCAGCCGCACCAGGTCCAGGCCGTTCGGCCGGACATAGACCGCCAGCCGTCCGTCGGCGGCCCGCGCCCGCCCGCCATAGACCGCGCGGAACTGGCTGGTCTTGAGGAGCCTCTCGTGTCGGCCCAGGGTGCGGCGCTCGGAAGCCGGGGTCATGGCGATTCCTCGTTGTCGCGCCCTTCGCGACGATCCGGCGGCTCGGGCGGCGGCACCGGCATCCGTCGGCCCGCCTCCGACCACGCGTCGCTCGTGTCACTCGGAGAGCGCGGCATCGGTCGGATCAGCATCCGCCGCACCATGGCCACCACCGCCAGCACCAGCGCCAAGGTCAGAACCAGGCCAATCCACAGGAGCCACCCTTCCACCCGCGCCTCGGAGTCCGGCGCCTGGGCCGGCAGGATCGCGCCGATCATGAGCGGCCTGCCGATCGGTCCGCGCCCTCGCCGGCCGCCGCGTCGGGACCTTTCGGCGCCTCCGGCCCGCCGGGGTCGGTGCGACCGGGAAGTTCGGAAATCCCGTCCACGGAAATGTGGGGGGTCGGTCGAGGCCGCCCCTCGGGCCAGAGACGGTCCCAGCAGTCGGGCCCCCACTCGCGTTCGACGATCTCGACGAGGGTCGCCAGGTCGCGGCGCACCTGCTCGAACTGCTCCCGCAACTGGAGGACCGCCGCCACGCCCGCGAGGTTAAGCCCCAGGTCGCGGTGCAGCGTGACGATGCTCCACAGGCGCCGCATCTCGACCCGCGTGAAGATCGGCCCGCCGCCCTCGACCGGCCCGCCAGGGCCTGGCCGTGGCAAGCCCGGGCGCGGCTCGACCAGGCCCTCCTCGACGTAAGACCGGATGTCGGCGACGGAAACGCCGAGGGCCTCGGCGGCCTGCTCGAAGGAATAGAGTTCCGGCTCGTTCTCGCTCATGGCCTCACCGGTCCTGGCGGCTCCACTCGACCGTGGAGCGGGGGTCCTCGGTTTCCGTGCGGCGGAGTTCCTCGAAGAGTTGCCGCTGGCGGTCGGTCGGCTGGCGCGGCGGCACGATCTGGACGACGCAGTACTGGTCGCCGCGGCCCTGGCCCCGCGCGTCCGGAATGCCTTGGCCGCGCAGGCGCAGGCGCGCCCCGCCCGGCGTCCCCGGCGGGACGTGGACCGAGGTGCGGCCGTGGACCGTCGGCACGTCCACGACGGACCCCAGCGCCGCCTCCGAGACCGTCAGCGGCAAATCAATATAGATATCTCGCCCTTCGCGGCGGAAGTAGGGGTGCGGGTGGACGCGGACCACGATGTAGAGGTCCCCCGGCGGGCCGCCCAGGCCGGGGCCGCCCTGCCCCGAGAGGCGGATGCGCTGGCCCTCGCCGACGCCCGGCGGAATCCGCACCTCGAGGCGCTGCGGCCGGACCGAGCCGTCGGGCCCAGGCCGCTCCAGCACGAGCGACGTCCGGACGCCGTGGACCGCCTGCTCGAACGCGAGCGCGACCTCCGTCTCGACGTCCTGGCCGCGCCGGGCCGGGCGCGGGCCGCGCCGTCCGCCCATGCCGCCCAGGCGGCTGAAGAGTTCCTCGAAGGGGTTCGTCGCTTCGCCGCCGGGACCGCCGAACGCCTCGAACGAGGCATCCTCGAACGGCGCCCCCTGGCCGGACCAGGTGTACCGGAACCCCCCAGGCGCCGCGCCGGCCCCGGGGCGGGCTCCAGCGCCGGCGCGGAGGCCTTCCGGACCGAACTGGTCGTAGGCCTTCCGCTTGTCGGGGTCGCCCAGGGCCTCGTAGGCCTCGTTCGCCTCCTTGAAATGCTGCTCGGCCTGGGGGTTGCCGGGATTCAAGTCCGGATGGAACTTGCGAGCCAGGCGTCGGTAGGCGGCCCGGACGTCGTTCTGGCTCGCGCCCCGCGGGACGCCCAACACCTCGTAGTAGTCGCGTTTGGCCATGGCGATCCTGCCCTGGCGGCTGTCCGCCTGCCCCGATTATAGAGAACCCGGCCCGGCCCGGCAACGGCGCGGGTGCCGGCGGCTAAGCCAAAACGCGCCGGCCAAGGCCGGCGGCTAAACTTGTGCGGCGATGTGCTCGCGCCACAAGACCACGACGGTCTCCGCGAGGGCGTCGCTGGGCGTGTCGGGCGCGGCGTCAAGCCACCGGACACCCTCGAAGCGGGCGATCCACGTCTTCTGCCGCCGCGCCAACTGCCGCGTGTGCGCGACGATCGCAGGAATCAACTCGTCCGCCGCCAGCCGCCCATCGAGGTGGTCCAGGACCTCGGCGTACCCGAGCGCCTGGCGCGGCCCGCGCGCGAGGCCCCCCGCTCTTCCGGCCCGGCGGCGGACCTCTTCCACGAGACCCGCTTCGATCATGCGACGGACGCGCGCTTCGATGCGGCGCGTGAGGTCGTCGCGCGAGCGGCGTATAGCCACGACGAGCGGCCGCCACCGCCCGTCGAGAGCCTCGGGGCCTGGCGACGGCCGGCACCGGCCCCACTGGCTCTGAAGTTCCGAGATAGGCCGGCCCGCGAGTTCCCAGACCTCCAGCGCCCGGGTGATCCGGCGGAGGTCGTTCGGATGGATCCGCGCGGCCGCCGCAGGGTCCACCTCGGCGAGGCGCGCGTGCAAGGCGGCCGTGCCGCGCGCGTCCGCTTCGGCTTGGAGTCGCTCGCGGATCGCGGCATCGGCGGCCGGCCCCTTGAACAGGCCCTCCAGGAGGGCCTTCAGGTAAAGCGGCGTGCCGCCGGAGATGATGGCCGCGTGGCCGCGGGCGTGCACGTCGGCGATGGCGGCCTCGGCCAGGGCGAGCCACCGCGCGGTCGAAAACGTTTCGCCGGGGTCGGCCACGTCGAGGAGATGATGCGGGACGGCGCGGCGCTCGGCGGGCGACGGTTTGGCGGTGCCGATGTCCATCTCGCGATAGACCTTCATGGAATCGGCGGAGATGATCTCGCCGCCGAGCCGCCCGGCGACCGCCAGCGCCAGCCGCTCTTTGCCGGACGCCGTCGGACCGGTGATCACCAGGATGGGAACCGCCTCGGACATGGGGATACTGTACCGCCGGGCGGGCGTCTTGCAAGCCGGAGCCGGCACGGGCCGCACGGTCAGCGCGGCGGGTCTCTGACCTGCCGCGCTTTTTTATTGATGGAGCGCGGTGGGTCGGAGACCCACCGTGCTCACCACACTCCCGCGCTCACCCCGCCACCGCGCTCACCCGTGGAGCGAGAAAGCCCCACATCCCACTTGCAGGTCTTTCGGCCCGGTGGTATGCTAGCCTATGCGAGGCGCAAGGGTCCGAGGAGGAGGCAACACATGGCTCGTGGGATCGTCTGGACGGCGGCCGTCCTGATGGCGGCCATCGCGCTGGTGGCAGGATGCGTCAACCTGAACGTTCCTGAGGGCCCCTACGTGGTCGCGGGCTCGCCCAGGCAGCCGACGCTCCAGGAGCGTCAGCACGTAGCTACGCTGGACCGCAACGGCCTCGAGGCCGAGACCTTTCGTCTCACGGCCGAGAACGATTCGCTCCGCATGAAGATTGAAGACCTCAAGCGCGATAACAAGGATCTGAAGGGCGAGCGGAACCGCCTGAAGGACGAGGTCGAGGTCCTTCGAGACCAGATCCAAGAGATGCGGAAACGCTAAGAGTTTCAGCCGATCACCAAGGTCCGGGCCGCCAAGGCGGAGTTCGCCGGCACAGCTCGAGGATACCGTCTCCGCGCTTGCGAATCTGTCGTTCAGCGCGGCGGAACGCGAACGGATCGAAACGATCCTCAAGGCATAGATCATCTATGAGCAACCCGCAAGGTAGTCCAAGATAAGGTAGTCCAAGATAGGGAGTCGCAACATGCTGTCAGACGCTTTGTTTGTAATGCCGAAGAACGTTCAAACCCGCTGGGCCAGCCCAGAGAACTGGGATGGCGCCAAAGGCGCGGCCGGTCAGGCCAATGGCGGCCGCAAGGGATCCGCCTGCTTTCCGCTGAAGGCCGGCGAACACAAGGTCCTGGCCCACGCCGAGAACACCAGCGGCACCATCCGGCGCATCTGGGTCACCATCAACGACCGTTCGCCGCAAATGCTGCGCGGCCTGCGGCTGGACATGTACTGGGACGGCGCCGAGCGCCCGGCGGTCAGCGCGCCGCTCGGCGATTTCTTCGGGCAGGGCCTGGGGCGCTGCGCCACGTTCCAGTCCGCGCTCTTCTCCAATCCCGAGGGCCGCAGCTTCAACTGTTGCGTGCCGATGCCCTTCCGCACCGGCATGAAGATCGTGGCGTCCAACGAGAGCGGCGCCGACCTGGCAATGCTCTTCTACGACGTCAACTACACGCTCGGCGACGAGCACGGGCCGGACGCGCTCTACCTGCACGCGCACTGGCGGCGGGAACGGCCGACCACCCTCCGGCGCGACTACGAGTTCCTGCCGAAAGTGACCGGCCGCGGTCGCTTTGTCGGCGTCAACGTCGGCGTGATCGCCGACACCGCGACCTGGTTCACGACCTGGTGGGGCGAGGGCGAGTGCAAGATCTACCTGGACGGCGACGAGGCGTTGCCGACGTTGTGCGGCACGGGCACGGAGGATTACATCGGCACGGCCTGGGGACAGGGGCAGTATGCCCACCTCTACCAGGGCTGCCATATCGCGGATCACGCGAATATGCAGTACGCCTTCTACCGCTATCACATTCCCGACCCGGTCTATTTCCAGCAGGACATCCGCGTGACCATGCACCAGATCGGTTGCTGGGGGCCGGACACAATCGGACGCATGCACGAAGCCGGACGGCAGCTCGAACTCGGCGACCGCAAGATCGATATGGTCCAAGCCGTCGCCGCCAAGGGCTACGGCCTCTTCGAACGCCGGGACGACTGGTCGAGCTGCGCCTGGTTCTACCTCGACCGCCCGACAAACGACCTGCCGCCGCTCGCCCCCGTGGCCGCGCGGACCGCCGGCCTGACCAGCAACGAGGACGCGAGCAAGCGGGCTGATGCGTGAGCGGCAATGGACAAGCATGGGGAAACCCGCGGAACCCGGCGAGACGCTTGTCGCGATACATGAGCGACCCGTGCATCAGGAGCAGGCGACCTTTCTGGTGCACGGGCAACCGATCCAGTTTCAGGCGAGCGGAGGCGATTTCGAGCGACCGGATGGACACGTCGAGGCCGACGATTTCCTCGAACTGTTTGTCGCGCAGGAGCTCTCGAAGCAGGTGCCCTTCGCCGCACCCCAGGTCGAGGACCCGCCGCGCTCCCGAGGCCCGCAGCGCGGCCAACACGGCCCCCAGCCGCGCTTCGTTCAGGCTGATGGGTTGCTCAAGGCCGGCCTCGGCGGCCTCTGGTTCATCCTCCAACTCCAGCGGCGCCGCGTCTTCCTCGGCCAGCCGCGCGAGGGCCTCGCGGGCCAGGCTGGGCTGATGCTTGAGGTACCGGTAGGTGATGGTTTCGCGCTCGGGATGCGAGGCCAACCACCCTTCGCCCTTGGCGAGGAGTTTTTCCATCTCGTCGCTGCCGACGTAATAATGCTTGCGGTTGTCGAACACCGGAATGAGCACGTAAAGGTGCGTCAGCAACTCGGACAGGGTCGTCGTCTTCTCGAGCGTGACCGTGTAGTATGGGCTCTCGCCCCACTCGGGGAACTTCTCGTCCAGCGGATGCCGCACAGCGTCGATCACGTACCCCAGCGGCCCGAAGATGCGCTCGAGGAACTCCGGCCCACCACGGCACGGGAGGACGGCGATCGTGGCCCTGAGGGGGATCGCGGTCGAGGCCAGTTCGGGCCGCTCCTTGCAGCGTCCCTGGAGGGCGGAGCCGAACACCTGGGCGATAGCCACGCTCATAAACGACGAGGCGACGTACGGGCGGTCGTTGACGTATTGGTCGAGGAGCCCCTCGTGCGACGGCCCTTTGCGGCGGACCATGCCGACGGGATCCACGTCCAGCAGGAGCGCCGCCGTGCACCGCTCGGCCGTCGCCTCCGGGTAGAAGACGTGCACCTTGCCGAAACTGACCTCGAACTCCTGGCACTTGGCCGGGTTCTTGTGCAGCAGGTACCCGAGGTCCGTCGCGGGTCGGTGAGTTGTTGTGATGGTAAGAAGCATGTACGCTCAGCCTTCGTCTTTCGCGATTGAGGTCGCCCATTGTCCCGACTTGGTAGGTTATCTACAAGAGGTTAGGACTTGAAACTAAGGTAAAGCGGTTGAGGCTTGGCGATTCATCGCCTCCGGTCCCGTGAGGCACAGCACTGTAGGATTCCGGCGTAACGATCTGGCAAGTTCGTCCTTGGCGGCAATTCTGGCCGGGACTACAACGATCTCGTCCATCCCAGCCCCGCTGACCTGCGCGAGGTGGCCAACTACGTGGCCGTCCTGGAGTATGGCACGAAGCGGCTCTCGAAACTTCCCCTTTCACTGCGGCTGGTGCGGGAACTTCACGCCAAACTCATGCACGGCGTACGCGGCAACGTGGCGACGCCCGGCGAGTTCCGCCGCACGCGCGGAAGTTCGCAGTCGAAGTACTCCACGTCGGGCAGGCTCTGACACAAGCAGGTCTTGCCGACCCGCCGCACGCCGGCCAGCCAGACAATGGGCCTTCCCCGCCAGGCTTGCTCGATCAGGTTCAGCCGGAATCTCCGCTTGACCATAGGCGGGCACTCTAGCGCCTGGTGTCACCAAACGCAAGAGCATTGTCGTTTGGTACGACCAGGGTTTCCGTGCCTGCCGGCTGGGGGGTGCCCGTCCGCCCTCGCTGTGGCGTGCGGCCTCGCATCGGATTTTGGCCTTGGAGACCAGGATGCCACCGTACTTCGCGCGGCGTGCCGCACGCCACGGTCCGGAGTTGGCACCATCGTGCAGAGGTGGCCATCCAGCAATACGACAAGGCTCGCTGCGAGGCGAGGCGGCGCGCCGGCCCGTGAGCGGCGAGAACGGCAGTTCATCTGTTGCGGTGGTGTGGGTCCGCGGATAGTATAGGGGCACGATGGCGGGCAACATCACCATTCCAGAAGCCGTCAAGCAGTTGCTGGATATCGTGCGGGCGCTTCAGAAGGCATATCCCAAGAAGCGCTTCACGCTCGACGGTCGGCTTGTTGGCGACATAGGGGAAGTTCTGGTCGAGGGTGCCTACGACATCAAGTTATTCGAGGACCTTCAGAAGCATCACGATGCTAGGGCGTCGGACGGTCGCCTCGTGCAGGTTAAGGCAACCATGCAGCTCTCGCTCACATTTCCTGCCGACCATGTTCCGGACTACTACCTTGGCATCCAGGTCTACCAGGACGGCACCTTCACCGAGGTTTTCAATGGCCCTGGTGCGGTCGCCTGGGAGGCGGTAAGGAATCGGAAGCCTACAAAGAACAACCTTCACTCGGTATCTGTGGCAACACTGGAGGCGCTGAACAAGACCGTCAAACCAGATGATCGGATAGGAGTTAGACAATGAACGAAGCGGATCTCTACAAACAGGCAGGTGATAATGTTAGGTCTCTGTACACCCTGAAGGCTTCGGGCACCGCGGTGTTTGTCGCCCTTCTTGGCCTGGCTCTTAAAGAGTTTAGGGCCGACCCGCTCGTGCTGGCCACCTTCATGGTCGTCCTATTGACCTTTGAATCGGCAATGTAACAGATTATAATTCCAGTCCAGCCGCATGAAAGAACGACCGCAATAGTCCGGGGCACTCGTGTGTTTGGTCGAAGGAGCATTCCAGCTCCCATTCCAGGTCCGGCAAGTCATCCGGGATGAAGTTGGCCAAGTCGTCATGCTTCGTGTGGCCCCAGAGTTTGTCCACCGGGTTGAGGTCCGGCGCGTAGGGCGGCAGCCACTCGATCCAGAAACGCTTGTCGCTGTACAGCGCCTTGGCCGCCTTGCGGTGAGCAGCCCATCGGTCCATGACCACGATCACCTTGCGGCCCAGCGACCGCCGCACATCCCGCAAGAAGGCCTCGACCTCCTCAGCGGTGACGTTCCGCTCATACACGACAAAGTACAGCCCGATTCGTCGCTTCCGGGGTGCCCGGCTCAACGCCCCGATCACGCTCAGCCGATCGCGCCGGTCCCAGCAGTACATCACTGGCGGGCAACCCTTGGGCCCCCAGCTCCGGCGAACCACCGGCTGGAGCATCAGGCCCGTCTCATCGAGAAACACGATGCTTCGGCCTGTTTTTCGGGCGTTTTTTTATGCGCGGCCAGTCTTGCTGACGCCAGCGGGCAATCGCCTCTTCGTCCCGCTCACGAGCGCGCCGTTCGGGCTTCTGGCAACTCCAATCCATAGCCCGCAGGATGTGCCAGACGGCACTGGGGTGGTACTCTACCCCGAACGTCACGGCGATCACCTCGGCTACCCGCGCCAGGGTCCACAGCTCTGTGCCATACCCATGTTTGCGAGGACCTCGCAGCAACAGGCGGATCAGCCGCCGGCGTTGCCCGACCGTCAACCGGCTGGTTCCGCCCGGATGAGGCTTCGACTTCAAGGCTTCTTGGCCTCCGGCCTCAACCGCCTGCCGCCACCGCGTCACCGAGGCCCGCGACGTGCCCACCGCTCGAGCAACAGCGGCCGGCTTCGTGCCCCCGTCGAGCAAGGTCATGGCGCGTCGTCGGCGTCGTTCCAGCTCCTCTGCTGATCCCTTCGGTCTCATGGAAATCCCTTTCCATCTGCCGAAAGGATCATCGGCAAAGCCATCGCCGTTACATTAACGATTCAAAGGTCAATAAG
>Ga0307378_10009103_pt1 | contig 13095 bp, 6 predicted proteins | sample UN1MG_FD_202238 | JGI IMG/M metagenome (GOLD analysis project Ga0307378, IMG submission 202238) | Soil microbial communities from Risofladan, Vaasa, Finland - UN-1 | ecosystem: Environmental > Terrestrial > Soil > Coastal area > Acid sulfate soil | place: Finland: Risofladan, Vaasa | collected... | reverse complement strand
CCAGCCGCTCTTGAGCTTCCTGAAACAATGCGTCATCGACAATCCGCAGGCTCTCGTTCTGCTGAACCCGGTGTTCGGACTCGGCGCGCCATACAGGCACCCTACGGCCCGTTCGCTTGTCGAGTTTGAACCGTCGACGGTTGTAGGCGATCCGCCCGGTATAGATGCTCTTGGTGAGGATGTCTCGGACGCTGACGTGCGACCAGTACGGGGCTCGCCTGGTCGGGACGCCGCGGGCACGCATCCTGTGGGCGATCTCTTTCACACCGACGGCTTCGGTCGTGTAGACCTGAAACACCCACCGCACTACCGAGGCCTCGTCTTCCTTGACTGCCAGTCGGTGGCGCTTGTTCTCGTCGACTTCTATCGTGTAACCGTAAGGCGGCGGGCCACCAGTCCAAGCATGCTGCTCGAACCGCTTGACCAGGCCATCCTTTGTCCGTTCGGCCAGCGCACGCGAGTAGTGCTCGCCAATGACAAGGTGCATCCCCCTGGCAAGGGCATCCTTGCCTTCCGTGACGCTGACGACCTCGACGCCGCAGTCCTCGAGTTCAGCGATGATGGTACTGCTCTCGGCAAGGTTTCGGCCGAGCCGGTCATATTTGTAAATGAGAACGCGGTCGAACTCCCGTGCCTCCGCGTCGGCCAGAAGTTGCAGGAGCGCCTCGCGACCCGCCAGCGACCGGCCCGTCTTGGCTCGGTCCACATACTGCTTCACGTCCCCGTCCAGCCCTCGCGAACAGGCGTCGATCTGGACATCGATGGACGTGCCCCCGTCCTGGGCGTGCGAGGAGTACCTCGCGTAGATTGCAGTTGTCATGCTTGTTCCCCTTGCTTGGCTTTCAGAATCTCCACACCTCGGCGGGCCAGCACCCGCACCAGCCAGGCCCTTGCCTCCTGCACCTGTTCGGGGTGCTGAAGGCAGCCGTCGGGCAGGATGGCCGCCGGGCCAGCCTGCCCACGGTCATGTTGCTGTTTCGTGCGGGGATTGCAAGGGGATTCCGGTCCGAACGGACGTGGTCGTGGCGGCTCTGCAGCCGCGTCGAGCCATACCGATGACATCCCCGTCAGCGATGGCTGGTTCGCCGGCGAGGGGTAGGCATCGGATTGTCCGCTTTTGCTGTCCATCAATGTCAGTCCGCCCGTGAGTCACCTTCGGACGAAAACATCACTACCGTTGTCCTGCCTGTTCAAGCTCGCTGTGTCTCCACCATCGGGCCTCTGGCTGCCGCGCGACAAGTCCTGCGTTGATCGCCCTTCGAGAACGGCACCACAATCGCGTCGTGGTGCTTTGCCCACGTGAGGTCCGGGCACTTGTCCGCCAGGTGGCGCCCGGAACGCAGTAAGCTAACGAGTTCGCGGTCGAAACCGCGATGCCCAAGCCGATCGCGATCCTCATCTGTCAAGTGGCCGTGGCAGGCCAACGTGTACTTGGTCAGCTTCTCGACGTTCACCTGCCGTGCTTCGAGCCGCCTCACCGCCTCTGGATCATCGTCGAACGGGATGCCGAAGTCGTGGGCCAGCCTCTTTGCCGCCTCCAGCGCGTTCGCGTGGCCGTTCTGCAAAAGCATCAGATCCACAACGTCGCCTCCCTTGCCGCACGAGAAGCACTTCCCATGCATGTTATCCCGCGCGACGCCGAAGCTGGGATGCGTCTCCTGGTGAAACGGACAGAGGATACTCCGCCCTGGCACCGCGTCACGCATACCGTAGTAGCGGCCCAGCACATCGGTGACACTGATCCGTGATTTGACTTCGGCAAAAAGGTCACGCCTCATCCCGCAACTCCGTCTCGCCAACCGGGAGGTCCTTCCAACTCGGCAACAGCGCGAGCAACTCGTCGCGCTGGTCCACGGGCGGCAAGGCGCCGATGGGCTCCACGTACCAGCAAATGGGAACACGCCCATAGTAAGCCACCCAACCCACCAAGCCGATGCAACTGCGGCCCTGGGGATTGGCAAGGGTGCGGACAAAGGGCTTTCGAGTCAATTCCATCTTGCACCTTGAACGCAAAATGCCCCACCGGCGGGTATCACCAGTGGGGCTGAAAGCACGTGGCGTGCGATGGGGAGTGCCTACGTGCGGTTCAACAAGAACACCCGACGCATCGGTCGGGTGTCAGGCTTGTTTGAGATGGCCATCGCCCGGACGATACCCGTCCACCTATCTAGGGCGACTTTTGGGTTCGACCGGGTCGACTTTTGGAGTAGGAAATGATGAGAGTCGTTATGGCATGTCGACAACCCACGAGGGTGCGGCGGGGTCGGAATGGTAGACACAAGAGTAGCCGGTTTCGATGGCCTTGATGAGGTGCTGCGCCAGCTCCTTGTTGTGAGCTTTCATCCCATCCCTCACACGATCAATCGCTTTCTTCACAAGATCGGCACGACGTTTCATCTTCGTTTCCTGCTCGTTCCGGTGACCTTGCAGTTGCGGGGCCATAGCAGCAACCATATCGCGTGCCTCAGCGGCAGCGGCCTGTGCGGCAGGATCATCGGGATGGTCATTGCCCTCCTGAAGGGCGGTCCTCAAGTCCGTTAGGTACTCGTCATCGCCCTTGAGGATCGGCCTGTCGAGTGCACGAGCGCACTTCAGGCGTTCCATCTCGTCAGCGTTCGCCGGGTGCGCCAAGACCCACAAGTCCAGCACGTCAACCGGGACGTTCGGCGTTTGGAGCAATCGGGCGATGTAGAGCATGCCGTCTATGTTGGCAAGCCCCGGTTTGGATATCCCGCCGAACGTCACCCGCCACGTATCTCCCTCTTTGCAGAAGGCGTTCGGAGGACGCCCTGTCATTGTCGGGGCGGTTCGCTTCTTCGCGCCGATCTTCGCAAGATCAGTCTCCACCTCAAGTCGATCCACCCTCTTGAGGCGGTCCGCATGTGAGTCCTTCGGCTCTATCTTCGATTCAGCAAGTCGGCAAGCTATCTCGTGTTTGAGCTTGTCTTGCAGAGTTTCGACCGCTACGATCGCTTTCCGGACCCTTCTCCCAGTCAACTCGAGCTGTCGGATCGCCTCAGCCTGCGATGCCAGATTGCGCCCCATCGCGGCCACCGAGAGAACCTCTGACACATCACCCAAGCGTGACAATTCCTGGGGAGGATTCAGGGGGTCAAAGCCGCCCCCGACTTGAGTGACCATCGAAAGCCACTGATCGCAATAGTCATGGATAGCGTCTGGCGTGAGGTCCCCATGATGGAGCCAAGCTTCATGCTCATCGCATGGCGGAACGGGCCGCACAACGTCCTGGCCACCTATAGCCTTGTCCGCCTTGTGCTCGTCGTCCGCTTTCCCTTCTTTCCTCTTTTGGCTGCGTGCATCAGTGGAGTCATCTGAGGCGGCAGCGGTTGGAGGAGAAGCTCTCAGAACAGTCTTCTTGCTGCTGTCGGCTTCGGCTTGCTTTGCGTCGTGTTCAAGCCGAATTCTCCGCTCTTGTAGGATCGCCAGTGCCTCCGGGGCCGGCGGGTCGCTCTTCGTCGCCCGGGCCTGCTCTTGAAGCGCCTTCCGCGCCCGGGTGCGTTCCAAGATCATGAGGGCCTGGAGCTCCTGGGGCTTCGGCAGGCTTGGCAGGTGCGACTTGTAGAAGAGCTTCGAGGCCGACGTGGCGTAGAGATAGCTGGGATCCGTTCGGCTGCGATGGGCGATTTCTTTCGAGCTGCGCCACCCCGCGACGGCGCGGTCCATGGCTCTGCTTGCCAGCATGTGGGCGCTCGCGGCCATGCAATCGCCGCATCGGACGGGGTCGCCCTTGCGTTCTGCCTGGAGTTCGGTCAGGAACTCGGAAACCGTCGCCACCTGCTCCTTGAGTAGGGGGAGTTTTGCCTCCATCGCCTCGATCTTCCTGTCCACCTCCGCCTCGCGCCGACGGCACGTGTCAGGTTCACGCTGGTCGGTTGCGATGGCGATGACCGCCTGGAGCATCTCGCTGTAGGCCATCAGGCGCTCCTCGTAAGCATCGCAGAACACATCAAGCATCGCAACATCAATGGGGCGCTCGGCGTCGGCTTTGAATGCCATGGCGAGTTGCTCCTGGGTAATTCGCCCTTGCATGAACTCGGCTTGCGCTTGTTCCACGGAGTTCCTTGGTAACCGCAGACCGTATCCAAGGTCAAACCGGTCCTTGTCCATCCTGGCGCGGAACCTGGCCAAGGCTTCTCGCTTGTCGCGATACTCGGGCGTACCGCGCTCCAACGACGGCATGAACCGAGCGAGCACCTCTTCGGCGGCGCTGAAGTCGTCGGCGCTCGGTTCGCGTTCATTTTCAGTACCGTTATGCGGCATCACGTCACTCCTCTGGCACTGGCGATGACCCTTGGGCCGAACTCGGAAACCGGCTGATTTGCCAACGGCAGTCTTATCTCCGCTCATGAGACTGCACCCACACGGCGGCCGACTCGCGCATTGGTTTGCTGCTTCTCAGCATTATTCGCAGGTCAAACAGGCAACGGGTCGCCATCGCGAGCCTCTGCTCATTTCAATCAATGCAGATATTTTAGCATCCCTCAGCCTGTCTTGCCAGCGATTTCGGTCGCTTTGCTACGCTTCGCTTCGGAATGCATGTGGCTGCGAGAATCAGGCGGACAGGATCGATGACCCTGGCGACCTATCAACCGGTGAATGCACGTCCCACAGGGCGTAAGGATGTGAAACCGCAGGTCGTCGGTGAACCACTCCCCGTAGTACGTCCTGGAAGCTACCATGAGCACGGCGGCCCTGCCTGGATAACCCTGGCCGCGTGTTGTCGGGGACTTGCCCTGCGGAGCGGGTGTACCATCTCCCATCCCATGTCCGTCAGAAGCAATCACAGCGGACGTGTGGGTCCTACGCGGTGGGTCAGGAATCCTCGCTGGCTTACAGAAAAAAAGTTGTTTTGTTGTCCCGCTCAGGATAGACTGTTGCAGACATCTTGAACTTGGTCTGACCAAGCGGTTGCCCGGTTGAAAACTGCGACATTTTCGACTCCACGAGGCATCGCACTTGGCGGACTCCCGTCTGGGAGTCCGTCGGTGAAACCTCGTGGATGGGCTGTCGCAGGCCCTCAACCGGGGCAGTAGCTGGCGGCTCCCTTTTTCTTTTCGCCATGCCGCTCGGTCAGACGGTGAACCCACCGACGTGAGGACCGCACATGGCAAAACAACAAGACGATCAAGCCGCCCGCACACACAACCAGATTCGAGAATTCATCCAAGCCCTTGCACCAAAGCCCTCAAGCATCGGGATCGCCGCATCGGAGAGGAGAATACCAAGGCCACGCTCATCGAGCCGGTCCTGGAAGCCTTGGGATGGGACATCCGCGACTGCGACGAAGTGCATCGGGAATTCCGGGCCAAGAGCGCCGACAGCGCGGTGGACTACGCACTGAAGATAATGCGCACGCCCCGACTGTTCCTGGAGGCCAAGGGGCTGGGCGAGGACCTGTCGGATCGCAAGTGGATATCGCAGGTGCTCAGCTACGCGACCGTGGCCGGTGTGGAATGGTGCGTGCTTACCGACGGGGACGAATGGCGATTCTACAACTCCACCGCCGCCGTGGATGCCGAGGAGAAGCTTTTCCGGCGAGTGCGAATCTCCGAGGGGCATATTGATGAGACGGCCGATACGCTCGCGCTACTGTCTCGGGACAATATCGAAGGCAATCTCCTGGAACCATTGTGGACGGCTCATTTCGTGGACCGGAAGGTGAAGGAGGCACTGCGGGAAATGCTCGAATCGCGCGACCGAGGGATTGTTCGTCTGATCCGGCGCAAGCTGCCGAAGCTGAAGCCCAACCAAGTTGTCGAGTCCCTGAGACGTCTGGATGTCCGGATCGACTCGCCCACTGTACGGCATCCTACGGGCATGACGGCACTATCCACACACGCGCCTGGGTCGGCGCCCACTCCTGCAGACGGGACGGCACGGCGCTGCAGTGGAGGCCACAGTCGTGCAATGAGCCTGCTGGACTTGATTGCGGCGAACGCGCTCAAGCTACCGGTCCGACTGTTCCGCCAGTACAAGGGGAAGATACTGGAGGCCACGGTGCTGGCCAGCGGGGAGGTGGAGTTCGGGAGCCAACGATATGGAAGCCTTTCGGCAGCCGCTGAGGCCGCCCGCGCAAGCGTTGCGGGCAGAAGAATGAGCACCGACGGCTGGCGCTTCTGGCGGCTGCAAGACCAGCAGGGCCAAGAGCGAGCATTGGGTGATCTGCGGAAGGCATCCCCTGGGCCTCGCATGTGACCGGTTCGCACCCTTCCGGCCGCCCGCTCCACATCTGGGATCAGTCGCCGGCGCGTGGCCATCCCACCCAGGCCGATTGCGCATCCTTCTCCGCCGCTCCTCACCGGCCGCGGCCCTTTCTCAGAATACAATTTGCGGCTCCCCGAGGCAATCAGGCAGATACCCACCGGCCGTTGGGAAGCCTCCCATGGCAAGAGAACGTTGGCTTCCGCTGGCGCCCCTATCCCCGGGCCAGGAGCCGCCACCACAGGAAGTGCGGCTAGCCCGCCAAAGTGGGGAGCTTGTTGTGAACCGGCAGGCTGCAAGTTCGAATCTGGTTTGGGTCCCCGAATCAGACGCTATACCTACGTTGGCGAGCGAAAAGAGAGGCTTCGTACGTGGTTGGAAATACAGGAGTTACAGAGGGCGATGAAAATGGAGGGGCTGTTAACCAACCGGTTGAAGAGGGCGCGCAGAATCTTGTTCTCATGGCTCGGAAAGCTGGTGACACCTCGTTCCGAGAGGAGGTACACGAGCCCGCCACATGCCTCATCTAGCCGGCTCTCTGCGGCAGACGATTAGGTCCGTGGTGTACGGGCCGGGCAGAGCGGACGAGACGGGCCGCCGCGAGGGGCTGGGCACCATGCTGAACTGCCCACTCATAGCCGGCTCGGATGCGAAGGAACTCGTGGGCATGTTCAGAAGGAAACTCCTGCCGGCGGCCCGGAAGTTCAAGCCGGAGTTCGTGAGCATCTCGGCTGGTTCCGATTCGCGGGAGGATGATCCGCTGGGCGGGCTCAAGCTGAAAGACGGGGACGGGTTTCATTGTGTCGAGGTATGTGCGAGTGCGGCAGCGCAATATGTCCTTGTCGGCCCCCGCGCGCGCCGCCGTCTGCAGCCGCGGCTGAATCTCCTTCGCCTTCAGTGCCTCGATGATTGCAGGGCAGCTATCTCCTCGCAGTTCTGATCTTACCTCACCGGCGCCGGCATCGCCTCCCGCTCGCCTATGAGCTTGCCGTTCGCATACATCTTCCACGCGCCGCTGCCGCCAAGCGCCACCACGAAGTGCGTCCAGCCATCTCTCGGAAATGTAAACGGAGCCTGCAGTGTGTAGCCGGTCGTGCGGAAGGCGTCAACCATGACCGAATTCGGATCGATCCGCAGGACCAGCCCCCACATCCACACCTGCTGGCGGACGATGAGGATGCCCGGCTCCGTCGACCGCACCCACGCCTCGATGGTGAGCGCCGCGCTCGCGTCCAGGCGCGAATCCGGAGCGACCTCCAGCCACCCCTTGCGAGCCAACCGCACATACTTCCCGTCCTTATCCTCCACGTGCTCCACCTCGCCCATCACCTTGGCCGCCAGGCCCTGGCCCGCCACGTTCGCATACGCGCCGTCCTTCAGCTCGTCGAACGTCCAGTCTGCTATCAGCCCCTCGTCTTTCGGCTTCTGGCCCGCCGCATTCGCCGCGGCTTCATCAGCCCGCATGACCCTGGCATAGAGCCGCAGGCGGTCGATGTCGCCCACCATCCCGTCGCGTTCGTTCCCGATGCACAACGGCAGCTTCGACGCGGGATACACCGCGGGATAATCGCCCACGCCCGCAATCGCGGTCGCCGTGATCGCGGGGTCCGCGTCGCTCGACAGCGTGATTGTCACGGTGCCCGCTTTCGTGCCGGTGAACAGGCCGTCCTGGCTGATGGTGCCATCGCCCGGCTGGCGCGCCTGCACAAAGTGCTGACCGGCGCCATACGCCGTGCCAACATCGATCGAGCCGCCAGGCTTCACACTCCACTTCACCGGCACGTCGATCTTCTCGTCGTACTGATCCAGCGCCTGCGGCGAGTACCGCACGGGCATTCCCACCGGCATCCATACTTGTTGCGGATTCGTTATCAGCCTTGCGAGCTTCGGCTCGCCGCTGGGGCCGTTCGATACGTCGAAAAACAACGGGAGCTCGAGGTTCTCATCAAGCTCGCGCAGCACCTGCCCCTCAAGCTCCGGATGATCAGTGTAAGGCTCCACGAGCAGCTCGCACTGTGAGCCGGCCTGCGTGCGCGTGACGGCCGTTGGCTGGGCGTCCAGCAGGCCCCAGTACACCACTCGGGTCCTCTTGCCGCGATATTTGCCTTGTACCACCTGCAGCACGTCGTACTCGTGCACCACCAGCGCATCGCGATAGGGAGAGATCTCCTCCGGCTTGGGCACCGCTGCCTTCGCGGTCAGCCTGGCGGTCAGGCGCGTCCTCTGAATTTGCGGCCTGGCCTTCAGCAGATCGAAATACGCCGTGGAGTTGCCTTGGGCGTCTTCGGCGCTCAGTGCCCTGCGATAGATGGCTACGCCTTCGATCGTGCCGCGCCACAGCGTGCCCATCTGCTCGCGGCCACCGAAGTGCAGGCCGTCCGTGAATGCGGAATTCTGCCACGGGAGCTGACCGCTCATTTCCTTCTCGAGGGTGAGCTTCCCGTTCAGCCAGCCGCGCAGCTTGCCGGGCGCGTAGCTCACCACCACGTGCTGAGGCTGCTCCGCCGTCACGGGGCCCAGCAGCGCACGCTCGGCCTTCGGCGCGTTATTGCCGTTTTGCAGCGTCAGGGCTACGCTGAGGTTGCCCGCCTCCTGGTCGAGCGAGAAACTCAAGTCGGGGCCGCCATCACGGCTGCATCCTATTATCCGACGCGGCTGGCCGGGCCGCCCCTGGTAGGCGTTTGCGCACGTCACCATCGCCTCGAGGCTCCACTCCCCCGCTGTGCGGCAGCGTTCCGTGATGCATCGGGACGTGTCGGAGGCGTACATCGCGCCGCCCTGCAGCAGCATCGTGCCGAACCGGTCGAACCTGGCCTGCCCCCACGGGTTCATTCGCACGGGATCGAACCAGCCCCGCGCGTTGTCCATGCAGAAATTCCCTTTGCGTTCCGTCTCCCACAGGAATACCAGCCCCGCGCGGTTTGCCGGCCACGCGGGCTGCGCAATCGCCAGTGTGCCATCCGCGAGCGGGTTGGGCACCTGCGCCAGATCGACGGCCCCTTTCAGCGAAAGCTCGTCGCGGCGCGGTAGGGGCGCCTCCAGCGAGACCAGCAGGTCGCGCGCAAGGGAGCCAGCTTTCACGCCCGAAACGGGTGTGCCCGACGCCAGCGTTGCGGATGCGGCATCCAGCTTCATCGGCTCATCGAACTCCGCCAGCACATGGCGGTCGTCCATCGCTCTCAGCGTCATGTGCGGCGGCTGGCGCTTCAGCACCGTCACCGACTGCCGCAGCACCGTCTTTCCTTCCGTGGCGGTCACCGTGTAGTCGCCCGGCTTGGAGAAAGTGTGCCGCCCGCTCGCCGCCTTCTCGCGCGAGCCGTCGCCGTAGTCCCACTGCCACACGCGGCCCCCAAGCTTGTCCGATTTCAGATCCACGGTGAATGGCGCCTCGCCTTCGAGCATGCCGGCCGCGAAAGCGCTTGCCATGTCGGCCAGCCAAAAGTCTTCGCCCTCGTCGCACTCGCTGCTGGTCAGCAGGTTATTCGTCACCTGTATCTGCCGGCCGTCGCGCCAGTTATACAGGATCATGTTGGTCTTCAGCGTGCAGCCGAAGTCCATGCCGTTGGTCATCATCAGCCACCTGTCCGAGTTCACCGCCCACCGCGGCCTGTAGAAGTAGATTCGCCCATCGTTGGGCGCTTCCGCCCACTCGTTCACGTGAAACTGCCGCATCAGTGCGCCCAGGCTCCAGTCCCAGATCAGGATGTCCGCGTGCGAATGCGCCATTTCTGTCACGTACAGGCCGTTCATTGAAACTGCCGTTCCGCAGTTGAGTTCGCGGTTGTTCAGCTTCTTGCCGGGGTCAGAAAAGTCCAGCAATGCGCCCGTCACTGTAAACCGGCCCGACGTCTTCGTCGTGTTGGCCGCCATGCTGAGCTGCCAGATTTTGCGGGCCGCCACGCCCGCCGGCTCGTCCTCGCCGCTCAGCACGTTCACTCTTCTGATCGTGCGCTTGTCGGGAGTATCGTCCTTCTCGCGTGCATTGAAGACGCCGTCGGGGGACGATCCCTGCTCGGAATAGTAGACCCAGTCGCCGCTTGGCCATTCGATGGCGCTGGCATTGTGGTTAATTGTGTTCTCGAGCTCGCGGAAATCGGTGCCGTCGATGTTCATCACGCACACGTGGCCGTTCAGCTTCAGGAATGCCACCTTATCGCCCGTGAAGCTGACGCACGCTCCGCGGGCGCGGCCTGCGTAAATCACCGTGCTCTTCACCACGCGGCCGGCCTGGATGTCATGCCGGACCAGGTCGCCGAAGATCTCCGGTGCCACCCCGAAGCCGTGATCGCCGCCGCCCGCGCGATGCGTAGAGATGGCTATGCCGTCCGGCGCCAGGCTCGATCCTTCCGCCGGGATGCAGAATGCCAGCAGGGAAAACGCCGATAGTGCGATGAACGTCGAAGCCACTGCAGGTCTACGCATTTGCCTGTCCTTCAGTCAGAAGCAATCAATCGGAAACAGGTGGGGCAAGGGCGGTGCCTTGCCCCGACAACCAATCCTTCGGGGCAAGCCTATTCGTATATGATCAGCACATTCAGCTTCGTCTCGCCGACGAGTTTGCCGTCGGCGTAGAGCAGCAGGTGGCCGTTCACGTCGAATACCGCGGCCACGTGCGTCCACGTGTCCTTGGGAAACTTATAGGCGCTATTCAGAGGAGCGCCGTTAACTCCCCCCCGCAACCCTTCAATGCACAGGCCATCCGGATGCGCAACGAACAGGAATCCCCACATCCAGACTATCATCTTGTTGGCGATCGTGCCGCTGGGGTTGCGGACCCATGCCTCGACGGTGCAGTGTTTGGTCATGTCGAGCCGCGGGTCCGGGGCCACCTCGAGGTATCCCTGGCCGCCAAGCCGGACGAACCCGCGGTCGCCCTCGCGAAGTTGTGCGGGGCCTCCCTTGGGATCGAAGCTGTTGAGCTTTGCCGCCAATCCTTCGCCGGCAACATTGGGGAAGGCGCCGTCCTTGGGAGGGTCGTCGAAGGTCCAGTCGCCCACCAGGCCCTTGGCGTCGCCCGGTTTTCCGGCCGCGCCGGCCGCGATCTCCTCGGCTGACAGCGCCCGGTTGAAGATGCGGATGCGGTCGATGTCGCCGGTGAAGCGCGAGTTGTCGCTCAGATAATGGTCAATGCCGAAGCGCAGAGGCTGCTGCTTGGCGGCGTGGATGGCCGGCCAGTTGTCGATGCCCACCACCGCCGTGCCGACCGCTTCCGGCGCGCCTTGCGCCGTGGCCAGGATGGTGACCACCCCCGCCGCGGCGTCGCTGGTGAAGAGCCCGTCCGCGCCGATGGCTCCGCTGCCCGCCTTGTCGCGCGCCTCGAAACACTCGACCCAATTGTAGCCGACACCGACGGTGAGTTCGCCGCCAGGCTTGACGGACCAGGTGACCGGCGCCTGGATGGGATTGCCGTACTGGTCCAGCATATCCACCTTGAATGGCTGTTTCCAGTTCAGCGGCATCCAGAGCTCGCGGGGATGTACGTTCACGCGACCGGGCCTCGGCTTGCCCGAAGGCCGATGCGTGACGTCCACGAACAGGTCGAGGCCGAAGTCCTCCTTCAGCGTGTCGATGCGCATCTCGTTCTCGAGCTGCGGGTGATCGCCGAACGCTTCGAGCGTCAGGTCAAACTCCTGCCCGACTTCGGCGCCCGCGAGCCAGGTGGCCTTGGTGTCGAGCAACCCCCACTGGACCACGCGGAACTTCGGGGCGGCGTATGGCCCCTGCGTGACGCGCACCACCTCGTATTCGTTGACGACGAGCGTGTCGCGGTAGGGCGCGATTTCCGCCGCGGCCGGTATCCGTGATTTTGCGGCGAGTTTCGCCCGGAGCTGGATCTGCTTCGCCACGGGGCGGGCGGCGAGCGTTTTCGCGTAAACGGCGTGATTCCGCGCCGCCTGGGCGGCATCGAACGCGCTGCTGTAGACGGCCAGGCCTTCGAGTTTGCCGCACCAGGGGTAGGGATTCCCCGGCAGCCCGCCCATGTAAAGGCCTTGCGACCAGTCGGGCTCCTGCCACGCGAATGTCCCCTTGAGCTCCGCCTGCTTGGCGACCGCACCGTTCAGATAGCAGGTCATGGCGTTGTCCGCGGCGGAGACGATCACGTGGTGCGGAACATCTTGCTTAAGCGTGCAGAGTTCGACGCGCCGCACCTCGGTCTTGTTTTCGTGCTGCAGGCGGATCAGCAGCAGCAACTGGTTCCTCTCCTGCGCCAGCGAAAAGTTGGAGTCGCCCGGCCGCCCGAAACCGAAGGCCACGGCGGGCTGGGAGGCACTGCCCTGGTAAAGGTTGAACGGCGTGATCACGCTTTCGACCGTGAGCTTTCCGGTCTTCCCGCACTGGCTGTAGATGCCGCTGCCGCCGTCGGTGACCGTGTAGGTGCCGCCCTCGAGCACCATGACGCCGTGGCGGTCGAAACGCGCCTGGCTCCAGTGCTGGAAGGTGTTGTTCTGGAAGGCGCTGCTTTGCGGGTTCCAGTTGAAGCTCTGCTTGTGGTTGCCCTCCCAGAGGAAAACGAGCCCGCTGCGAACGGCGGGCCAGCCGGGCCGAGCGATCTTGAGGTCCTCGGTCAGGATGTTCGGCTCTTGCGCGAGGTCGCGGATATCCTGAACACGCAGCGTGTCGGCCTCTGGAAGCTTGCCGGCAAGCGTGAGGTTCAGGCTCTGGCCGACGCCGTCGAGGGCGGCGCCAGCGATGGCAACACCGGACTTTAACGAAAGGACAGCTTTGTCGATGCGGATGCACTTGTCAAACTGCACCTGCACATGCTCGTCGTCGAAAAGCTGTACGGCCATGACACGCGGCTTTGTGCGGGGCTTCACGGTGACGCGGCCGCGCAGCACCCGCTCGCCTTGCGTGGCGGTGATCGTGTAGCTG
>Ga0307378_10009102_pt1 | contig 13096 bp, 31 predicted proteins | sample UN1MG_FD_202238 | JGI IMG/M metagenome (GOLD analysis project Ga0307378, IMG submission 202238) | Soil microbial communities from Risofladan, Vaasa, Finland - UN-1 | ecosystem: Environmental > Terrestrial > Soil > Coastal area > Acid sulfate soil | place: Finland: Risofladan, Vaasa | collected... | reverse complement strand
TGGTTTCAACTGTTGCACTAACACAAATAAAGAGCTTTCATGCTACCGAAGTAATTATACAAAATGTTAAAACAAAAGAAATAAGAACTGTTGAGGTCGATGTCAATATAATTTTTAGTAAATATGATGTGATATTTGTGGAACTTGGACGGAAAATAACATTTAACAGTGGTGATGCTCTCACAGAGGGAGATATAGTATATAGATATGGAAAAGATGATGAGAATATCGAATGTGTCGTTTTGTTTCAAGAACTTAATGGCGGCAACTCACTAATAGGAATTGCATATTCTGATGCAATATTTGTGTATTCAGCTAATTTATTAATTAAAACAAGCGGGAGATAATCAATGTCACGAGACTTGAATTACAACACTCTAAGAGGTAGTGTTGATGATATCGAAGATATCTTATTAGAAGATGAAGTAATAATACCAAAAGTACAGAAAATTAAAAAGAAAAAGAGATTCGATGATGGTACACCAATAAAAGTTATTCACAGAAAATTCGCAAATGAAAACAGAGAAGAATCAGAAAAGAAGTAGAAATATTTTTTCTCACTATTTATTGATATACAATAATATAATAGTGTGAGGTAAAATATGTCAAAAATACAAGATGTTGTTTCTGAATTACGTAAATTATATCCTGATTTTGAAATACTCGTGTGGCAAAAGAATGATAAAGCGCAATTGCTTGTCAATGAAAGAGTAATATTTAAATTCGAGATTGATTTTATGGAAAAGCATCTTCAAAGATTTGGTGAAGATGCGTTAAAAGAAACAATAAAAATCTGGGCGGAGTATATTCATATCCGATATGTAAAACGTTTCAAACGTTTTAAGAAAGAAAATGGACGACCGGCACTTGGATTTACGGCATCTCAAATTAAATTTGCAAGAATGAATACTAAATCAAATTCTGCTGCCGCTCGATTTTTAAATGTATCGTTCAATACATACAGAAAATACGCACTTCTACATAATATGTTTGAGCAACATAAAAATCAATCGGGTAAAGATATACAAAAAGGTGGAAGACGCAGAAAAGTTCCGTGGGATGAAATATTTGATAATAAACATCCTAATTATAATTTGAATCATTTGAAACTCAGATTGCGTGAAGAACTTATTATTGAAGAGAAATGTGAAACTTGTGGCTATAGTACAAGACGAGATTTCGATAATAAAATCTCACTTGTTTTAGATTTTAGAGATGGCAATATGGAAAATATGTCACGAGAGAATATGAGATTTCTTTGCTATAATTGTAAATTTAATACTGGTAAGAGATTGGGTAAGAAAGTTATTGGAGAATTAAAAGAAGTTTATGATTCACATATTGAAGAAGAAAAAAATAAACAAGTTGAAGAGGTGTGGAAAGATTTGAATCCTGAAACACACGACCCAGATGCGATTATTCAAACTAATAAAGATGCTGTCGATGATATTTGGAAACAATTTAATCAATAAGAATTAATATGCTTGAAAAAGAAACCGAATTAATAGCAAAACTAAATGCTGCTGCCGGATATAAAAAATATTCGGTAGAGTGTTCTGATGTGAAAACACCCTTGTCAGAGTCGGCAAATGAACTTGCAAAAGAATTTGCCGAAGATATTCAAAAACATATCCTTGGAGAATTTAAGGGTAAAGTTTTACCGGATGATAAGGTGACAGTTGACCCAGAATATTTGCGTAATATAAAATTAAAAGTTGAGACAATATTAACAAAAATGATTGAGCATTATGATTTACAAGATTGTATATCACTTAAATTCAGATTTAGATTAGATTATGACAAACTATATTCATCAAAATATCATACACTATTCTCGAACAAACAAGATATCAATGGAAAATATTTGAAGTATGGATATGGTTATATGCCCGATTCATTTGAAGATTGGGTCAACACGTATCTAACCGATTATTGCCAAACAGAATCGATTTATATGTTGATGTGTAGTGCAAGACGAGTTAGAAAAGACGATTTGGTTTTTCTTAATAAGATGGCAAATAAATATAAGGTCACTGGCGATGAATGATTTTATAAGAACAAAAGAAATGCTTACTGATATTGCACAGAAAATAAATAAAAGGTCACTGGCGATGAATGATTTTATAAGAACAAAAGAAATGCTTACTGATATTGCACAGAAAATAAATAAATTAATTGTCATATATGCAAATAAAGAAGGATTGTCAACATATTTAGTTTTTGATGAGATTTCAATATTAAATGTCGTCGATTCGGTTTTTAGTCTCGGAGTTTATAGAATTGATATTGTAAAATATTGTTTAGAAAGTAAAGATGGGCTTATGAAAGAATATCATCAGACGGTCAGTTCTTTTGCTTCTACTGAGGAAACAGAGAAATTTTTATCAGCAAGATATTTTCCAGATTACTTGACAATTAAAAGTATTTTTACTACCTTGCTATATAATATACCAAGGACTGTGCAGAAATCGGATTTTGAATACTTAAATAAATTATATAAAAAGTATAACGTGAAATTCTAAAACTATAATAAATTGGTTATGATTCTAAACATACCAGACGATATAAAAATTAATGTACTTGTGGAGAACTATGCAAAAAAATTACAATAAAGAATTTACAATATTAAAAAAGATAAATGATTTTGTTGTCGTCTTTGCTGTTCATGAAAGATTAGACGATACATTGTTCATAACATACACTGACATATTAATTGGCGATAATAACTGTGGTACAAAAACAACCCTTGGTATGTTAATGCTTATTGGTCAAGATATTGATAAGAATGATAAATATGAACCAACATTTAATCGAATAGGTAGAATCAGAGAATATTTTATCAATGCTTTAACAGGCAATAAAAATACCGATACTCCAGAACAAATAGAAAAGTTGCTGGTAGATACGAATGAATTGTATAAAACATATAAGAAAGAAATTTTGTGGGATAACATATTAGGTAAATTTCTTTCACCAGAAGTCGTCGATAATAAAATATATACGATGCAAAACAAATATAAATTTATTGTTAAAGAAGAAAAGAGAAGTTGGAATCCAAAACCAGTTCCAGTTTCGCTTGATTCGATATCGACCATTCTTGATGATTTGTAAAAATTAAAATAATATAGGGGGTATCTATGAGTTGCGAATTTGGTTATAAAGGAGATTGTTGTTGCGAATGTGAGCATTTAATACCAATAGATGTTTGCAGTTGTAAGCATTGCTCAAAAGTTGAGGGTTGGATATGCAAGATATTCTATGAAATGAGCCAAGCACAGGGTGAGCAAGGTGTGATGAAACATATGACAAGAGAACACGGCTGTTGTGAAATGTGGACTAAAAGAAAAGATTATAAAAAGGAACCAACCATCGGATAAAACATTGAATTATATAAATAAAAAAAGGAATTAAAAATGAGTATTAAAACTTGGAAAAAAGAATTTTATCCTACCTCTGCTGACAGAGTAAGTAAAAAAAAGGCGGTCGCACATTCATTGAGAAAATGGGAAGGACTAACTAAAACCAATTTAAAAAAACATGGCGTGGAAGTTAATAGAACGCATGTTAGAGAACTTGACGATGAAGATTTTTTTAATGGAAGTATAGAAATTGGCGCAGAGTCTTGTGCGTTATGTGTAAAATATTTGGATTGTAGTTGGAATCCAGAAAATGGTTGTGGTGAAAGTGAGTGTGCAACATGCCCTTTATATGAATATCTTGGGCATCGATGTGATGAGAGTGATATGCCATATAACGTTTGGTATTATACTCAGAATCCAAGAAAAATGATTAGTGCATTGAAAAAAATATTATGAAACAACCATTAAAAGGAGATAAATAATATGTATGACGACGTAGAATGTCCGTATTGTAATAAAGTTCAAGAAATAAATCATGATGATGGCTATGGCTATGACGAAAGTGCATTACATCAACAAGATTGTAATGATTGTGGTAAAACATTTACTTATAGAACAGATATTATTTTCTCTCATGAAGCATTTAAAGCTGATTGTTTGAATGGGTCGCCACATATATTTAAGCAAACTGTGACCTATCCTAAAAATTTTACAATGATGCGGTGTGTTGGATGTAATAAAGAACGAACACCGACAGAAGAAGAAATGAAAACTATTATGGAGAATAACAAATGATAAAAATTCCAGAAATGATTAGAGGCACAGATGTAAAAGAATTCATTAATTGTTTTACAGATGCGATGAGACAATCAGACACACGAGAAGATTTTGTTGATATTTATGCTATTTATTCGAGATTTTATAGACGGAAATTCGTCCCAGAAATGATTGCTGAATATTTTGATGGGTGGGAAGAAACTCCAGTAAAAAATGGTTATATAGACCGTGATAAATGGCAGTCTGTCTATGGTTTTTATCAGGGTGCGTATAATGAATATAGACCTACAGCATTGCAAGCAAAAACTTTATCACAGTTTATTACTAACTGCATACAAGCTGGCATTAAATTAACTTGGAGGAAATGAAATGGAATTTGATGAAGAAAAAGCTAAAGCTTATTTAGAAGAATTAAAGAAAGATAAATTATTTGATGCTAAACTCGAATTTGGTAGACTTCTAATGAAACCAGAACACGAGTTTACAGAAGAAGAAAGAATGAGATTTAAAGAATTAAATGACCTGATAATGAAAGAAGTAAAAAAATGAATACGCAAGAAAAAATAGATTATATTGTAGAATGGCTTGAAAGCCAATTGATATTGTCTGGTATGAAAGGATTTGTAGTCGGAGTATCAGGTGGTATAGATTCGGCAGTAGTATCAACATTATGTACAAAAACTGGACTGCCAACATTACTTGTTAATATGCCTATTGATTCAGATATTATGTCCGATTCATTTCTCAGGGCAGTAAATCATATGTTACATTTGAAAGAAGTATATGGAAATGTCGAGACTAAATCTGTTGATTTGTCCACAACATATAATGCATTTATATCTAATTTTGGTGGAGATAATTTTACAGAAATGGCAGCAGTCAATTCTAAAGCCAGATTGAGAATGACAACATTATATCAACTATCTGCCGCAAGAGGATATTTAGTCGTTGGTACAGGAAATAAAGTTGAAGATTTTGGTATTGGATTTTTTTCAAAATATGGCGACGGTGGCGTAGATATAAATCCAATTGCAGATTTATATAAATCAGAAGTATATGAATTGGCTAAAGAAATGGGAGTAAATGAAAATATATTAAATGCAATACCAACAGATGATTTGTGGGATGACAAAAGAAGTGATGAACAACAGATTGGTGCAACATATGATGAATTGGAAAACACAATGAAAAAATTAAAAAGTCATAATGGCCGGTTTTACAATATGGAATCGACAGATAGAGAAAAAGAAGTTGTAGAAATATATTCTAAACATAGAAACAAGAATATGCATAAAATGTTACCTATTCCAGTTTGTAAATTGCCAGAAGGAGAATAAAATGAATAAACAATTACAAGATTTTGCAAGAGCAGAATTAAAAAAAGGATTGGCTGAATTAGAAGAAAAACATATAATTCTTTTTAAACGTTTATACTCCCATAAAGATTTAACTTTAGATATAAATACTGTTGTTGATAATATGCCTGAAGATAAATTAGATTGGGCCATGCAACAAGTGACTAACACACGAAATAAAAAAAGGGACGAAAATGAATAAATTTAAAGTCGGAGACTTAGTATCTGTCATCATAGGCGAGCCAGTTTGGTACACTTATTTAGATGCGTGTAGAAAAGAAAAATTGGGCAAAACAGGAACAGTTGTCAGAGTTGAACAACAAAGATTTACTAAAGAAGATTTGCTTTGGTTTTTACCTAATAATGAACAAAAAACTGATGAGATATCAGATGATTATTCAGAAACTGTATATGCTTATAAAGTTAAATTTCCAGAAGAACCTGAGAGACATATTGTTTTTTCCGAAGTACATTTAAAAGCATTTGAAATGCCAGCAGAAAGAAAACGAGAATTTTCTGAAAAAGTAGATGACCGACGTAATAGTTTCGATGAGGAATTTGAACGAAAAATGTCTGATGAATTATTTGAGGCGTTTTTTGGGAAAATAAATCCCCTTGATTGTGATTATACAGAAGAAGCAATATCTCTAATTAAAAAATTGCATATGAGATGTGCAACGCTTGAAGCAGAAAAATCAGCAATGATAAAATATATTGATGAACGACTTGTAAAAGAAATAATCCTTAAAGATGGATATCCAAATTCAAATGTGTATAGTGGTACGAGACGTGAAAAACAAGCTGAAATTAATGTATTATTTAAAATAAAATCGATGATGAACGTAAATGTCTTTACATCAGAACCACCACAAGAACCAACACAGGAAAAATAAAATGCGCACTAAATTAATAAAAATGCGCACTCAATTGCCATGTGACGAACATTTTGTAATTTCATCAGAAAAAAGACATAACGTGATAAAAGTAATTACAGTTGCAAATGCAGTGTTAGCGACAATAAATAAAGTCTTCAATGAATATAATGAGAGAAATATGTTATCGAAGGATGTGAAACCTCAATATTGTAAATATGATAAATATGAATTTATAACAGAAACAGAATATAACGTGATATTAAAAGACCTTGAAAATGAGGGACTTTTATCTATGAATGACAATATTTTTCCTCTTGTTAAAGAAAGAGCAAAAAAAATAAGTATCACAATTAAAATGCCAGACATGGTTGCAACAATAGTTTCATCAGAAGATGCTCACTTGATTGCAGATTATCATGTGTTATATAAAAAATATAATTATATACATAACACTGTGTTTCCAATTATCTTTGATAACGGCGATAGATTGCAAAAAAAACACATGACAGAACTTAATAAAATATATATGAGTTTGAAAAATGGTTGGTAATAGTATGATGAAGACAGCAGTACCACCATTTAAAAATGCAAAACAATCAAGCATTGATGTAGAAGCACATAGAATAGAAACAAAAACTGTATCGGCGCTTTTTAATATGAACCATTTTTCTAAATTTGTATATCTGTATAATGCTATTATAATGAAATCTACTATAAAAAAGACAGATATTATTATATTAAATGTCGTGCAAAAAAAACGAAATGGTGCAGTGAAAACTGTTGCGGTGTTGCAAGTTAAAGACAAAGAAAATTATAAATACCTTAATAGTAAATATTTGATAGATTTTTATGTGTTGCGAGATATAGGATTTGACGTAATAGAAAATTGTTGGGCAGAATTCGAGCCTACTAAAGATGATATGATTAAAATGAATGAAATATATTTTAAATTGAAGCACGACGACGACACACTTATTTCTCCTTCAGAATTACAAAAAGGAATAACAAGTTAGTGTTTACTGTCACAATAAAAGAAAAAGATTTTAATTTTGACCACTTACAAAAAGTGTCAAAATTATATGATATGATTCTAAGTAAATACAGCATAATACCAACTGCTAAAATTAAATTTACACACTCATATAGTAATATAAAACTTGATATTAGTGACGTGTTTTTATCACCAACTAAAGATGTCGATTATATAAATAGAATAGGTAAAAATAGAAGTGAATGGCCAAATGATTTTAAAATAGTACATAATGTGTTACGTGAATATATACTTTCAGGTTATAGAAAAAACCTTACAGTAAAAGAAATGCTTGAACTTAATAAAATATATAATGGACTTAAAATTGCAGAAATATGGAAAAAGAAAGTCCAGATGTATGACGTTAATGTAGCTGATTGGCACGTTCTTCCAAGAGGAGAATCGGTGTATGTTACAGGTAATAATATAATAACATTGAAGTAGGAGAATTGTTGTGTGTTACAGGCCAACTTTATATTAAATGAAAAAGAGGAATCTATTGTCTAATTCACTTGACATAAAAGTACATAAAAATTTCGTACCAGACGGTTTTAATATGATACATTTTAGAAAATTTTCTATTGTGCATAATGCAATTATCTCTAAATATAAAATTATCGATATATTTTTTGACAAATATATTCTGAGATGTAACCAATCAAATAATGTTGTATTGGTTGTGCCTATAAATATAAAAGAACTTTTAGATGAATCGCCTGAGTATAAGATGTTAGATGCGATGCTATCAAGAATTAAACTCAATTGTTTTACACTCGGCTTTACAGTAGATAATATGAAATGCTTAAATGAACTATATACCAATTTGAAACGTGATGGCTATATCTGGAAAGATGCTACAGATTTTGTAACTCAAATTAATCAAGTAACATTCGGAGTTATTGAAGAAGGAGAATTGTTGTGGGTTGTAGGTAATATAACATTCGGAGTTGATAAATGAACCCAGTTTCTGAAATTATTGAACAAGATGCGTCGAAAGTATGTTATCATGCAGAAAATGAATATATACGTGAAGTTAAAGAAAAACCACAAAATATTGAAAAAATATTAAGATTATATACATTGATGTGCAAAAGATTCTTTGAAGATATGAACGATTTGAAGAGAGGACATTTTATAGCAGGACCTAATAAAACATCCAAAACTCAGATAATTAAAATAGTTGATGTTAAAATAGACGCTGGATATAGCTCGTATCTATATACGACAAAATATTATAGTATATTTTTGAAAATATTACCGTATAAAGGATGGGAAGTTAAATCGTCTGCTCCAGATATGTTATATAATTTAGTACAGAATATGGAATTTACATACGATACTATAATGTCAATTATTACTAAAGAACATAAAATTAAAAAAGAAGATATGAAATCATTAAATAATATGTATCAAATGTATAAAGAAATGATTATGACAAATCCTTGCAGTGAAATAGAATTATGAATACATCTTCTAAATTGATAGAATTTGATGAATATTATCCTGTTTATGGAAAAGCCACAGTAGTCGTAGTCGATGAAAAGGTTAGTAATATTGAAAAAATGCTGGACCTATATACGAAACTTTGGGATGTGTTTTATACATTATATTATAATGAAAATTTGAGCCTATATTTGAATGGAAAAACAGTAGATTTTAAATCGAGAATGTATGTTATTAAATGTTTTGATGAAATCAGTTCTCCTCCAAAATTTTATAGAGTGCTGTTGCAAAATGTGCCGTGTGAATTTAATGATATACCAGAACAAAATATTAGTACAAATACCTTTAATATATTAGTTGCATTACAACTCACTTATCAGGTGATTATTGATACTGTTACCAAAAATTATAAATTGTCTAAGAAAGATATGATACATATGAATATGAGATATAATCATTTTTTATATAAAATAAAGATGTGCGACACGAAGCTTTAAACCGCCGAATATTATGATAATATCAGTTAAAATAAAAATTAAAAACAAACGGGCTCCACATTAGTATGACCGCAAAAATTAGAAAGCAGACAGCACAAGCACCGACATTAAAACCACCACCATGGGAAGTAATTGTAAACCCATGGCAAACAATACAGAGGGAAAACAGCGTGTACAAAACAAAAAACCATATGTCATATATCAATGTTACCTTTGATAGAATGCAATTACATAAATTTGGCGAAGTGTATAATTGTATGATAACTATAGAAAAACTGCCGCATTCAGTAGTCAGACTTAATAATATGATAGATGATGGATATATGCAGTATAAAGATATTAAGAAATTGAGCGTCGCCGTGACAGATTATAATATCTTTCATTATGGTAAAGCATCAAATGATATGATAACATTACACCATATATATAGAGATATCATTACAAAAACAATTGACTCTACTGTTCTTCCAAAAACTTCACTCTCGAAATGGGAAATGCTATTCTTAAATGAAATGTATCAAAAATATAATATGAAAAATAAAATAATTACATTACCAAAAAAGGAAAAATATAATGACTAAATTAAAAGAACTCTTGCAAAATATCTATGACGATATAGGAGCAGAAGATTTTGAAGCATATTCATTGCCATATGAACTTCATTTCCAAACATTACCCGTAGCATACTTTGACGATGGCTCACCAGATACAGAAGCAGAATTTGTAGAGTTTGAAAATTGTGAAATATTAGATATTAACTTCTTTACAAATACAATCCGTTTAGTCGCCGGAGGCGATTGGCAACAACCAGTTGAATTTACCGCTACATTAAAAGATGATGGTTCATTTTATCATGATGAAGATAGCGTTATACAAAATGCAAGATTTAGAGATGGCTTCTCAACAGAAGATATATTAAAAATGATTGACCGTTAATATATGTGAAAATAGCTATTTTAAGAGCTACATGTAGTGTATTTGACATTTAATGAATAATATTGTATATTGTCAGTGTATAATTATAAATTAAAATAGGCGTATTAAAATGTCTAAAAAAGAAATTTTTGAAGAAAATGTGGTATCCTTTATTTATCAACTCGGAAGAGACTTTCTTCCTTTAGGAGATATTGAAACATTAGTACGAGATTCATCAACAGATTTGACAGTTTCTTATAGTAATGAACCTTTAGAAAAATACTCACGTTTTATTGTTAATAGGTTAAAGGAACCTGATTTTAATAAAGAAATTATAAAAAATCCACACTTTAAGAAAAAAAGGAAAATAAAAGAATGATAAATATAATACTCGTAACTTTAGTATCAATAGTAATTATTACTATTATATTGGCTATTAAAATAATCATATTTGATACAAGGTGTACGTATTTTAGTAAAATTGTATCTGTAACAGCCTTTGCAATTTTAGCATTGTTTTTAGCCTATTCAACTCTTAATATTGTACAACCTCAAATCTTTAACGGCTATCCACAAATTGGTGAAACTTGGCAACTCGAAACAGATGACCCATTTGAAAATAATCTTACTGCCATAGTTGTTGATATAAAACAAGGATATGTTGGGTATGTCTATGATTACAAATATAACGAGTATATTAAAAAAGATAAACAAAAAGCTATTGCTGATATTAAATCAATGAAAGAAACACAATTTGTTCATGTATATAAATTAATAAAAGGAAAATAAAATTATGCCAGAATATAAATTCGATGCAGAAAAAGCAAAAGAACTGACTATAAAAGCTATACCAGAAATATTAGCTAATAGTAGTAAAAGAATTTTAGCTCAAGTACTGGACGATTCTACTGAAGGATTTCGTAAAACAGCTATTAACTTTACTGATATTGAATATGTTTATCGTGACACAATCATAGCAGACTTAAAAAATAGAAAATTCAGAGTGAAATTTGAGCCTGACCTTGCCGAAAGTAGAATAGTAATTTTTTGGTAATAAATTAAAATAAAACTTAAAAGGAAAAAATGAAATGAGTAACTTAGACTTACTGACAGCAGAACAAGCAAATGAAATTTCTATGAATGTTATACGAATAGCAAAACATGTATTTAATAAAGATAGAGCATTAAAATTGATACTTGAAAATATAGAAAGTAATGCACTACAAGGCTTTACTGCTATCTATGTGCCTGAATATAAAATGAATACAACTGTAATTAAATCTTTAACAGAACTTGGATACATTATTGAATTGGTAGAAGCCCACGATGATGATGGCTTCCCATATAAAAAGTATTATATCTCTTGGGATGGCCCAGACCTGTTTTCAGAAGAAGATATAGAAGACGGATTTAATTAAAAGGAAATTTAATGGAAACTACAATTGGTTGGTGTAAATGGTATGTCAAAGATGATTATCTTATTAATGCAATAACACAATTAGATGAACATAATGTTGATATAACTAAAGTTTTTATCATACCATTTCCTCAAAGAACAGGTATTAATGTTTCAGACTATATAATCATCTACAAAAATGAAAAGGAAGTAACATCATGACAGAATTTAAATTAGAAGTCGGTACTAAAATGAACTTATCAGGACTCGTATCAAATCCAGAAGTTGCGATTGAACATATTACTGATAATGCAACTCCAGACGGTAAAGTATTCTATACATTCAATAATGAAAAATGTTATTCTCCGTTGACTTCGATACATTGTAATGCAGAAGGTTGGTACTCACTTGAAGTAATTAAAAGAAAAACAATATGACAGAAACTGACTTGAAAATTGGTGATGTGATAACTTTATCATACTTTGAAACAGAACCAAAAGTTATAGTCGTGTATGTTGATAGAAACGTATTCTATACATTTAATAATGAAAAATGCTATTCACCACTGACTTCAGTACGTCATACTATTACAGGCTGGTATACACTTGAAACATATTGTATTGATGCGAAAAATAATATATTCTGTTAAAAATGATAACACTGCTTACAATACTGATAATAGCCTCACAAATAGAAATGGTAACTGAAGGCCTGTGGTTTTCAGTAATTATAATAATAGTAATGATTTATTTATATTTCAAAGACCATAGTATATTATACCAAAATATTAAAATAAAACTTAAAAGGAAATTCAAATGAAAATAACAGCAAAAGAAGCACGTAAATTAACATTAGACAATGTTGATGCTATAGCTAATGCGGCTATTGATAGAATAATGGATTTAATAATGAAAACTGCTAAAGCCGGGGTTAGCAAACGAAACTGTTTAATAACTGTAGAAGAACAAAAATATACACATCAAATTAAAAACGGAATTGAAAAAGAAGGGTTCACAGTAAAAATTGTCGAGGATAATCGAGATAGTGATTATTTTGAAATAAGTTGGTAAAACTTAAAATAAAACTTAAAAGGAAATTATTATGAAATATCTTAAATATCTTATATGGCTATTGCCTTTAGCAGTTGTCTGGCTTTCATTTTATATCGGCTTTGCTCTTGCTTTAACACCTGCTATGTGGTATACATTTCCATTTGCGTGTACTGTGATTTTAATTTTCTGTGTGTCAGTTGTTTTTGCAATTAATATAATTGAAAAATATTAAATGTGCATAACTACCATAACGAAAACTTATGAACCGGCATTGCCAGTTCCGTTTATTTGCTATAAAGCATTTCATCTTACCCAATCAAATAAGTTGAAAGGAATTTATAATTCAGAATATTATGAAATGAAAAAAACATATAAAGCAAAAGAATTACACAGTGAT
>Ga0307378_10009098_pt1 | contig 13098 bp, 10 predicted proteins | sample UN1MG_FD_202238 | JGI IMG/M metagenome (GOLD analysis project Ga0307378, IMG submission 202238) | Soil microbial communities from Risofladan, Vaasa, Finland - UN-1 | ecosystem: Environmental > Terrestrial > Soil > Coastal area > Acid sulfate soil | place: Finland: Risofladan, Vaasa | collected... | reverse complement strand
GCGTCCACTTTTCAGCGGCGTGTCGCATCGCTCTCACCGCTCCAGAGGACCACTTGGCTTAAGCGGTAACACAAACTCCGTGTTGCTAAGTGCTTACGCGACAAGAGGTTAGGTAGTTTAGGAACGGTCTTTGCACTGGCCGGGCGTGCGGAGCGACTTGACACCCTTCAGGGCGCGTTAAACTCGCTAAGGTGGGAAATATAGGATGTTGTCAGCAGAGATGGAGGGTATCCCAATGCTGCTCCGCAAAGACAGGTTCGCAAGGAAGGTTGCCTTGTTGAAGCGGGTCGGGTTGTTCGACGCCAATGACAGGAGCGTCGTCGTCCGGCGCGCCATCGTCAGGGACGACCTTATCCGAGCGTACAGGCTCGTGCACGATGTTTTCGTTGATAAGGGGTACATTGACCCGGGACCGAACGGGATACGGATCAGGCTCTTCGAGGCGTTGCCGGAGATGGCCACGTTCGTGGCCGAGGCCGACGGCCAGATGGTAGGCGTCATGAGCATCGTTCCGGACTCGCCCGACATGGGGTTGCCCGCGGACAAGTGCTTCAAGACGGAGTTGGATCGGCTGCGCGACGCGGGCCGCAAGGTGGCCGAAGTCACGAATCTCGCGGTCCTCAGCGCATACCGCAGAAGTAACGCGTTCATGGAACTGGCAAAGCCGGTCCTGGCCCAGGCGCTGTCCGCAGGCTGTGACGACGTCTTCATTGCCATCAGCCCCGGGCACGCCAAGTTCTTCCAGGACGTTTTGCAGTTCGAGCCCTGGGGCGAGCGTCGCAGTTACAGCGACGAGAAGATGGACATCGTCGAGGGCAAACGATGGAACCTCCGCACGCTCGAGCGACGTCTCCTGGATTGTGATCGGCTACTGGGGGACGACGCGTGCCTTCACGAGCACTTCTTCCCAGGCAACGCGTACCATCAGTACGTAAGGCCCTGGGCTCTGATGGCAAAGCGTGCGTTCCTCGACCCGGACGTGCTTCGCGCGCTGTTCGTCAAGCGTTGCCATTTGCTTGAGCGTTGCAGCCCCGAACAGCGCCTGGCGATCAGCCGACGTTGGGGCAGCACGATCTTCGCGGACGTCTACCACGGGGAAACAGCGGAACTGACCCTTGCGTAGGAAAATGGACGGTCGGAACGTACTGCGTTGGCACGGCCGGTTTGCCGCTTGCCATCCGGTGTTTGCTGAAGAGAGGCGAGAGGAGGTCGGTACAATGTTACCCTACGGACTTGCGAAACAGGAGACGCACAAGAAGGACCGAGAGGCGCGGAAGGACGTGAATCCCGCCGCGGCCGGACACAGCCGGCGTATGGCATTGCTGAGGCACTTCGGCTTTTTCGGCAACGACACCAGAGGAGCCGTCATCAAGCGTGCCGTCTCGGCCGACGAGTTGGCGGCGGCATACCGGCTGGTTCACGACGTATTCGTCGAGCGGGGCCGCATCGGGCCTCACCCGACCGGTATGCGCGTCGGGCTCTTCGAAGCCCTTCCCGAGACGGCCACCTTCATTGCGGTGGACGCAGGGGAGGTCGTCGGCGTGCAGAGCATTACCATGAACAACGGGGATCTGGGACTCCCGTCGGACCAGGCCTTCCAAGACGAGATCGACGTGCTCCGTATAGGGGAGTCGGCCATCGCGTCCGGGTGCGGACACATCGTGTGGGAGGCCACGAACCAGGCGATTGCACCGGCCTACCGCAAGAGCGCCGTCGCCACCGAACTGATGCGATGCGTGTTCGCCCACGCGATGGCGATCGGATGTGACGAACTGATCACAGCGGTCAGTCCCGGACACGCTCGTTTCTACGAACTGCTCGGGTTCGAGAAGACCAGCCCGGTCCGCAGCAATTCGGCGGAAGTGGACGACCCGGTGGTGGTCATGCGGGTCAACGTCGCAGGACTGATCGCGCGGGCCGTTGACGCGAATGACGACAGCGACGAGGCGACGATCTTTGTCAAGTGCCGGTGCGTGGCCAGCAATCCCTACCGCGAGAAGGTCCGGCAGTGGGAAGCCGAGGCGCAGGCCGTCTTCGCCGACCCGCAGGGGCTCCGCCGTCTCTTCGTGGAAGCGAGCGGCCTGCTGAGCCAGTGCAGCGAGGAGGAGCGCGAGGCGATCTGCCGGTCCTGGGGCGCCGACGTCTTCGCCAGCGTCTACCAGCAGAAAACGGCTGAGGTATCCCTCGTGTGATGGGCCTGTGCTGGTGGCCCGGAGGATGTGCCGTCCGAGAAGCCACCGGCCGAACGGACGCCGGCCGAGCGTCTCGCCACGCTCGTCGCCGGGTTCCACGGGACCACGTCCGGGTTGGCCTGCCTGGCTGCCGCCGCATCAGGGTTCGTTCTGGACTTCCGGAATCCGGTGCTCAAAGGGGTCGTAAAGGGCAAAGGCCGGGGCCAGCGCCGGCGCCCCCCACCCCAAGAGAACCTTGATGGCCTCCGTGGCCATCAGGACGGCCGTGAACCAGACCATGGGGGCAAAGGACGGGATGCGCCCGTGACGTATCCGATCCAGTGCCTCCGAGCTGTAGAAGCCCTCCACGCCCTGGATGCGGCGCAGCCCGAACAGGAGGTCGGTCTGCAGCCGCCGAAGTTCGTCCTCGCCGATGTCCGCCACGGCCCGGCCGGCCGTGGGGAGCCCGTAGGCCTCCTCAAGCGTCGGCGTCTCGCGCGTGAAGAGGCGCACGTTGCCGAAGGGGATGGCCCATCCTTCGACGAGGGGGATGCCCAGTTCTCTCGCCTTTCGCGCCACCACCAAACAGGGCCGCAACTGATCGATGGCCTGGACAACCACGTCGGCGCCGCCGAGGACCTCGCCGACGTTGTCCTCATCCACCCGTTCCCACTTGCGGACGGTCACATCCGGGTTGATGGTCCGGGCCCTTTCCTCGGCCGCATCGATCTTGCGCCGGCCGATGGTGCCGGTGACAGCAAGGACTTGGCGATTCAGGTTCGAGAGTTCGAACGTATCCTTGTCGACGACACGGAAGTTCCCGACGCCAGACCGGACAAGGACCTCCAGCGCGACGCCGCCAATGCCTCCGAGCCCGGGGAGGGCGCAGGTCGCGGTCCTGAGCCGTTCCTGCTCCTCTTCGCTCACGATACCGATGTTGCGTTCGACCATGGCCGCATAGGCGGCCCGCCACTGTGCATGCCCCTTCGCCATTGTCTGTTCCTTTTGCGGGGACCGTGTTGGCCCAAAGGCTGCGCGCCATCGCTTCGTCGAGAGGCGGCCTTCAGACGTAACGCGGCTTCCTTTCAAGATCCAGTTCCATTCCATGGGGGAAGTCGCTGTAGGGCAGCAGCCGCAAGTTCACGGGCCCTACGAAGCCCGCCACGCAGCGGCCGAGGCTTTGCTCGAGGGCCGGTGTCGGAATAACGCGGGCGTGGGCCTGGACCAGCAGCGTCACGCCGCCCTCATCCCGGACAAGCCTGAAGTTGCCCGACACCGCGGCTGCCAGTTCGAAGTCGCTGTAAAGGGCTTCCTTGACCTCGGCCACGCGGATACGCCGACCGTCCGGCGAGTCGATGCCTTCGTCCTTCCCCCAGATAATCCCCATGGGAAGTCTGCTTGGGGGAACCAGGTGGCCGAGACCTCGCTGCCGCAGCAGCGCTGCCAGCGAGTCGTAGTCGAGCAACCTGACCCGATCCCCGGTGTTGTACCGAATCATCGGAAGCATCCGCGCCCGGTCAAGCACGCTCACGACCAGGCGGTCCGTCCCGTCCGCGCCCGGCACGGTCTCCAAGTAGGTCTGGCGGGGATCGTACTGAAGGATCTCCGGGCACACGGTAACGCCGCTTCCGAAGAGCGCGGACCGAAGCCCCTCGTCTCTCTGCGCCAGTTGTCTGATCCGGACCAACTGCGGGTGGTCGCGGAAGATGCTCAGTGCGAGTTCCGACAGCCCCATGTTGAGGACCACGAGGCCCTCTTCGGGCCGCTCGGGGTCGGCTTGCAGGATGTGCTGGAAGTACCGCCGTGTGTTCTCGGCCACGAATTCGCCGCCCATTACCACGTGGACGACGATCTCTCCCCAAGGCAGGCCTGCGGCCCCCCCTTCCTCAAGCGTCCGCTTCAGGAACTCCTGTTCCCCCACCAGGATGAACTGGTCGAAGTCGTCCTTGAGGGCCTTGAGGAGGCTGACGGCAGCGTCCCATCGCACGCTTGTGTCGGCGACCGGGACACGGGAGGTGGGGATTTTGACGCCCGCAGGCAGGCCGTTGACCAGGAGGGTCTTCCTCTCCAAGGCCCGGAAGTACGACTGCAGGAGGGACTCGACGCCCTGGGCCGCAGCCCGGACCTGGGCGCGACTCTCGGCCCCGTAGGAGAAGACGCCGGAGGCCCCTGAACTCGAGTAGAAGGCTGCGGCTTCCGCGAGGCTGCCGCCGATGCAAAGGTCTCTCACGGGCCGGTTGCGAAAAAGGCCCTCCTTGTCGAGGATGGGCACGCGGTCGGCGAACTCGGCCAGGCTCGAGATCGCCTCGGGCACGACCCCGCTGGCCCGAAGCAGGTCCCGATAGGCCGGAACGCGTGCGGCCGCGGCCCTGAACGTCCCGAGGAGCCGCCGTTCGCTCTGCCGGCGGAGTTCATCGGCCGAGACCTCGGACAAATAGCGCAGTTCGCGCTCGCAGGTTCGTCGGACGAGACGGTCCCTCAGGGTCTGTACCAAACGCATTACGGACGCGTCCTAGTGCATGCCGCCGTCATCTTCCAGATACGGCCGGGCCCGCTCCATGATCTCGGCCGCGCTGGGGCCTGGAGCAAGCCCTCTGCGGCCGTTCAGGAACGCCTGGACGTTTCCCGAGAAGATGCCGTCCAGCATCTCTCCAGGCAGGTCCAGTTGGCGCAGGGCGTCAACGAAGTCCTTCATCCGGTGCACGCGGCCCACATACGGCATCGGGTAGTCTGTGCCGAAGATGACCTTGTCACGCCCGATCCGCTCGACCGTGTCCCGCGTGAGGATCTCGGGTATCTCGTACAGGTACGCCGCCGTGTCGATGTACACGTTCGGGTTCTTCTCGACCACCATGAAGGCCTCGTGGTGCCACAGCGTTCCCAGGTGTGTGAGCATGATCCGCAGCGACGGGAAGGCAACGGCCACGTCATCGATCAGGAGCGGATTGGCGTGGGCCAGTCGGCAAAGCGACCCGAAGGGCGTCGTCCCGACGTGAAACACGACAGGGACATTCAACTCGGCGGCCTTCTCGTAGAGCGGGAAGACCGACTCGTCGTTCGGGAAGAACCGCTGGAGGGGCGGGTGCAGTTTCAGCCCCCTCAGCGAGAGATCCTCGATTGCCCGCTGGAACTTCTCAACCGCCCCAGACCGCATCGGGTTGACGGACGCGAAGCCGATCAACCGGTCGCCATACCTTTCGCAAAGCCGATGGACGTACTCGTTTGACGCGTAGACGATCGGGGCGTCCACCGCGTAGATGATCGACTGGGCGATGCCGGCCTCGTCCATCTGCCGGATCATCTCCCTGGCCGACAGCAGGGGCAGGCTGTCCCTGAACTCGCCGAAGACGGCGACGCCGCTGTCAAACGCAAAGCCTTCCGCGCACGCCAAAGCCTTGTCGAATTCAATCATATGAACGTGACTGTTTATAATGTGCACCGATAGCCACCTTTGCGGTCCAAGAGGCGCCCTACCGTCGCCACCAATAGCGCCCCGGGGAGTAGGCGTCAAGGAGCGCCTCGGCCGCCGCGCGACGGAACGCGGAAACGACCGGATGTTCGGTCTTCGGGTCGTGCTCGGCCGCAGCCGCCGGGGCGTCCTGATGCGTGACTTCAGCCTGCGCAGACGGTGGGCCGTTGGCCGCATCGCCTTGTTCGGCTGGTTCGTGTGGCAGTTCCACGTCCTTGCACCCCAGGGGAAGGTGCCTGCCGCAGGTGCGCGGGTGCCACGCGGAGAAACGCCGTACCGTCTCCCCACCCCAACGACACGTCACTCCTTGTGGCTTGTGCTAGTTCGACACGGAAAGCCGTTTCCCTTTAGCAATTCCAAGCGTTGCCGCGCAAGCGAATCGGCCGGAAACGGCCATCCCAACCTCATGCGCTTGCCTCCGTCAGCGAGCCCACCTTGATATGCACGACCCATTCGCGTTCAACCATCCGTGGACATGAGCGTCAGCGGTCTTGGCGGTGTGCCCTTTGGGCGGCGAGTTCTCCCTGGCGGCGGTCGTTAGAAGGTGATGCCGACCGAGATCGTCAGTGTTCTGGACCGGCCGAATTCCGGCTCCAGTTCCGGGAACATGTCCTGCTGGTAGCCCACGTCGATGGAAACGCGCTCCGAAGGATAAATGCCCAGACCGACGGCCCAGGCCGTGTTGCCCCTCACGTCCATCGCGGTGCCGCCCCGCAAAAACAGCCCATCGAATAGCCGGTGGTCCACACCCGTATAGAACCGATGGACCTCCAGGTGGCCGGTTTCATCGCGGAACGCACCGTACTGATAATCGACATACACGGCCGAGTCTTTGGCGTATTCGTACGACACGCCCGGCCGCAGGACGTATTGATGCGTTGTATCCTTGACCCGGATGTCGCCGACGCCGGTTCCCATGAAGTCGAACAGGGTGGTTCGGCCCGGCGAGAATGCATAGTCAAACACCAGGCCCGCCAGCAGCCGCGGCGCCGGTCGATGCAACGTCCCCAGGCGGAAACCATACGTCTCGCCGTCGGATTCGCTCACGTCGATATCCAGCGGGCCAAGGTCATAACGGGTTTCGGACTTGGCGAAATTCAGGTTGGCGCCCAAAGCCCAATCATCGCCAAATCGCTTCGCCCATTGGACCTGCGCGTAGTCCATGTCCATGCGGAAATCAAGGCCCTGGCGCGTGGTCGCGGTATTGCCTCGGATCTGGGCAAGGGCGGGTTGAATGACGCCGAATTTCCCAAGGTCCCAAGTAAACGCCTCCGCACAGACGTCGAGGCGGCTACCGTTCTCGAAAGTAAGACTCGAGTACTGCGGGCTGAACGCCAGACGCAGGTCGCCCGCGAGAGGTTCCCAGGCCACAGACGCAGGATTGATCGAGGAAGCCCACTTGCTGCCGGCCGAGGCGCCGCCCAGCCCGGCGACATCGCCGTACGTCGCGAAGCGGCTAAGCGCTGCCGGCAGGCGCAGCGTCAGGCTCTCATCCTCAAATCCCCTGGCCAGGACCGGCGTCGCCAGCCCCGCCAACAGGAGAGCGGAAGACACCCACGGTGCCGCATGTCGCAGACTCTTGCCCTTGACCATGAGACCTTTCGCCTCCTTATCGACCCGCGCAAGACCAGGCAAGTCGATCTACGCGCCAAGACTCTCGGACCCAACAGCCGGGCTGCGGCGCTCTCCTTCGTCAGCCAGCGGCCAACCCGTCAGGCCGGAGTCGGTTTCGGTGCACCCTCTCTAGGAGGGGGCAGCGGCTTCGGCTTTTTCACCGTCCCGCACACCCGTGAGGCCGGTTTCCCATCTCTCACGGAGTGTGTGGCTCGTGATCAAGGGGACCGCTTCCACTGAGCCCCGCGTTTCGAGCGCCAACACAAGGCTTTGCACCAACTGCGACCGGCTGACCGGCTCAGTCAGGTAGGCTGTGACACCCGCGGCTTCGCACGCCGTGGCGTCGCCTCGCTCCCCGGCAGAGGTTATCATAATCAATTGAGTCGTGCCAGACTTGCTGTGCTGCAGAATGTCTCGGGCCCGGATGACGCCGTCGTTGACACAGGCAAGGGCATTGAGCACAACGAACGGGAAGGGTCTCCCGCAACGATCGGCCTCGCTCAGGATTCTCACGGCGGCGTCGGTGTCTTCGGCCCGAACCGCTTCCGTTCCCACTTCGTCCAGCCACTGCTCGATGAGGTCACATCTATGGGGTTCGTCGCTGAGCAACAGGACGCGCAGCCCTCGCAGATGCCCGGAGTCATACAAAGGCCGGGGGCGCGCCGCCCTCTCCTGCAGGCCGAAGCAGGCGGTGAAATGGAAAACGCTCCCCTCCCCCACTTCGCTCTCCACCCAGATGTACCCACCCATGAGGGGGACGAGTTCGGAGGCTATAGCCAGACCGAGCCCGCAGCCGCCACATGCGCGCGTCTTAGAGCCATCGGCCTGCTTGAACGCCTCGAAGATCTGGCACATAACCTCGGGCGGGATACCGGTTCCCCGGTCGGCGACAGCAACATGCAGCTGGACGCTTGCCTTCTGCCGCCCGCCGACCTCTGCGTGTACCCGCACCTCGCCTCGCTCGGAAAACTTGATGGCGTTACTGAGTAGCGTCCCGACCAATTGGCGAAGGCGGCCCGGGTCGCCCACCAAGGCATCGGGCACATCGGGCTCTATCTCGTGGACAAGCCGGAGTCCTTTCTGGCGGGCCCGGCAGCGGAACTTCCCGACGACGTCCCCCAGGCAGTCACGGAGCCGGAACTCGGTCGGTCTCAACTCCAGGCGGTTGGCGTGAATCCTGGCCAAGTCGAGCAGGTCATTCAGCAAACCCATCAGCGAATGGGCGCCTTCCCGGACGTATTCCAGATAGTGACGCTGCTTCTCTGTCAGATCCGTCGAAAGGGCCAGTTGCGTCATGCCCATGATAGTGTTCATGGGCGTGCGGACCTCGTGACCGATGTTTGAAAGGAACTCGTTGCGCATGGCCTTGGTGCTCTTGGCCATGACGGCCAGCGCTCGGGCGCGTTTCCGGGCGTGTTTCTGCGCCTGAACCGCGCTCGCTAGACGGGCCTGCAAGTCGCGATTAACGGCTCTGGTTGCCTTCAGCCGCCTGTGCAACCGAGCAACAGCAAGCCCGGATAGGGTCACCAGCACAACCAGGACTGTCGCTAGCCATAGCATCGGGTCGTTCACCCAAACTGATGACGCCTCTGTGGCTGATCCCGCCCGTCGGCCCGGCCAGAAGCCGTGAACTCCCGTCGGGGATTCACACAGGACCCAGAAGGGATACGAGTGCAACTCTCCCCGATTCGTTATCGGCAGGCCGGGGAAACCATCTTTAGCAGGCCGCTGAGAAGGTCAGTCAGGGGATACCCCTGAAGCCGCCGGTCACGGCACGAGCCGTATCCGTGCCAAGGCGGCCGGCGGCGAGATTCCTTTCGATTTCGCTCAGGACAGGCCTTCACTTCGCTTTGCTCGTTCAGAATGACAACGCGAAAGACGTACGAGCAAAAGGGTGGCCCCCGCCGCTGCCCAAGTAGCCTCAAGCCTGTCCCCCCCGGCTGCCGATGAGTCCACAAGTGGTTACGGTATAAGGAATTGGATTTGCTTTCGGCCGGTTTTTGTGTATAGTTGGGGTGGTATTTGGCACCGCCAATGCGGAGGTGCCTATGAGGGGGGTGTGTCTCGCGCTGGGCGCGTCCGTGCGCGTTTTCGGGCCGCATCGACAGAACCCCGGAACGCCACAAGATGCGGACGACGGCCGCGCCGATACGCTTTCTCGCTCATGGGGAGTGGGACCGTCCGGAAGATAAACCGGGGGGGAACCTGATGACCAAGCGAATCTGTCTCCCAACTCTCGTCTCCGCCCTGTTGCTGAGCCTCCTCGCAACCGGCTGCACAAGCGACGCGGACCGCCTGGCGGCCTTTCTCCAGGAACGGCGCACGCCCGTTTCGGGTGTGCCGTACCGCGTGTTGCCGCCCGACGTCATTCTCGTCCGCTCGAGCTACGTGCCCGAAATCGACGGCATCCAGGAGCAGATTCGCCCCGATGGCAAGATCAACCTGCCGCTCGTCGGCGAGATCGACGTGGTTGGCACCAAGGAAATCGGCCTCACGCCCAAGGAGATCGAGGCCCAGATTACCCTGGCCGCGCGCGAGTTCTATGAGCGGGTCGATGCCACGGTTCATGTCGTCGGATACAACTCCCAGAGGGTCTACGTGTTCGGCCAGGTCTCCAGGCCCGGACCCCAGTCCTGGACCGGCACCAATACGCTTCTGGAGGTCCTGGCCAACTGCCAGCCTACCCAACTTGCCTGGCCTGAGCGTATTCTGCTGGTGCGCGGCCAGATGCCCCGCCGGGGAGGCTATCTGCTGAAGACCAAGGACCTGGATGACCTGGCGGCCAAGGGCCAGACGGGCGCCGGGGCTCCCGAGCCGGCGGGCGTCGTCCTGGCCAAACCGGACCAGGTGGACCCCGAGGGGCAGGAACCCCTGCCGCGCCCCGGGGCGCGCGAGGCCCACGTCATGCGGGTCAACATGATGGCCATCGTCAGGAAGGGCGACATGTCGAAGAACGTTTACCTTCAGCCGGACGACGTGATTTACGTCCCGGCCAACCCGCTGGCGGCCATCGGCCTGGCGATCCAGCAGATTCTGATGCCGATCCGGCCGGCTGCCGAGATGATCTCTGTGCCGGCCAGCGCGGCCACCTCGGCCGCGAGGGTCGGCGGCGGCCAGGGATACTGAGGCTCCGGGGGACCACGATGCCAGACCAGGACCGCAAGGCGACGCCGCGAGACGTGCTGCGGATGGTCTTCCGCCGCCGGCGTCTCTTCGTCCTGGGCGCCGCGGTCTTCGCCATTGCCGCGCTCATCGGCGCCCAGTACTGGCCGCTCAAGTACACCGGCATGACGTACTTCGAGCGGCGCACCGACCCGGCCTCCCTCGAGGCCGCCCGCAACCGCACCGAGTCGTTTGAGTCCATCAAACTCACGCTTCAACACGAACTGGTCGGCCGGACGGCCATCGAACGGGCCGTCGAGGAATTGGGCCTGACCAAGGGCGTGCCGCGCGGCCGCGACGGAGAACTCACCCTCCAGGGCAAGATGGCCAAGCAGGTACTCGTCCAGCGCCTCATGGCAAACGTCCAGATCCGCTGGGACGTCCGGTCGCAGGACGACGACCTGGTCTCGGTCAGATTCACCCACGACGACCCGAATCTGGCTCAGGACATGCCCAACACGCTCGTCCGCAATTACATCACCCAGGTCAGCGAGCAGATCGTGGAACGCCTGAAGGCCGGCCGCGACTTCCTCCTGAAGCAGGTCAACGAATGCGACGGCCGACTCGACGAGGCCACCAAGCAGCGGATCGAGTTCGAGGCCAGGTACGGCGGCATGCTTCCCGAGAGCCCCAGCGCGCTGCTGGACAGCCAACGCGAGGTCGCCTCCGACATGGACACCGTCCGGCGCCAGCACCTGGTGGCCACGCAGAAACTCGAACGGCTCAAGGCCCTGGCCGAGAAGACGCCGGACTCGGCCGAGGAACCCGTCCAGGTGATCCGCGGCCCCAATCCGGAACTCGAACGGCTCAAGGAAGAACTGCGCAAGTACCAGGACCAACTCGATAGCGCCATCAACCTGCGGCACATGACCGACAACCATCCCACCGTCCAGACGCTCCACAAGAAGATCGAGGAACTCACCGAGCAGGTGGTCCAGACGCCCGAGGAAACGGTCCTCCAGAAAGTCTTCGGCTCGGACGCGACCGACGAGGGCCTCTCGATGGCCCTGGCGGGCGCCCAGTCCGAAGTCGAGATGGGCAGCAGCGAACTCGAACGGCTCCAGGGCCGCCTGACGACCGTTCAGAACCTGGTGGCCAATTACGCGCCCATCCGCGAACAGTACCTCAAGCTCCTCAAGAAGGTCACGGAAGTGGAGGTCGAAAAGACCAACTGGCAGGGCCGCCTGACCGGCGTCGACATGGCCCTGTCGGCCGAGGTGGCCAAGCGGCGCACCCACCTGAACGCCGTGCAACTGGCCGAGAAGCAGTTCCGGCCTTCCTCCCCCCAACTGCTCTACGTGCTGGGCCTGGCGCTGGCGGGCGGGCTGGCGTTCGGGGGGGGCCTCGTCTTTCTCGGCAACACGCTCGATCGCTCGATCGCCACGACCGAGGACGCCGCCAAGCATTTCGACCTGCCCGTCTTCGGCGTCGTCGGCGAGATCGTCACGCCCCGGGAACGGGTGTGGCGGACGACGCGCTGGCTCGTCGTCGAGCCGATGGTCGCCCTCTTTCTGCTCGGCGTCATCGGCCTGACGTCTATCAACATTGTGCTATGGATCAACTATCCCGAACAGTATGCAGTGTGGAGGGCGAACCCCTCGGGCTTCGTCCAGCAGCGGCTGGCCGAAGGGGCCCGGACGCTGCGGCAGTCGCTCTGAGCATACGCTATGTACACCGACTTCTACAAACTGAGGGAATACCCCTTCTCGATCACCTGTGACGAGAGGTTCTTCTACGAGAGCGCCGTCCACTCCGAGGCCCTGGCCAACATGATGTACACCGTCCAGCAACGCAAGGGCATGGTCCTGATTACCGGCGAGGTGGGCGCGGGCAAGACGTTCCTGGGCACCATGCTGGGATCGCGTCTCGGCGTGGGGTGCCTGACGGTCATGATCGGCAACCCGCCCCAGTCCGGCAAGCAACTGTTCCGGGCCCTCGTGTCGAAGGCGGGACTCAACGTCCGGCCGACCGCCGACAAACTCGCCCTCCTCGAGGAACTCGAACAGCACCTCGTGCGCCTCCATACGCGCGGACGCATCGCCGCCCTCATCCTCGACGAGGCCCAGGACCTCTCCTCGGCCTCTCTCGACGAAATCCGCTTCCTGTGGAACTGGGAACGCGACGGCCAACGCCTCATCCAGATCGTGCTCATCGGCCAGCCGGAACTCCGCCAACGCCTTCTGGAGCCCGAGTGGGAGCCCCTGCGCCAACGCATCGTGCTGACGTACCACCTGGGGCCGCTGACGTCCGACGACGCGGGAGCGTACATCGCGCACCGGCTGCGTGTGGCCTCCGACGACGGGTGCCAGGTGGAGTTCGCCCCCGAGGCCGTGGCCCGGATCCATTCGGCCACCGACGGCATCCCCCGCCTCATGAACATCCTGTGCGATAATGCCCTCCTCATCGGCTATGCCAAGGGGGCGCACCGCATCGATACCGAGATCGTGGGCCAGGTCCTGCGCGACATGACCTGCTGGGGCCTCCGGACGCCCGTCCCGCTTCCCTCCAGAAGCGGTTCACCGAGTTCGAAATAGGAGAGCGTGTGGGTAACGTCTTTGACGCCATGAAGAAGCACCAGGCCGAGCAGGCCGACCAGGCGCGCTCGGGCGAAGCCGAGTCCGCCCCCGCCGCCGGCGGCGCGCCCCCTCAGGCCCTGCCGCAGCCGGCCGAGCCGGCCCCGCG
>Ga0307378_10009097_pt1 | contig 13098 bp, 5 predicted proteins | sample UN1MG_FD_202238 | JGI IMG/M metagenome (GOLD analysis project Ga0307378, IMG submission 202238) | Soil microbial communities from Risofladan, Vaasa, Finland - UN-1 | ecosystem: Environmental > Terrestrial > Soil > Coastal area > Acid sulfate soil | place: Finland: Risofladan, Vaasa | collected... | reverse complement strand
GCGGCTATGTTACCGCAAGGTGATAATCCGCGATTATCGGTGGTCACGTACCACCTTGTCGCATTAGCTTTATCGGCTCATGACGACTTTTACAATCACGGTGCCGGTCGTTCCATATTTTCTACATGCTCGTAGGCCGTCGCTCGGGTCACGGGGCACGGGTCACGAGCCTCGCGCAGCGAGCTGCGAGTCACGGAGATTTTTTCAGAATTCGCTTGATTTTTGCATTAAATTTAGTATAATACTAAACTAAATGATTATTGATTAATGATTATTGATTAATGATAGAAATAAGACAATTTCGAGCAATGAGCATCTGCGTTCACCCCGTGAGATAGGCAAAGCCGTTATCTAACCGGGTAAATCAGCGGTTAATGAAAATAACAGGTTACTAAGAGAAGAAAACGATGAAAAATTGAACTAAAATATGCAAAAAAATGCCAATTTTTGTAGGTAATTGGTGTTAATTCGAGGTTAATTTGAAAAAACAAACCCAATTTTCGAAAGGGCAAAATGAACACAAAGTCAATTATAACAAGGAGATACGAGGAATATATTGGATTGGACACTTGGTGAAAACAAACCCAATTCAAAGCCAATTTATTATCGTTCAGTGTTCTCCGTAAGGAGTCCCAAGGACTGCGTTCAGAGTTCAGCGTCAAAATAAGGAAAGGGCATTTGAAAAAACAAAGCCAATGTTAAAGTGGGCAATAATGTATTAGTTCAATGGTAGTAAAGATTTATGAGTGTTTTGGTGTGTTTTGGTGGTTTTAGACGGCAAAAAACAAAGCCAATCAAAGCCAATCTTATTTAGCCCCCAGATTTATCTGGGGGTTGAAAACCCGAGTTGAAAAAACAAACCCAATTTTGAAAGGGCAGAGTGAGCGTAAGTATCTATATAAAAGGGGATTATGAGGAATTATACGCTTTCGGGCAGCGTGAAAACAAAGCCAATCAAAGCCAATTTCGGAGTCTCATCCACCTCAAGACTGGCCGGGCGAAGCAGATTTTCCGTTGACTTACGAGTGCGGATTGTTAGATTAAACGCCAAGAGGCGGCAGATTTCGATTTTAGATTTTTGCTTTTCGATTTCTGATTTGAAAATCGACAATCGGAATTCTGCAATAGGTAATCAGGTTAATTTTTGAATCTTCCAAGAGAAGGAAAGGAAACATATCATGGCTATTGATCGTCGTACTTTTCTCAAAAGCTCGGTAGCGTCCGGATTGGCCCTTTCGGCACCGGCAATACTTCGGGCAGGCAGTAGCAAAACTTATCGTACGGCTCTTATCGGCAGCGGCTGGTGGGGCATGAATATCACCGGAGAAGCGATTAAGTCCGGCCGGTGCAAAATCGTCGCCATGTGCGACGTCGACCAGCGGCAACTGGATCCCGCGGCCGAAAAGGTGGAAAAGCTTACCGGCGACAAACCCAGAAAGTACAAAGACTATCGTGAGCTGCTTGACAAGGAAAAGCCGGATATCGCCATTGTCGCCACGCCGGACCACTGGCACGCATTGCCGACCATCGCCGCGGTCAAGGCCGGGGCCCACGTTTACGTCGAAAAGCCCATCTGTCATACGATTATGGAGGGCAGGGCAATGGTCAACGCCGCCCGCGCGGCGAACCGGGTCGTCCAGGTCGGCACTCATCGGCGTATATCGCCCCATAACGTTTCCGGCATGAAATTCCTCAGAGAAGGCGGAGCGGGCAAAATCGGCATGGTCCGTGCGTTCGTCCTCTCCGGAGGCGGCCCCGAAAAACCGACGCCCAACGAGGAACCTCCCGCGGGTCTGGACTGGGATATGTGGTGCGGGCCAGGGCCGCTGCGTCCGTACAACAGACGAATGCACCCGAGGGGCTTTAGGCAATTCCTCGATTATGGTAACGGCACGCTCGGCGACTGGGGCGTGCACTGGGTGGACCAGATCCTCTGGATAATGGAAGAGAAATGGCCCACAACTGTGTACTCCTCCGGCGGACGGCCAATCAAGGGCCCGCCGGTCTTCACGAAGCAGGAGCAAACCACCGATTCGCCGGACCACCTGCTCACAACGTATAAGTTCGAGGACTTCACCGCTTTCTGGGAGCACCGCCAGTTCGCGGGCAACCCGGCCGAGAAGACGGAGAGCGTCGGCTGCTATTTCTACGGCACCAAAGGAACGTTCCACATGGGCTGGCAAAGGGGCTGGACATTTTATCCAATTGGCAGGGGCCAGAAAGAGATTCACGAAGAGCCGCAGCTCAATGAGCCGGATCAGCAGAATATCAGGGGGCTGTGGACCGACTTTCTGAATTGCATCGAGACCGGCGGCCGCCCCATCTGCGATATCGAGCTGATCCACCGCTCGACAAATATGAGCCTGCTCGGCATGCTTTCGTACAAGATCGGCAGGAGCGTCCAATGGGACGGCGAGAAGGAAAGAATCGCCGGCGACCCCGATGCGAACAAGCTGCTCCGCCGGGAATACCGAAAACCGTGGGTCTATCCGGAGGTTTAGCTGTGCAGCCCGGCACTAAACTTTTCTCGTGATTTTCCTTGATCGGGAATATAGTAGTATATGCGGTATGGCTTACACTGCTCGTTTTTAGCGTGTAAGAAGTCTGTTAGCGAAGTGCATGTTGAATCGGTGGCTGTATTCTACTTTTTTCGGCTTGGATTTCGCTCATAGTTACCGGCTTGTTTTCGATATTGCCTTGGAAATGCATAATATGTAAAGATATTGAGAAGCCGATGGAACCAAAAGAATACCTATATATGGATGATTCTTAGGTTGGAGGCACAATATGTACAGCTTTTTGCCTGTTTTTCTGTAATGAGATTAAGTTTTTCAATTTTTTTGCTTTTTTTGAGATTTTGCTTTGACTCAGGAAAAAGTTAAGTTATAATTAAACTGATGACGAACAAATGACGAATAAAGCCATAATAGATTTCAGAGAAGACGTGTTAAAGAGAGGTCCTTGTGCTATTGTCGCTTATGCTCGTCGGCTGAATGGGAATAGACCCGCAAAGGATTATATAGAAAATCTTGAGCAACCAGACCAAGCAAAACTCGCAAGGTCTTTTAAGCAACTCACAGATACTGGAATAATTTCAAATAAGGAAAGGTTCAGAAAGCTGCGTGGGAAGATATGGGAGTTCAAAACTCACCCAAAAGTTCGCGTGTTGTGTTTTCAGTCGGGCAAAACTTGGTTGCTTACTCACGGCTTCAACAAGGAAACTGGTGATACTCCTTCAAGGCAAATTGAACGTGCAGAGGTTATTATGGATGAGCATATTTCATTATTGTCGTAATTTGTGAATAGGGAGTTCCTAAAATGGCTAATACATTTATAGAAAAACTTTTGTCTGACGACGAAGGTAGAAAACTCTACTTTCGTGAGGATCTAATATTTGAGATCACAGAAGCAATCTGCAAAGTTATGGACGAGAAGCATATTAGCAAGGCAGAACTCTCGCGCCTTGCGGGTGTGAGCAAAAGTAATATTACGCAGCTACTGAGTGGAGACCAAAATATGCGGCTCTCGACAGTAGCCGATCTCTTATATGCCCTTGATTCAAAACTCGCGGTGACCGCTGTACCCCTTGATGTTGATAGCATACTCGAGGGTACTGCTTTTGACCAATGGGCACCAGCTATGGAGGCTACGATGAGACAGTTTGAATATCAAGAGATAAGTAAAAAAGGTCGAAAAGAGATAACACAGGCGGCTTAAGTTATGGCGAAAAGAAAGGTAAAGACGAAAGTTTCGAAAAGTAAAGAAAAGTTCGATGCCGGTCTATTGGTTTCTGATCGAGTCCAGTTTAAAGATGTTAGGTTGGTAAGCTCGAAATGTGATCAAATCCCCGGAGCCACATCTGGGAAAAAAACATTCGATATCAACTATTCAACTGAAGTACAAGTGGACAGGAAGAGCGGATATGTAGTTGTGATCGCGAAATTCCACTTTGAGGCTTTTATTGAGAGCAAGACTTCACGACCAGTTATTCTGATTGATGCATCCTTCCTTTTGTCGTACAAAATAGAAAACTTTGAGGGCCTGACTCAAAAAGGATTCGAGCGGTTTGCGAATCTCAATGGCATTTATAATGCCTGGCCATACTGGCGCGAATTCGTACAGAATACTATTGTACGAATGGGTTTACCTTCACTATCAATTCCCGTCTTTAGAATTGTGGAACCGCTGGATAAGAAAACCATCAGTCGGAAAACTGCAAAGAAAAAGGTAAAAAGCAAAACTATTTCTAAAAAGTAAAGTTTATGGAATTCTGGCTATAAGGTGATTCGAAGATTATTTATTGCCAAACTAAACCCTATCCTGCATTGTTCAGGACGGGGAGATATGGAGAGCATACTGTGGAATCATCCTTAGAACCAAACCCGGCACCAAACTTTTCTTGTGATATGGCGTAGTAAGTGATATAATATGGCTTCGGATTGCGGGTAGGGGCTTCCGCATCGTCAGTTGGATTTGACAAGTTAATACGGGGGCGAATGGCTTCGACCGGATGGCGGAGAGCCAAGTCGCATGTTCAGGACGCCGGTTGGCCTGGCTAATCATCCGGCAACTAATTTTTAATTGGCAACTCTCAGTTGCGCATGGCTGCTTAATTAGCGGCCCGTCCTGCCTGATTTTGCCTGTGGGTTGGGTAAGGGCGTCAAACAGCAGGCAGGCCGAGCCGGTTTTTCGGGCCGGCAAGGTGAGAACTCTCCGAAATAGCCGAGCTAAGTGCCTGTCGTTTGGCGCTTAATAAGGCGAAAAAACAATCAAGCGACTAAGCATGTAGAAGCTTGTCTTGAAGCATCTCGGGACGGGGGTTCGAATCCCCCCGCCTCCATTTTCATAGCCGGCGCAGAATCAACAGCCAGTCAATTAGAGCAAAAGAATATTAGTTTGAACCTGCGAAGGATCATAATCGTGAATTTGGAACTGCTGAAATATGGCTAATAGATTTCCTATTTCAAATTCAATTCGTACAAGGACACACTCAAAGGAGGTATCCGAATCTGTCTCAAGTTCGTATTTGCATTTTTTTCTTCAAATTTAACTTGTTCCGGTCCTCCGGGCTCATTGAACGCATTCTCATTAGGGCCGGTGATTTGCCAGGATTTGAAAGAAGATGAGAAACTTCCCTGTTTTGGATTCAGGGACACTTCATATTTTTGGAAGGTGGGATTTACAATTCCGACGGTGACTTTTTGCCGATCTGCACTCAAGGCGGCGGAAACATCCAGCAGATCGAATTGGCCCGTGACATCCACCGGGATTTGGCCGAAATGATTGCGATATAATTTCAGTACCTGTCCCGTAGCTGCCATTGCCGAGTGTGTTTTGCTCGCTTTGATGCAGCCGATGACGTTAACGGTCTGGGCGTAATTGGCCATGTAAACGATATCCGAATGGCGGAAATACTCATGTAAGCCTCTGGCAATACCAAGGGCATCTTTCAGGAAATACCGGGTTCCCAGCTCGCCGAACACATGCGGTCCGTACCAGTAATTCCATTCGGTCATGGCGATACGTATATCTTTTCCTTCGAGTGTGTTCAACTTCTGTCGCAATTGCCGATGAAAATTCACTTTTTGTTTAATATTGTCGGGAATCTGCGAAGTGTGGTCGATTAGGTCGGGTCGTTCCTGGCAATAGAAATGTTCCGCGATCAGGTCGATATGGTTCGAGCAGTGGGTGAGTAATCCTTCGCTCCAGGGCCCGGCATTGCCGGAGGCGATCTCCACGATATCCGGGTCAACCTTGCGCATGATATCCACAACCCAATTGTGCTTGCGTACGTAGTGTTCGAGACTCATGTACCCCAACTGCCACGGCCCGAACATTTCGTTTCCGATGCACCAGAACTTGACTCCGAACGGGGCCGGTGTCCCGTTTTCGTCGCGCTTTTTGCCCCAATAAGTATCGGATGAACCATTGGCATATTCCAGTTGCGCCGCTGCGGAGTAGGCATCGCCGAAACCGGTATTAACGGTTACCAAAGGTTCGGCATCGAGCATCCGGCAAAAACGAATGAATTCGTCAAATCCGAAATCATTATGCTCCACGCCGGTCCAGGCGGGGTTCATACGCGGCGGCCGGCGGTCACGGTCGCCGATACCGTCGCGCCAGTCGTAACCGCTGACGAAATTGCCGCCCGGCCAGCGATAAAGCGGAGCGTTGAGGTCCTTCAACAACTGCATGGTATCGGCACGCATCCCTTCGATATTATCCGCCGGCATAAGCGATACCGTGCCGACATAGCACGCTCCTTCCGATATCGCGATATCGAGTTCGCCCTTTGCAGTCTCAGCGCCGGCCGCGAATCGAAACGGGTACTTCACGTAACGATCCCCAGATGCAGTAAAGGAAACGGAGTCACGATTCGTTTGGCCTTCGCCCCAGACAAGTGATACTATAACATCCGCACTCTGCTTTTGAGGTTTGAGCCAGACATAACCATCGTATTGTTTATTCTTCATCAAGCCGAGATCGAGCTGCCGAATCCCGCCGCCCGCTTGAATCAAGGGAGTGTGCTCGCCGACGAAGGAGCCTTCTTTAACCATCTTTACCGAGTCATCCCGGCCGACGATCTGCCAGGGAGAAGCTGCCACAACGGGGTAGGGACGTTCTTTCGTAATTCCGCCGCCTCTGTAGGGTTTGTAATCGGCGGTAATGGGGAAATAGAATTTTCGGTCTTCGAGCATCTCGGCCCAGATGCCTCCGTAAATGCAGCGGCCGAGATGTTCAATGAACTGAGCGTAAATGAATTTAGATATCGGTTCTTTTGTCTTGGCAATATCAATTGTAATCGACGGCTTTATGGTCTCGCGAATGCGGAAGATTTGGTTGTCCCGCTGTCGGACAAGATAAGGCATCTCGCCGTCCCACTTTACAATCATGTTCGAAAGAAACCAGCTTCTTCCCTTATCGTTATTGCCCTGGAAAAACAGGTACATCTTGCCGTCGTCATCTGTAAAAATTCCCGGATGGCCCGATTCGCTGCTGTTCCATTCGCCGGCCTTGCCATTGGGAAGCAGGGGAAGCTCGGAAAGCCGCTCCCAGGTGACACCATCGCCGCTCACGGCGCAGCCGATCTGCTGGGGCTCATTGTTATACCCACCGGCATAAAACATATACAACTTATCATTATGCTTACAAATAGAGGGCGCCTCTATGCAATTTTTCTCCCAGAACAACTCTGGCTCCAGAATCGAATCTGTATGCAATTGCTTCCATGATTCCCGCCGAAATCCTGAACCGACAGGAGATGCCGCTACGGCAAGTTTTTGAATTTTGTAAGATGGATCCCGGGTAGCACAATAAAGTAGATAAGAACCCTTGAACTCCACGACGTCGGCGTCGATTGCCCGGCCGCAATTCCAGTCGCCTGTCGGGCGAAAGATCGGATTGGTAGGATTGCGTTCGAAACGAATCCCATCTTCGGACCACGCGTGACATATTGCGTCCTTCTCGCGATTGCCGTAGGTCTGATAGAAAAGATGCAGTTTCCCATCCCGGACAAGGGCCGCCGGAGCACCGATACCATTTTTTTCGTAGCCTGCCTCCGGCAGAACCTCACCGATTTTTTTCCAGTTGTTCAGGTCACTGCTCTCGGCGATACCGACTGCTATTCCCTTTCCCGGCCGGCTGATTGTGTAGTACATGAGATAGCGGCCGCCAAAACGGGCTACATCAGGGTCCTTGGCAAAGGCTCTGCCGTGGGAGTCATCGGTATAATACATTTTTGGTCTGCGGGGGGATTCGACATTAGTGGAGAGCAGTTGCAGATTCACATCGTCGAACCATGCCGTGCCGGTCGCCATGCCCCAGCCGCCGAACAGGCAGTTGACCTGTACGGTCGCATGAGTATCGGTCTGAAAATCCATTTCCACCATTGTCCAGTCATTGGTGCCCGTGACTGCCCTGGACCGCGCCGGCTGCAGGTCATGCAGATTGAACAAGGCTCCCCTGCCGGTTGTTGCACGCACATTTTCGGTCTTGATCCAGCCGGTGAGCCTGTAGCGAGAAAATGGCCGAACATTCACAACCTGACTCCAGCCGATATCCGCTCCGGAAGCCGAGGATATCATCACCGACCGATTTCCCGTCCGTCCGATGGATGCATACGTAAGTTCGCCGGTGCCGCCCCAGCGTTGGTGCCTCCAGCCGGCGGGATTCCTGCCTTCGGCCTGTTCAAAAGACGAATTGACAATCGTGTTTTGGCCGGACCCGGCCGCTATTACATCTGCGGGACAGGTCAGGAGCATTCCAATCACAACTAAGACAAGTGACTTTTTCATAATTCTTCTCTTTGGACCTTATATGTTGCTCATTGATCCTTTAACCAGACGGATGAGCTGATAGTGTCGCGACCGCGGCGGTCGTTCTGATCTGAAGCATCACGATTGTTTCGCGCATAGTTGGGGATTGCCATCAACTCGGAACCGTCGGCCCAGGTGCCCTTAATGACCATGACTCCGCCCAGAAGATCGCTCTTCCACTCGGCGGTCAGGGCGGATTCGGGGCTCAGGACATTGTCAATGTCCTGGTCGACTCTCTCTGCACTGTAAATCAACGGGCCATACCGAAGTGCCACCCGGCCCATCGTAGCTTCGATTTTATCGCTGGCCTTGATTCTCTGAACCTTCATCGGGAGCTTCAAATCGATCTTATCGCCGGCCCTCCACCGCCGGCTAATCACGGCATATCCTTTATCAACCGGTGGAGTAATCGCGGAACCGTTGACGGAAATCGAAGTGATACCATCGGATTGAGGCGTCCCGGCATAAAGTTCGCTAACGCTGTGGTTAGGCACGCGGATTCTGACGCTGAATCTCTTTGTCTCCTGCGGATTGACAGTGATAGAAACGTCGCCGCTCCACGGATAATCGGTCTTCTGAATCATCTTGACATCGGTGCCGGCAACGTCTTCGACTGTTATGGTGCTTCCAATAAAGAGGTTGACAAAAATGCTGTCGTCGCTCTTGACGTATGTCCAGGTAGGCAGCATTAGCAGGGTCCTGGGAATGTTGCCCACGCAGCAGGGACAGCCGTGCCAGTCGTAGCGGGGCCCGCGGGAATCCAGCGGATTCTGATAGTAGAAATTCCTGCCCTCCAAATCAATGGAGCCTAAGAGGGCGTTGTAGAGAGTCTCTTCGTAGAGGTCCGCGAACCTGGCATCGTGGTACGTCATGTTCAGTTTGTGCTGGAAGAAGATTTCGCCGCAACTGGAGCAGGATTCGCAGTAGGCATTGTGACGCAACGAATAGTCCGGGCCGAAGCCTTCCGATGTCTCGCCGCTCCCCACGCCGCCTGTAACGTAGTACTTCTTGTTGACAATATTATCCCATAGTGACATGACGGCGCTCTGATAGTCGATGTCACCGGTTTCCATAGCGACGTCGGCCATACCGGCGTAGGAATACACGGCGCGCACGGCATGTCCGACGGCCTCGTACTGCCGGACGACCGGAACGTGGCTCTGGTCGTATTCGCCGCCATCCTTCCTGCAGTCCAGCAGGAACTTCGACAATTCGATATACTTCTCGCCTTTACCTTTGCCTTCGGTCTCGTTCACAAATCGGCCGAACCGTACCAGCGCAATTTCCATGGCCTGGTGGCCGTCGTACCATTCCTTTTTGGGTGGCGGGCCGAGGTTGTCGTACCAGCAATCGGCAAGCTTCTTAGCTGCATTATATAACCTGGCGTCGGTCTTGTTCGTCAGAAGATAATGTGCAATAGCCGACTCCAGAAAATAACCGGCTACATAGCCCTCATGATCCGCCCTGTACCTGGGTGACCATCGCTGGCGGTCGCTCAGCGTAAATACGGTCTGCAGGTATCCATCCGGCTCCTGTGCGGCCAGAATCTTCGGTATCCAATCGGCCAGTGTTGCTTTCATTGTCTCCTGAGCTTTGATAATCTCCTGATCGCCCTGCGGATCGACCATCAGTGCAACGCAGATCGATTCAATCGTGTTATAAATCCAGGCGTTGGAGAATACGTAGCCTCTGTGAGGTCCGTGAGGCTTGCCGGCCAGTTTGTTCGCGGCGTCGATAAAATTGTTTATGCCGCCTTCTTTCAAGTTCGGGTCGGAAATCTTGTCGATGCAGTGAGGAATCCAGTTCACAATCAGGGCTTTTGCCCTGCTGTTCCAGAGAGGATTGTCAATCTTATAGTGCTTTGTATCGATTAAATCGAGGTGAGTTGCAGGCGGCGGCGCTGCGGCCTTGACAGCGAGAGTGGACGAAGAACTCAATTGCCCTTTGCCGGCCGTCAGCTTGAGGACATAATCGCCCGCCCTGGAAAATGTTGCCGTAGTGGCCGGCTCGCCGGCATTCTCAAAAGCGACCTTGCCGGGACCGGATATTTTGCTCCAGGCAATTATCGAAGCGCCTTTTCCGCCTAACGTCTTAATTGCTCCATTAAGATAAGTTTTGCCTGACAATATGACAACGCGGTCCACGCCTGCGTCCACTCTCGGCGGAAAGTCGGGCGACTTGCCGGAATCATATACTTTCCATTCCAAAATGCCTGTCGAATAGGTATCATTCGAATCGATTTCGAGCCTGAGTTTAGTCGTACTAACTTCGTCAAAGATCGTAGTGTTGTATTGATTTTCCGCTACGCCCAGACCTGATGGATTGCTCACCGGCACGAAATCTCCACCGTTCCAATAAAGCAGCCGGCAGGCTTTGGGCAGGCGGACACCACGGCGGTCGTCCCACCAGTACACATCGATCTTATTAGTGCTGATGGGCCGGCTCCAGTCGTACTGCACCCATTGTATGCCCCTTCTTGGCCAGTTGCCGTAAGATCCGCGGCGTCTGTCACGCGAGTTTGTCGGATTGTACTCATCATTGAGTGCTGTCAGCGATGTGTCCCCGGAGACATAAGAACAGGATGGTTCGGCGACAACGGCAAGGTTAACTCCCGAATCCGGCTCGGCACTGTCTTGAGCCAAAGCGTTGCAGCTTAATACAACAGCCGCGCCGACCAGGAGTGCCGGCATCAAACGAATTAAGGGCGTCGTTTTCATTACAAGTCTCCTTCTTATATTATAAACAAAATATAGTTTGTATTTTACGCTAACGTTCCGCATCGGCGCGGATCATGCGAATGCCGAATATCGCCGCGACGACGTTTCCCTCAGTGGCCTGGAAACGCACTGTGACTTTCTCCTTGCCCACGACCATGTTCGCGCCGACAGTGTACTCGACGTCGTAAAATCGTGCCGGACTGCTCCTTGTCACCTCTTGGCTGGCTATGTGCTGACCGTCCACCAGAATGTCGAATATCGCTTTCCCTCTGCTGTGATGGTCGCTGCAATACGTCACCACCAGCGCCATCGGGCGGTCGGATTCGACGGGCAGGTCGAAAGAAAACCAGCTTCTTCCCCATCTGCCGGGGCGTCCCATCATCCGCACAACCCATGCGTCACCCGGGCTCTGATAGTTGAAATCCCGTTCCGGCTGCATCTCGCCGGGCTGGGCGTAGGCCACGGTTGCAGATTCGAGCTTCCGCAGACGCTCCTGCTCGGCGGCATACTCGGCTTCTTTCTCCTTCCATTCGGGCTCGGTAAACAAATCCCAGTACACTGCGTAGGTGCGCCGATGAAGACGGTAAAACGGAACGAAATCAACATCACGCTCGCGCCCGACGCCGTCGCTGCGGAAATGGCCCGGCTTGTCGCCTGCAGGCTTTAGCCACTCTTCCACGGGTCGCTCGGCCGCGATGAATACAGGCGTCCTTTCCCAGGAGTAGCTGGCTCTGCCTTCTCGCCGGCCCTGCTCCTCAGGCCCCAGGTCGCCGGCGAGCACCAAAGGACCCCATATAATAGCGGTGCGGCGGGGATTGTCCGGCAACGGTTCCAGGCGAAGCGTTTTGGGCAGGATTAGCTCCACAGTATCGCCATTATTCCAAGTACGCTTTAGTTCCACATAAGAGCCGGACTTTTGCAACCGGCGATCGGCGACCTGACGACCCGACTCCGGAACGTCACGAAGAGGATCAATCACGTCCTCGGACACAGGCTGACCGTTGACTTTGACGGTGAAACCTTTGCCGGCCCAGGCCGGGCGGCGCAGGGCAAGAACGAATTGCCTTGGGGATTCAAGCGTAAGTTTCAGCGTCGCCGACTCTCCTTCGGGAAAGTCTGTATCCATCTGCAATTTCACTCCCGCGGCGGCCCACTCCGCGGTGGATGGCGCATATAAATTCACCCACAATTTGTCGCCGGACTCGTAGTAAATCCCGTCGGCGTGCAGGGCATGGCTCTCCATACCCGTTCCCACGCAGCAGGTGAAGCTGTTGAACATGTTTGCGTATTCGTGCCGGACTGACCGGCCTACGGGAACCATGTAGCATGTCCTGCCGTCTTCGGGATCGATGGAGGCCAGAATATGGTTGAATAGAGCCCGTTCGTGGAACTCGGCGTAGTGGGCATCGGGTCTCAGCGAGAAGAGCCTGCGGGTCAGCTTTAGCATGTTGTAAACGTTGCACGTCTCGGCGGTGCGTCCGTCGATGCGGTCGCTTAACATGTCGGGCCTGCCGAAGTATTCGTCTTTGCCGTGGCCGCCGGTGGCGAAGCTGTGGTGCTGAACGACCGTGTCCCAGAAAAAGCCGGCGGCGATGATGTCACCCGGTTCGCCCGCATAAGCATAGCGGTCCGCCGAGCCGATGAGCTTGGGGACCTGCGTGTTGCCGTGCTTGCCTTCGAGGATATCCTGGTGACGTTTGAGCGGCTCGATGAAGGAACGATGTTCGAAGCGATAGGAAAGGTCCAGCCAGCGTTTGTCGCCCGTATCGGCATAGAGATCGGCCAGCACTTCATTCATGCCGCCGAACTCGGTGTTCAGCATTTGCTGATTCTGAGCTTCGGTAAGCCCGGAAAGAATCCCCTGTGCCCATTCGGCGAACTTGTTCTCCATTTCTAATGCAGTGCGGTTGCCTGTATAGCGATAGGCGTCCCGCAAGCTGGCGAACGTTTTGTGCAGGACATACCACGGTGCCCAAAGCCCGTTCAGGTCGAAGCCGCCTGAACGAATGTTTCCCTTGGCCACGGCTTCCCAGCATTCTCGGCCGCCCTCCAATGCACTGAGATAG
>Ga0307378_10009096_pt1 | contig 13099 bp, 13 predicted proteins | sample UN1MG_FD_202238 | JGI IMG/M metagenome (GOLD analysis project Ga0307378, IMG submission 202238) | Soil microbial communities from Risofladan, Vaasa, Finland - UN-1 | ecosystem: Environmental > Terrestrial > Soil > Coastal area > Acid sulfate soil | place: Finland: Risofladan, Vaasa | collected... | reverse complement strand
CCGAGGGCCGATGGCGTCTTCGATGTGTTGGACCTGGTCGATCGCCGCGGCCGGTCCCCAACTCAGCTCGTTCCCGTGTTCGCCCACGGCGACGGCGCCGAACTCGGGATCGAACACGAGCGCAACCGCTTCGTTGTGAACGAAGTCAGCCGAGCCGGGTTTCATCCACCGGTGTCTACCATCGCCGATCTACGCCTCGACGGTCCCAGAACGTCATCTGTGCCGCTGGCGTGCCGGACACCGGGCGCGGTTGGCGCTGATCGCGGCGCAGCTTCGAGCGAATCGTCAGGCCCATCCGAGTTCGTGGAGGCGGTCGTCATCGATGCCGGCCGCATGCGCGACTTCGTGGATGACCGTCACGTAGACCTCCTCCGCGAGCTCGTCGAGGTCGCGACACATCTCGCACAGGGGAACTCGAAAGATCGAGACGACGTCCGGGCCTTCGTGGCCGGTGCGTTCGGTGTGCGGCACCCCTTCGTAGAGCCCGAGGAGGTCCGGTTCGACGGGGTGGCGATCGACCACCTGCACGACGACGTTGTCGAGCACGTGCAGCAGTTCGTCGGGCAGATCGTCGAGCGCGTCGGCGACCATCGCCTCGAACTTGTACCTCGGCACCACGTCCATCGGCGAAGTGTTACATCTGGGGTCAGACCCCAGACGTCACAGGTGTCAGAGGATCTTGAGCTTGTCGGAGAAGACCTTCTTCGGCTTCATGTCGACGGCGATCTTCGAGGCCATCTGCTGGAACAGCTGCGCCGCTTCCGACTCAGGATCGACGGCGGTGATCGGACGTCCGCTGTCGCCTCCCTCGCGCAACTCGGCCACGAGCGGCAGCTTGCCGAGCAATGGAACCTCGAGTTCCTGTGCGAGCAATTCCCCGCCGCCGGAGCCGAAGATCTCGTACCGCTTGCCATCGTCGCCGGTGAACCACGACATGTTCTCGATCACGCCGCGCACCGGCAGGTTGACCTTCGCCGCCATCGCCGCCGACAGCGACGCCACCTTCTGGGCGGCCGGCTGCGGGGTCGTCACCACGAACACCTCACCGCGCGGCAGATACTGCGCGAGCGACAACGCGATGTCGCCGGTGCCGGGGGGCATGTCGACGAGGAGGAAGTCGGGCTCGTCCCAGAACACGTCGGTCAGGAACTGCTCGAGCGCCTTGTGCAGCATCGGGCCTCGCCAGATGACCGCTTGGCCTTCGGGCACGAAGTAGCCGATCGAGATGCAGCGAACGCCCCACATCTCGGGTGGCACGAGCATCTCGTCGATCACGACCGGGTCGCGGTCGGTGCCGAGCATGCGCGGGATCGAATAGCCGTAGATGTCGGCGTCGACCACGCCGACGTTGTAGCCCTGCGACGCCAACGCAACCGCAAGGTTCGTGGTGACGCTCGACTTGCCGACGCCGCCCTTGCCCGAGGAGATCAGCAGTGGACGCGTCTTCGAAGTGTTCTTCGAGAATGGGATCTCGCGACCCTCGGCGTGGCCGTGGGCCTGGCTCGACCCGGCGGTGGACGCGGCGTCGCCGTGGAGTGTCCGGCGGAGGTTCTCGCGGTCCTCGTCGCTCATCACCGTGAACTCGAGATCGATCGATTCGACACCGTCGAGCTCGGTCGCTGCATCGGAGACGCGCCGCGTGATCTCGCCCTTGAGCGGGCACCCGGGCACGGTCAACGCAATCAGCACACCGACGACGCCGTTGTCGCGGATCGACACGCCCCGCAGCATCCCGAGGTCGACGATCGAGCGGTGGAGTTCCGGATCCTCGACCGGGCGGAGGGCTTCGATGATCTGTTCTTCGGTCACGACGGCCATGTCCTCATTGTGGCGAGGGCACTACGAATTTGCACTACGTGGATAGGTAGAATTGCTCTCGTGCGAACGAGCCCGTCGTTCACGGCCACGGTGTCGGCGATCACCGACGCCTTTGGCGATCCGACGCGCCGTGCGATCTACCTGTTCGTCAAGGACTGCTCGGTAGACGCTGGAGGCGTCGCAGCGGGCGCCACGGCATCGACGGTTGCAGCAGAAGTGGGCGTGCACGCCAACGTCGCGCGGCACCACCTCGACAAGTTGGCGGCAGGCGGCTATCTCGAGGTGGTCACGGGAAAGGTGCCGGGCGCCGGCGCTGGTCGGCCCTCCAAGCGCTACGTCGCTGTCGGGGACGCCACCGCCGACGAGTTCCCGGTGCGCAGCGACGATCTCGTGCTCTCGCTGCTCGGCCGAGCGCTCGATCGCCTTCCGCACGACGAGGCCGAACGGATCGCCGAAGAGGTCGGCACCGAATACGGCCGGGCGATGGCCGAGGGTCTCACCGGCGATGCGCTCACGGCAGGTCGCCGATCGCTGCGATCGGCGATGCAGTCCGTCGCCGACGCGCTCACTGCGCACGGGTTCGCGGCACACGCCGAGGGTCGCAACGGCCAGCTCCGCATCATCAACGACCACTGCCCGTTCGGAGACATCGCCACCGACCATCCGGTGATCTGCGCCGTCGACCGCGGCATGGTCAAGGGCATGCTCGCCGCGCTGGTCAACGATGACGGCGCCACCGACGTCGACGTGGTGAGCGAGTCGAGCGTGGCCCGCGGCGACACGGTCTGCGCCACGACGGTCTGACGATTCCATCACGGGGCTGACCCCCGGATGTCGTTACGGCGCGGTGATCGACTTGATTTCGTCGGCGATCGTGTCGGTGAATTCGTTCGACGGGATTGCGGTCTGCATCGCCATCATCTTCATCATGTCGCCCTGCACCTTGATCTTGCCGGCCATGAAGGCCTGCATGGCAATGGCTTGGTCCTGATCGACGAACATCGCTTTGGCGGTGTCGTAGTCGGTGGTGACTGTGGCGTCGGCATCATCGAGTTCGCCGAGTTCCATCACGAGATGTCCCGACGACGTGTCGAGGTAGCTCTTGACCTCGCCGTCGCCGAACGGCACGTCGACGATCACCTGGTTGATCTTGATCACGGTGGTGACCGGCGGAACCTGGTCGGCGTACTTCTCGCGGATCTCGTGAGCCGCGGCCATCCACTCTTCTGACAGGAACAGGTGCGTCATAGTTCGGTGACTGTACCGCGCCGGTCGATGTGCAGACGGCACGTCGTGACCGAGTCGAGGAAGTCGCGGTCGAGGTCGAACCCGAGCCCGGGAGTCGTCGGCACCGTGACGTGGCCGTCGGTGATCGTGATCGGGTCGGTGACGATGTCTCGCGCGTAGAAGCGCGTCGACGCACTGATGTCGCCCGGCAGCGTGAACCCGGGCAATGCGGCGAGCGCCGCATTGGCGGCCCGACCGATCCCGGTCTCCAACATGCCACCGCACCACACCGGGATTCCCTTTGCGAGACACAGGTCGTGAATGCGGACCGCTTCGAGATAGCCGCCAACCCGGCCGGGCTTGATGTTCGCGATCTCGCACGCCCCGAGTTCGATCGCGTCGGCGGTGCCGGACGCGGACACGAGTGACTCGTCGAGGCAGATCGGCGTCTCGACTTCGGCGGCGAGGCGGGCGTGTCCGATGATGTCGTCTTCGGGCAGCGGCTGCTCGATCAGCAGCAGATCGAAGTCGTCGAGCCGTGCGAGGTGGGCACCGTCGGTGCGGCGGTAGGCGGTGTTGGCATCGACCTGGAACGGCGTTCCGGGGCCGATCAGTTCACGAACGGCAGCGACCTGTTCGATGTCTGAGCCCGGCTCGATCTTGAGTTTGATGCGGACGTAGCCATCGTCGACGTAGCCCTGCACTGCGGCGAGCAGCTCGTCGGTCGTGGCGTGGATACCGACGCTCACGCCGCTCGGGATGCGGGAGTTCTCGACGCCGAGAAACGCCCCGAACGACTGACCGGTGGCTCGCAGCTGTGCGTCGAGGACCGCCATCTCCAACGCCGCCTTCGCCATCGGGTGACCGTGCAACTTGGCGAGCGAAGGCGCAACGTCGTCGGCCTCGATGGGGCCCGCGGCCATCAGCCGTGGCAGCAGGTGGTGGACGATCACGTGCTGGGCGCCGTCGACGTACTCCGGCGAGTAGCTCGGCTCGGAGAGCGCGACGCATTCGCCCCAGCCCTCGATCGTGTCGGACGAGCCGCCCGATGCATCGGCGAGACGCACGCGCACCAGCAGGATGTCGCGCTGGGTCTGGCTTCCGAAGCTCGTTCGGAAGGGCGAGACGAGCGGCATTGCTATCCGGCGCAGCTCGACGCTGTCGATCGCCCAGCTCATGAAGTGATCCCGGTCATGGTGCTGATCCGATCACGTAGGAGCCGTCGCGCGTGAATCCCAGCACTGGTCGCCCGGAGTCGAGCGCGGCGGTCAAAGCTCCGCGCGTTTCGCTTCGCCACGCAGCGACCGCTGTCGGATCGGTACGTCGGAGCTCGACGATGTCGGGTGGCGTCGGGACCAGCACGCAGTTGCCGACGTCGCTCCCGGCGCGTGGTTCGATGGGGAGCTCAGCCTTGAGATCCCACGCCATGACGAGCCGATCGGAGTCGTCGCCGACGTTGATCGCGTCCGTCATCTCGCCATAGAACGATGGCACGTACGCATCGACGTCGGCACCGAGAATCGCAATGTTGAACCAGGCGTTGCGACGCACCAGCGGGTCGAACGTCCAGGTGATCCAATCGAGACCGCGCTCTGCGGCCCAGCTGCGCTGATGCAGCTTGATCGCCCGCCCGACCCCGGTGTGACGCATCGAATCGACCACGCCGGTGATGTGGCTGTGCAACGCCCGCTGGCCGTGATGACTCGCCAGAAACCCGACCGATGCGCCGACCAGTCGGTCGTCGTCGTACGCGGCAGCGACGTACCCGCCTGAGTGCGACAGCGCAGTGAGTAGCTCGATGTTGACGAGCGGCACCGCCATCCCCCAGACGTCCTGCATCAGAGCGTCGTGAGCGAGGAACTCGTCGCGCGTCGTGATGGTGCGGATCGTGATCGCCGAGTGGGTCATCGTGCGATCCCGCCAGCGGGAGGATGAGACGCCCCGTGGGTTCCCTTGACGACGTGGTACGCAATGCGCACGGCGAGGATCTGGCGAATTTCGGGACCGACGTCGCTCGCGAACTCGGTCCGGTAGGTCTCGTCGGTGGTGAGCACCACCGTGAAGTACATGCCGGAGAACGCTCCCAGGAACACCGACACCCGGATCAACGGTTCGGTGAGCACCAGCGTGCGATCGCCGAAGCCCGCTTCAGTGATGACGCGCACCGTGTCGAGTCCGGTCCAGTTGGTCACGGTGTCTGCGGTGACCGCCATGAATCCGAAGAAGATGAAGAAACCTGTCAGCGCAGCGACGACGAGCGTGATCTGCAGCGCCTGCCCGAACAACCCGATCAGCCCGATGTTGAACCGCTGGCGCGGGCGCAATGGGTCGAGTGTGGCACCGGCGGTCGGAAGTTCGACGGTGGCGGCCGGAGTCCCCTCGAGATGATCCGCAACATCGCGCCACGACTCAAATCGGTTCTCGTCGCGGATGAATCCAGGCACCCGACTGACGGCGAACACGGCGCCGAGGGAGAAGAAGGTGAGCACGACCACCGCGTAGGCGGCACCGTCGAGCGTGCCGGCCATCTCCCAGACCTCGGCATTCACGAACAGAAACGTGTTGAACACGAGCAGCAGTGGGAGGGCCCGTGCCACCAACGGCCCGAGTCCGGTGAGCTGGCCGCTCGACCGCCGGGCCCCCCAACGCAACAGGGCCCCGACGCCGTACGACGACCAGAGGTAGATCAGCACCAGCAGCGTGAGCGCCAGCATGACGCTCTCGATCGCATCGCGGACCTGCCCGAACGCCAGCACCGGGATCGCGGGCCCGAACACGAACAGCAGCAGTTCGGGTGCGTCGATGTCCGTCGGTCGGGCGAACGTGGCCTCGCCGCGCAGGCGATTCGACAGCACCCACGCCGCGAGCAGCATGGCGATCACCGCCGCTGCGGTCGCGACGTTCTGGGCGACCGACCAGTCGCGAAGGTTGAGCGCGTTGAGCCCGAGCAGCACGTAGGCGGCCACGAGGAGTGGGAGCGCCCGGGTCCACGTGTCCAGGATCGAGGCGTTGTCATCGGCCTCGACCAGGTGCGGGACACCACGTTGAACGAACCAGCGCTCGATCTCGTTCGCGCGCTCGGTGGGCGTCATCGCCCCGAACGTACCGGGTGGCGGTGAACGGTTCGTCAAAGTCCGTGGAAGTGGTGTGCCGAACCCGATAAGCACAAGGTCCTATGGCTCGCATCCTGGTCACCGAAGAGATCGCCGACGGGGGCCTCGACCGCCTTCGCGCCGCCGGCCACGACGTCGACATACAGCTCGGGCTGTCCGCCGACGAACTGCTCGACGTCGTGCCGGGCGCTCATGCCCTCATCATCCGTTCGGCCACCGACGTCACCGAGGCCGTGCTCGCTGCCGGGAGCGACCTGATGGTCGTCGGCCGAGCGGGAATCGGCCTCGACAACGTCGACGTCGACTCCGCCACGATGCGTGGCGTGATGGTCGTCAACGCTCCGCAGAGCAACATCGTCTCGGCTGCCGAACACACGATGGCGCTGCTGATGGCGTCGGCGCGCAACGTGCCTCAGGCGCACGCCGCACTCGTGCAGGGCCGCTGGGAGCGCAGCCGCTGGGAAGGCGTCGAACTCGCCGACAAGACCCTCGGCATCGTCGGCCTCGGCCGGATCGGCAAGCTCGTGGGCGATCGTGCCAAGGCGTTCGGGATGCGTCTCATCGCCTATGACCCGTTCGTCTCGGAGGACCGCGCCAAGAAGATGGGTGTCGAGCTGATGGCGCTCGATCAGGTCGTCGCCGAGTCCGACTTCCTCACGGTGCACCTTCCCAAGACATCCGAGACCCTCGGTTTGATCAATCGCGACCTGCTGCTCAAGGCCAAGCCGAGCCTTCGCGTCGTCAACGTTGCTCGTGGCGGCATCGTTCATGAAAGCGATCTCGCCGAGTGCCTTCGCGAGGGGATCATCGCCGGTGCCGCGCTGGACGTCTTCTCGACCGAACCGATGACCGAGTCGCCGCTGTTCGAGATCGACTCGGTGATCGTCACCCCGCACCTCGGTGCGAGCACTCGCGAGGCCCAGGACAAGGCAGGCGACACGATTGCATCGATGGTCCAGCTCGCACTTGCCGGCGAGTTCGTCCCGTTCGCGGTCAATGTCAATGCCGCAGAAGCGAGCGAGACGATCCGGCCTTACCTGCCGCTCGCCGAACGGCTCGGCAGCTTGTTCGTGTCGCTCGTCGGTGGGCTGCCGTCCGAGCTGGAGATCTGCTGCGAAGGCGAAATCGCCGGCTACGACACCCGCATCCTCGAGCTCGCTGTGCTCAAGGGCTTCTTCGGGGCGATCTCCGACGAGCCGGTGACGTACGTCAACGCGCCGCAGCTCGCGAAGCAGCACGGTGTCGAGGTCCGCGACGTGTGTTCGGCCACGTCGGCCGACTTCGTCAACTTGCTGTCGCTGCGCGGGGGTGGTCACTCGATCTCCGGCACGCTGGCCGGCCCCAAGGCCGCTCAACGCATCGTCAACATCGACGACACGCCGTTCGATGTCCCGCCCGTCGACAACATGGTCGTCATCCAGAACGACGATCGTCCGGGGGTCATCGGCACCGTCGGGACGCTGCTCGGCAACGCCGGTGTCAACATCTCCGACATGGATGTCAGCCGGGTGACCGGCTCCGATACCGCGGTCATGCTGATCGCCCCGAGCGCCCCGGTCCCCGCCGACGTGCTCGACGAACTACGCGCCGCCCCTGGCATCGTCCACGTGACCAGCCTCTGACATCGCCCGCCGGCGACTTCCCCGCCCGACCCCGCCGATCCCCGAACCATCCCGAACCCCCAGAAAAATGTGCATATCGGCCCGCTCAGGGTCGACCGGTGCGCACGTTTCGGCTGGTCGAGATCCTTCCACCGAATTGTGCGCACGGTGGACCGCGAGTGGTGGGCTGGTGCGCAAGTTTCGGCTGGGAGGGCGAGCTCGGTTAGCCGAGGCGGAGGGAGGAGGCGGTCCGTTCGGCTTCGGCGCGAGCGGCGTCGGTGAAGTCCGAGCCGGCGCTGGCGTAGAGAATTGCTCGTGAGGAGTTGACGATCAGACCGCGCCCGTCGGCGGCGGCTCCGTGCTCGACCACCGCGCCGGCATCGCCACCCTGAGCGCCGACGCCGGGCACGAGGATGGGGACGTTCGGTGCGATCGCTCGAACGTCGGCCAGCTCGGTGGGATAGGTGGCGCCAACGACGAGGCCGCAGTCGCCGCGCGTTGACCAGTCGTCGGCCACCAGTCGGGCGACGTGGGCATAGATCGGCGATCCGTCGGCGACCAGCGACTGAATGTCGTCGCCCCCGGAGTTGCTGGTGCGGCACAGCGCGATGATCCCGCCGCCGTGCTCGAAGTACGGCTCGACCGAGTCGGTGCCGAGGTACGGATTCACGGTGACCGCATGAGCGCCGTATCGACCGAACGCCTCGCGGGCGTAGTGTTCGGCGGTCGACCCGATGTCGCCGCGCTTCGCGTCGAGGATGAGCGTGACATCGGGGTACGTCTCACGCACGTACCGACAGATCCGCTCGAGTACCTGCTCCTCGCCCTGGCTGGCGAAGTAGGCGATCTGGGGTTTGAACGCACACACCAGGTCGGCGGTGGCGTCGATGATTGCCTTGCAGAACGTCTCGGTGGCGCCGTGCACGCCGTCGAGCGGCAGGGGCATCCGCGCCGGGTCGGGGTCGAGCCCGACACACAGCAGCGATCCGGATGCGTTCCACGACGCTTCGAGTTGGCGGAGGAACGTCAAGCCGGTGTCACTCCTCGACGGTGATGGCTGCGGTGGGGCACAGGTCGGCGGCCTCGCGCACCTTCTCGGCGACGTCGTCGCCGGGCTCCTCCTGGAGGATGTAGAGGTAGCCGTCGCTACGGACCTCGAACACCTCCGGACACACCTGCATGCAGGCTCCGGTGGATGCGCACACGTCGAAGTCGACGCTCACCTTCATGTGGTTCTCCTGTGGGTTCGGTCGTGATCGATGTCGATCACGTCTTCGACTGACGGTAGCCGTCGGCTTCAGCGGCCGCGGCAGTCGGATAGCAGCGGTCCGGCTTGGTCCGTTCGTAGAAGCGGCCGCCCGGCACGTGAAAGATGCCCGACGACTCCTTTGCCTTGACCGGGTGGCTGTCAGGCGCCGAACCGTCGTTGTTCGCCGGCAGCCACGGGAGTTGGTTCGCGTTCTGTGGTGAGAGCGCTGTCGGCTGTGCGGCGGCGTCGGGCTGCGCGGGCCAATCCGGCCACTGCGGCGTGGCGGTCGCGGTCGGCGCAGAAATCTCGCGGCGCCGCCAGGAGAGCAGCGCTCCGACGGCGACTGCCAGTGCGACGAGGGCGAGGGTTCTACGGAGCGCGATGCCGATCGGTGCCATCGGTGCGACTGTAGTTCGCGTCAGCGTTGGTGGCGTCCGAAGGCGCAGAGCACCGCGCGCAGCGAGGCCGTCGTGATGTTGGGGTCGACGCCGATGCCCCAGCGCACCTTGCCGCCATCGCTGACGGTTTCGACGTAGGCGGCTGCCTGCGCGTTCGAGCCCTTGCCGATGGCATGTTCGGCGTAGTCGAGGACGTCGAAGTGCCCGTCGACTCGATCGCCGAACTCTGCGATCAGCGCGGCCACGAACGCTTCGACGGGACCGTCGCCCTCGCCGTAGATCGAATGCGGATCGCCGTCGATTTCGAGTTGTGCCTGGATCGAGGTGTTGCCGCCGTCGTCGCCGGTGCGGGTGTGCAGTTCATGGCTGCGCAGCCGGAACCCAGGCTCGTCGGGCAGGTACTCGGACTGGAACGCATCCCACATCACGCCGGGACCGATCTCGGTGCCGGAGTCCTCGGTGATGTGTTGAATCGTCTTCGAGAACTCGATCTGGAGGCGCCGCGGCAGGTCGAAGCCGTGCTCGGCCTTCATCACATAGGCGACACCGCCCTTGCCGGACTGGCTGTTGACACGGATGACCGCCTCGTACGACCGCCCGACGTGCGCGGGGTCGATCGGGAGATACGGGACGCCCCATCGGGGGTATTCGCCGTCCTCGCCGCGGTTGGCGTCGAGGGCCTCGAATCCCTTCTTGATCGCGTCCTGGTGGCTGCCGGAGAACGCTGTGTAGACGAGGTCGCCGGCGTAGGGATGGCGCGGATGCACCGGCAGACGGTTGCAGTACTCGGCTGTGCGACGCAGCTTGTCGATGTCGCCGACGTCGAGTTGCGGGTCGACGCCGTTCATGAACAGGTTCATCGCCAGGGTGATGATGTCGACGTTGCCGGTGCGTTCGCCGTTGCCGAACAGCGTGCCCTCCACGCGGTCGGCGCCGGCCATCACGCCGAACTCTGCCGCAGCGACCGCGCACCCGCGGTCGTTGTGGGGGTGCAGCGAAACGATCACCGAGTCGCGCTGCTTGATCGTGCGACCGAACCATTCGATGACGTCGCCGTACACGTTGGGGGAGTAGCACTCGACGGTCGCGGGCAGGTTGAGCACGATGGGGCGGTCCGGCGTCGGCTCGATGACGTCCATCACGGCCTCGCACACCTCGATTGCGAAGTCGGGTTCCGTGAGCGTGAAGCTCTCGGGCGAGTACTCGTATCGGATCTGCGTGTCGCCCGCAGCGTGCTCGAGTTTGCGGCACAGCTTCGCGCCGTTGACGGCAACGTCGACGATGCCCGCCTTGTCGAGACCGAAGACGACCTCGCGTTGCAGCGGGTTGGTCGAGTTGTAGAAGTGCACGATGGCACGAGGGGCCCCCTGCAGGCACTCGTAGGTCCGCTCGATGAGTTCCTGGCGGCACTGCACCAGCACCTGGATCGTGACGTCGTCGGGAATGCGATCCTCTTCGATCAACTGGCGCACGAAGTCGAAGTCGGGCTGGCTGGCCGACGGGAATCCGACTTCGATCTCCTTGAAGCCCATCGCAACGAGTTCTTCGAACATGCGCATCTTGCGAGTGGGGTCCATCGGATCGATGAGCGCCTGGTTGCCGTCACGCAGGTCGACCGAGCACCACAGCGGGGCGGTGTCGATGGTGACGTTCGGCCAGGTGCGGTCGGTGAGCACGATGGGGACGAACGGCGTGTACTTCTCGAAGGGCATCGGTGTCGGGGTGACGTTCTGGGGAGGCATCGGAGTTCTCCTTGGTGTTCGTTGGTCTGTTCGTTGATGTTCGTCGGGCCCGGACGGGCCGGGTGCTCGTCGGCATCGGGGTCCGGACGGGCATTGGGTGGAAAAAGCAAGAACCCCCCGACCGGAAGGCGGGGGGTGCGGGCGAACGCGAGTATGTGGCGCTCGCCCTACGTAAGCAGAAGGAGGCCGTGGCGCAACATCGACGACAACGTTAGCACGACTCGCGGCATCTCGCGCTCGTCGCGCGCCCGCCCGGTACGCTGGGCTGCAACATGACTGAATCAACAGCGCGACGAGGAGCGCCTCGTCGCCGGCGTTCTCGCCCGCAGACGTCGGACCAGCCGTACGACGGTGGCCACGTCAACACCTCGAATCTCACATCCATCAACGCCCTCCCTCCGGTGGAAGCACCGACGGGCTTCTTCGACCTCGGAGTCCCGGAGCGCATCGACGACGGGCTCGCGGCATGCGGCTTCGCGCAGCCGTTCGCCATCCAGACCGAGGCCATCCCGGTAGCGGTCACCGGCAAGGACGTCTGCGGCCGCGCCAAGACCGGCTCGGGCAAGACGCTCGCGTTCGGTGTGCCGATGCTCGCCCGCATCACCGACAAGGCCGAGCCGTCACGACCGCTCGGTCTCGTGTTGGTGCCGACCCGCGAGCTCGCGGTCCAGGTCGCCGAGGTACTCGAACCGGTCGCGCACCACGCCGGCATGCGGGTACTCCCGGTGTACGGCGGCGCCTCGCGTCACCATCAGGTCGACGAGATGGCCAAGGGCGTCGAGATCGTCATCGCCACACCGCTGCGCCTGATCGACCTGATCAAGTCGAACGAGATCTCGCTCGAACACATTCAGATCGTCACGCTCGACGAGGCCGACCGCATGGCTGACGATGGCTTCACCCCGCAGGTCGAGTGGATCCTGCGCCACTGCGGCAGCCGCAACCAGACGATGTTGTTCTCGGCCACGCTCGATGGCGACGTCGGCCACCTCATCAAGCACTACCAGACCGACCCGGTGACCGTGGCGATCGACGAGGCGACCGACACCGTCGGCACGATGCACCACCTGTTTCTCGCCGTGCACCACATGGACAAGGACAAGGTGATCGGTTCGATCGCGAAGTCGATCCCGAAAGTGCTCGTGTTCTGCCAGACCAAGCGCAACTGTGATCGCGTCGCACGCAACCTCGAGGAACTCGGTGTCGACGCCGGTGCGCTGCACGGCGACATGCAACAGAGCGCTCGCGAACGTGCGCTACGCAACTTCGCCGAGGGCAAGCTCGCCGTGCTCGTGGCCACTGACGTCGCCGCCCGCGGCATCGACATCGACGACATCGGCGCCGTCATCCACTACCAGCCCGCCAAGGACGTCAAGGACTACCTGCATCGCTCGGGCCGCACGGCCCGCGCCGGCCGCGACGGCTGGGCGGTCACGCTGGTCGAGTACAACCAACACACTCAGATGCGGATCCTGCAGCGCGGCATGCGACTGCCGACCGAGAAGCCGATCGAGGTGTTCTCGAACGACTCGCGTCTCCTGCACCTCCCCGAGTTCGAGTCGGAGTAGATGTCGTGGCGGGGCAGAACATGCCGGCCGCCGAAGTCGACGTTGACGAGAGGCTCGTTCGCAGCCTGCTGCTCGCCCGACACTCCGATCTTGCAGATCTGCCGCTCACGATGGTGGCGAACGGATGGGACAACGTCACCTTCCGACTCGGATCGGACCTGACCGTCCGATTGCCGCGCCGCCAACTCGCCGCTTTCGTGGGCGGTCGCCGGGCGCGCTGCGGCCGCGCGTCATCGCCAACATCGAACGGCTCGGCGCGTCGATCGATGGCCCGGCCATCACCGCCCGATTCGTTGAACTGACCGGCGTCGACGACGGGTCCGACGACTCGGTGTGGCTGCACGGCGACCTGCACTCGGCTGACAACCCTCGCTTCACCCTGA
>Ga0307378_10009095_pt1 | contig 13099 bp, 11 predicted proteins | sample UN1MG_FD_202238 | JGI IMG/M metagenome (GOLD analysis project Ga0307378, IMG submission 202238) | Soil microbial communities from Risofladan, Vaasa, Finland - UN-1 | ecosystem: Environmental > Terrestrial > Soil > Coastal area > Acid sulfate soil | place: Finland: Risofladan, Vaasa | collected... | reverse complement strand
TCTTCCGTGCAGTAGGCCGCACCCCCAAGCTCTTCGCAGGAGTAACCCCGCGGGCGTTTCACGGCTCTGCTGTGCTCTTCCAGGTCGCGCATCCCCTCCGCACCGTCGTAGAAGTAGAGATAGGCCGGGGGAGCTGCCTCGAAAGCTCCTATCTTTGGCACCTGCAGTACGCCGCAGATCCTGCTTGCCGCCACATCCCAGGTGAACCCACGCGGAAAAAACCTGTGGTCGATCCTGCCAAACTCGCTCTCTCCCTTGGATCGTACAGCCAGGGCGGTGTTGGAGCTGGCCCAGTTAAAGGGGTGGGTGCTGAACATCAACACCGTGTTCCCTCGTTCATCCTCGTAGCCCACGGGATCCTTGAAATGGCAGTACCGAGGGTCCGTTCCTGCCAGCAGGGGCTGGATCGAGGAGGGATCGACCGCTTCGATCGATGAAGCGATAATTCTATCGATGCTCCAGACGCCGGTACCCGTTTTTTGGAAGTCCTCGTATCCCTTCGGATAGGGGAGCCCGGTTTTTTCTGTGGACACGTACAGCTCCACGCCGGCGTTCATGGGCAGCAGCCAGCAGCGTTCTATGGAAAGCACGTCCCTGTCACCGTAGCTCAGGTCCTTCTTGGAGAAAGAGAGGATTTTCTCAAAGCTTTTTGCCCGGTCCTTTGAGCGAAACACGGCCAGCTCCGCCCCCCGGACGCCGGCCTGGAGCCCGGTGCGGGAATCGCCTGAGTTTCGGTAACGGCCGCAGAGATAGAACGTGCCGTCCGACCACTCCACCATATTCCCCGCTCCGAACCAGAATCCCGGAGCATTTTCCAGGGGTGGAACTGCGACTCTGGCTTTGGTTTGGTCGATGAGAGTTTTGGACAGATTTTCTAATTTCAGTTCCTCTGCCTTCGACAAGGTTCCCATAACTACCCTCGCTTTTGGTATGCTTTGAATTGGCTTTTGAGATGTGGGATAGTCAATCTTGTTTGGCAAGCGGCGTCAAGCATCGATCGCCACAAACGGAAACAGGGCGTAGAACTGGGTCGCCTTGGACAAATCCTCCAGCACGATCTCTTCCCGGGAGGAGTGGGCCAGCTCCTCCTTGCCCGGGGCGAAGCCGATGGTAGGGAGGTTGTGACGGCCGGCAGTAGCAACCCCGTTGGTCGAGAAACTCCAAAAGCCGCTCCTCGTCTTTTTGCCCAAGACCATGCGGGCGGTCTCCAGGCCCGCCTGGACGAGGGGGTGTTCTTCCTCCATGATCCAGGTGGGGAAGTAGGCTTCCTGAGAGAACTCCGTGGTCTTCCAGCTCTTGCCCGAGTACTCGGGGATCACCACAACCGACTCCTCCCCGTTTTTCTGGACGATCTCCTCAAGCTGTGCCAGAGCGCTCTCCCGGGTCTCGTCAACGGTGAGGCGTCTGTCGATGTGAATGCGGCAATGATCGGGCACCGAGCAGAGGGAGGGACCACGGCTGCGGATGTCGGATACCGTGATCGAACCGCGTCCCAGAGGCTGGACCGACGGCAGGGACCGGTCCAGCTTTTCTATAGCCCGCACGATCGGATTCATCTTGTAAACGGCGTTGATTCCCCGGCGGTTGTGCGCACCGTGGGCGGACTTGCCGATTGTTGTAATCTGCATCTCCATGCGTCCCCGCTGACCTCGGAATACCTTCAGATCCGTGGGTTCGCCTAACAGCACGTAGTCGGGGCGCAGCCCTTCCTGTTCGATTAGATGGCGTAAAGGATAACCGTCGCACTCCTCCTCCATCACCGAGCCGACAACGTAGAGGCTGAAGGGCAAGTCATTGTTCTGGTAAAGGGTTTTCAGGAGTTTCCCGGCCATGAGGAATCCGGCTATGGCCGATTTCTCGTCCACCGCACCCCGGCCGAAGATGGTTCCTCCAACAATTCTGCCTTCGAAGGGAGGGTAGGTCCAGCTTTCCTCATCGGTGACCTGGACCGTGTCGATGTGTGCATCGTAGAGAATTTTTACCGGGCCGTCTCCGATGCGCCCCACCGCGTTTCCCAGACCGTCGGAGTACTGTTCGTCGAAACCGTAGTACTGCATCGTGTCCAAAATGAACTCAACGATCTCCTTCTCCTGTCCGCTGTAGCTGCGGATACGGATCAAACGCTGGAGCAGATTCGCCAGCTCCTCCTTCGACTCTTCAAGGTAGACCTGGATATTTTCCAACAGGCTAGGATCCATACTCCCATCTCCTTTCGTGACCGGTCATGGTTTTTCCGGAACAAGGCTCAAAGCAGCCTTGGGGCACAGAGAGCAGCACAGCCCGCAGCTGACGCAGCAGGTCCTGTCAAGGTGAAACTCCTCGTTTTCGAAGTGAATCGCCTGATGAATGCAGGAGCGCTCACAGAGGAGACAGAGGTTGCAGAGTTCCTTGTCGATTTGCGGGAAAAGAGGCACCTTTTCTTGAACGGGTTCTCCCCTTTCCTTCCGATACAGTCCGACAATTTCCCGAACATTGTTGAACCCGTGGCTATCCAACCACTTGCTTAGATCGGCCGCCAGTTTTCCGTAGACCTCCTGTCCTTTCAGCACAGCCAGGCTGCACACCTGAACCGCAGATGCGCCGGCCATGAGATGCTTCACCACATCCTCTACCCTGCGCACACCACCCACACCGATCACCGGTTTATCGGTTAACGAGGCGATAGCCTCCACGTAGTGCAGAGCCACGGGCAGGATCGCTCCGCCTGACAGCCAGCCCCGGCCGTCCTCGCTTCCAAGAAGGGACCGCCGGGTTTCGATGTCGAAATCCAGAGCCGGTCCCACACTATTGATGGCTGCAAACCCGTCAACGATATCTTCGAGGGCGCGAACCACGGCTTCCAGATCGGTAACCGCGGGGCTGAGCTTGGCCAATACAGGTACGCTTACGTTGTCCTTCAAAGCCGAGGCGAGGCGTTTAAGATTTTCCGGTTCTTTGCCCGCGTAGTGAATGGAAAACTCAACGGCGTCGGCTGCGCCGGCCCTTTCCAGCTCCTTACCCAGCAGGGCGAGCTCTTCTGCATCGTAACCAACCGAGGCGATTACAGGCACTCCAGCCTTTCGGACTTTGGGCAGCTCCCGATCGATAAAGTGTCGATAGCCGTGCTCAGACCAGAGCTCGGCGTTGAGCAGGCTTCCTGAGAAAGGCGAGATGATGTTCGGAAAGGGGACCCGGGCACCCTCAAGGCTGATCGTTTTGGCTACCAATCCACCCGCGCCGCCTCGAGCAGCCCGCAGCAGCATCTGGGCATCTGCGCCACCGGGTCCGGCGGCCGTCCAGACAGGATTGGGAAAACCTATGCCGCAGATCGTGGTTTTTACATCAGCCATGATGCTTCACTCCTAATTTTCTAAATAACCGGGCTCCCTGAACAGCCGCGGAACGGAAGATCGAGTCGGGATCAACGCTGCGAAGCGAATGATCCGCCAGCAGGGGTTTGCCCTGCATGAGAACGGTCCAGGCAGGGCTCTCCAATAGACCGTATATCAGATGGCCCCAGAACGTGTCCGCCGAAAAGGGCGAGGGCGGTTGGTAGTCCCAGATGACCAGGTCGGCCGGATCGCCGGTCTTGAGATCGGGATAATCGGGGAAGAACCTGCGAACGAAGCGGACCTGGTCGAAGTAGATCTTCCGGATGAACTGAAAACTCTCGGCGATTTCACCGCCCTGGTGTCGGTGCAACAGGAACAGCTGCTTGATGGATCGAGCAGGATTGGCGTGCATCCCATCGGTTCCGGCCAAAACGGAGATAGAGCCGGGGATCTCCGCGAATCGACCCAGCCCTACGGCGTTGTTCAGGTTGGAATCCGGGTTCAGCGCCAGGGCACACTGTCCTTCACTGAGAACCTGCCAGTCCCCGGGCTCGAGGTGCACCCCGTGGGCGAGAATCCCGGGTCGATCGAGCAGACCGAAGCTCTGCAGCCGCACGGCGGCTGAACAATCGAAGGTATCCCGACTGTACTGCTGCTCGTAGCGGTCCTCGGCCAAATGGATGTGGATTCCCGTATTTAACTCGTTGCACAGAGAGGCGGCCCTGCGGAGGGTTTGGTCGGCGAGAGTGAAGGGGGCGTGCAATCCCACCAATCCGCGGATGTTCCGGTTCACAGATTGATTGATAAACTCCCTATGCTCTTCGAAGGACGCTTCGGTAATCATCCTGCCGTTTCTGTCGGAGGTTTCCAGGCAAAGCACACCGCACAATCCGGCTTCCGACAGTGCTCGAGCGAGTGTATTCAGGCTACCGCGGACGAAGTTCGGAGAGCTGTGATGATCGAAAACATAGATCACGCCGTTTCGAATGGATTCCGCCACGCCGAGACGAGCGCAGGCCTCGACCATGTCCGCATCCAGTGCCTGATCGAGCCGCCACCAAAAACTTTTGAGAATGTTGCGAAAATCGTTCATCGGACCGGGCAGCTCCAGGCCCTTGGCCAGGCGCGAGTAGAAGTGCTCGTGGAAGTTGACCATGGGGGGTGTTGCCACTCGACCCCGTGCATCGATCACCTCGCGGGAGCTTTCTGTGGATGAAGGAGATGGGATTACTCGATCGCTGCTGCTGCTTAAGTATCGTCGATAATCGGCGGGGCGGATTTCACCGATCTTGCCGTTTACGACGGTTAGGTGACAGAACTCCGGCTTGACAGCCTCGCCATCGAGGCTACAGAGCCAGACATTGCGGAGCTCGTGGATAGAGGAGAGTCGAGACAGTGATGCGTTGTTCACAACCGAATCCCTATCAACGATAGATTGGATATATCGAGGGCGTCAAGGAACCATCGCAATCTTCCTTATCGGTTGTGATGGGGGCGCCCAACTGCGGCGTACCGCAATAGCGATGATTGCGATATACTATACTGCCAATCGGAGAACAACGAAGCACCACGAGGAGGTCTACTATGAAAAGACAGGAGATTTCAAATTCCGATTTACGTGTTCCCGCATATCGTAGTTGGAGCGAGGAGGGGTTTCTGCTGACCTGCGGCGACCATGCCGCCGGCAAGTACAACACAATGACTGTGGGTTGGGGCAGCCTGGGCTGTATGTGGAAGCGGCCGATGGCCATGGTTGTGGTACGTCCCCATCGCTACACCTACCAGTTCATGGAGGAATATCCGGATTTCACACTCAGCCATTTTCCATCAGGAAACAGTGAAGCCCTGGCATACTGCGGCAGCCACTCGGGCAAAGACGTCAACAAGATCGAGGAATGCGGGCTGACACCAATCGCTTCTACCAGAGTTGGCTCACCGGGTTTCGAAGAAGCAGATCTGATCATAGAATGCTCCAAGATGTACTTCGAGGATTTCAGGCCAGATCATTTTCTCGCGGATTTTATCGAGGAAAACTACCCGGCCAAAGACTACCATCGTCTCTATCTGGGCGAGATCAAGGCTGCCTTTGGAACGGAGGAGTACAGAATCTAACCAGCGAACGGTTGCAGGAGAGTTTCCGATGAAATTTAGGGGGTACCGCTGCAGTGTGTGCGGAAGCGAGTACGAGAGCTCAGAAGAGCTCTACCTTTGCCCTAAGGATCGGGGCTGCCTCGATGTTCTTCTGAACACAGAGACGATCCGAAAGACCAGCGGTCCGGGGCAACTGATGCAAGAGGGCCGCGAGCTCTCTCATTGGCGCTATCTCCCCCTGCTTCCCGTGAACGATCCGGGTGGACAGGGTACCCCGCTGCGCCGCGTGGGTTGGACTCCGGTATATAGCTTGCCGGCTCTGCGAAACAAACGGAAGCTGAAGGCGTTCTGGCTGAAGGATGAAGGAACCAATCCCACCGCCTCCCTCAAGGATCGGGCCAGCTCTGTGGTGGTGGCCAGGGCTCAGGAGATCGGCGTTCAGACCGTGGTTACAGCTTCTACGGGAAATGCCGGAGCGGCCCTGGCTGGAATGGCCGCTGCCCTACAGCTGCGAGCTGTGGTGTTTGCTCCGAGCAGTGCTCCACCGGCAAAATTGGCTCAGATGCTGGCCTACGGAGCCCGGGTGATTCTGGTTGAGGGAAATTATGATCAGGCAACGGCTCTTTGCCTGGAAGCTGCCGAGCAGTTGGGCTGGTACTGCCGAAACACCGGGTACAATCCCTTCACCGCGGAAGGAAAAAAAACGGCTGCCTTTGAAATCTGGGAAGCGGTTCAGAGAAGCTATGTCGAGCCTCCGGAAGGTGTCCCTCTGGCCATATTTGTCTCGGTGGGAGACGGGAATATCATATCGGGACTGCACAAGGGCTTTCGGGATTTAGCCGAACTTGGCTGGCTGGATTTCCAACCACGCATCTTCGGCGTTCAAGCTGAAGGGTCGGCGGCTATTGCCCGGACCTATCAAGCCGGGGTGGAACAGATACAGCCGGTTCGGGCGGCGACCTTGGCAGACAGTATTTGTGTGGACATGCCCGCCGATGGTGTAAGGGCTTTAAGGGCTGTTAGAGAAACCGGAGGAGCGTATATCGCTGTGAGGGACGAGCAGATTCTGCAGGCGATTGCCGAACTCGGGGAGGTTGGGGTGTTTGCTGAACCCGCCGCGGCAGCAGCATATGCTGGATTTGTGCGAGCCCTCGACATTGGTGAAATCGGACCAGAAGATCCGGCACTTGTGCTGTCCACGGGAAGTGGTCTAAAAGATATTGCCGCCGTCCAGAGGGCCGTACCGACAGCGCCGGTTATTGAACCCACCGTCCATGCGCTGAAGCGGCTGCTGAAGCTATAGGGGATAGAAATCAGGTAGCTAAGCACAGCTGACCAAGGAGGTCGATTATGGGAAGAGCAATCAAACGGGAGGACAACTCTTTCATCAAAGCAATGTTGAAACTCATCCCCAGCGAGATCATCGCGGTATTCATATTTCTGCAGGGTGTTCTCCCCGATCGCCTTGTCCCGCACCTCGTGATCAGTTTGCTCCTCGTGGGGATTACTCCCCTGTATCTCTACACTGCCATGGGCGTCCGCTCCGTCGGGCAACTCGTGATCTCCACGCTGTCTATGATCGTCTGGATCTACGCACTCGGTCAGGGTCCGGCACGCTTTCTCGAAGCACCGTTCTACGAACCCTGGTACGGCTCTGTAGTACTGGCTATCTGGACCCTCATCCCGCCGATGCTCCTCTATCACGGCAGAGGAGAACCCCAGATCCCGAGTAGCGAGAAAGGGTAGAGAAACCGAGAATAGGAGTTGGAGATAGTAGAATAGTCCTATGAGCAGACCAAAGATCGACGAGCTGCGGAACATTCAATTTTTCTCTGAAATGTCCAAGGGGGATCTAAGGATGATCACTCGCTTTGCAACGACCAAGAGCCAGCGCAGGGGCGAGATCGTCATTCGGGAAGGTACGGCAGCGGATACCTTCTACATCATCCAGAAGGGAAAAGTGGCGATTACGAAGAAGTTCGAAGACGGGGAAGAGATGGTCCTGGCTGTACAATACGAGGGTGACTTTTTCGGAGAGATGGCCCTCCTTGACCAAGGACCGCGGTCGGCAAGTGCCGTTGCTTTGGAACCCACGGTTTTGTTGGAAATCTCCAGAGCAGACTTCGCGGTCCTGTTGAAGAAGGCTCCCCTGCTGGCCTACGCCATGATGCGGGAACAGAGCACACGACTTCGTGGAACAGGTACACTGCTGATCAGCGAGCTCCAGCGCAAGAACCGTGAGCTGAAACAGGCCTATCGCGATACGGTGAATGCCGTTGTCAATGCGCTGGAGGCTCGGGATCCCTATACCCATGGGCACACCGAGAGGGTGACAACGATTGCTATGAGTATCGCCTCGAGCATTGCGCTTGAGAAGGAGCTGGATGATGAGGATCTGTTCACTATAGAGATCGGAGCTCTTCTCCACGACGTGGGAAAGATCGGAGTCCCCGATGCGGTCTTGCAGAAGCCGGGACCTCTTGAAGTTGGTGAGATCCTGCAGATACAGGAGCACCCGGCCAAAGGCAAGCATATCCTTGACAACATAGGTTATCTTGAGAAAGCCCTACCTTGCATTTTGCACCACCACGAACGCTTTGATGGCCAGGGCTATCCGGAAAAAATAGCCGGGGAGAAGATACCTCTTCCGGGCAGGATCATCTCGGTTGCTGATGCCTTTGATGCCATGACCAGCAATCGGCCCTATCGCGAAAAGATGGATTTCCGCAGCGCATTTCACGAAGTAGAGAAAAACGCCGGGAAGCAATTCGATCCTGAGATTGTCGAGGCCCTTGGCAAGCTCTTGAAAAGTGGACGTTTGGAGCAGCTGCTGGCGGAGAAAAAACGAGATTTGGGTGGAGAACCCTTTCCGGGAATCGCCTAGGCTTTAAGGCTTCAGCCCCGCTGAAGTCTATATCGAAGCCTCAATACCCCTAATCAGGGTATCGACGTATTCCTCGAGGTCATCGACTTCGGATTTCGGAATGCGAAAGCCGATAGCTCCCTCATGGCCGCCGCCATTGCGTATCGAGAACATCTTCAGCACGGTACGCAGGTCGAGCTTTTTAAACACGCCGCTTCGACGCAGCCGGAATTGAATCAGATCGGACTCCCCCGGCGGGTCGTAATAGCCTACCAACCCCAGCCACTTGCTCTCTTCGGCCAGGATATCCGCTACGGCCCGTGCTACGGAGACGAAGGTCTGGTTGTCGAACACTTTGAAGAGTCCCGCTGTGTCTTCTTCTTCAAGCACGACGTAGCCGATCTTGTCGGAAAACCGTTTCCGCTCGATGAAGTAGTTGAAGCATTTTTCTTCGTCTTTGGAAAGTGTCTGGATCTCCCGAAATACCTGCTTCATGTCGGAGAAATTGGTTCGGCGGGTCGTCTTCTGAGCCAGCATTTCATTGAACATGGCGCTGAATATTTCGTAGAATCGTTTCTCCCGTTCGGTTTTCAGGTACAGGCCCATCTTGGAGTCTCCGATGATCCCCGTCAGAATTGAGAGTACGATATTGCGGGAAACCAGGTCGTTGATCTGAAAGCGCCGCAGCAGTTTCTTGTTGTCTCTGAGCCGAAGAAGGATATGCCCCACCAGCTCGCCGGATGAGGATGCTTCGGTAACCAGGCCGTGATCGCTGTCCCCGAAATATTCGCTGTCGGCACCGACATGGTGGTCGATTTCTACCTTCAGCGTCTGTTCGTCGGCCATGAGCTCCCGGACCGTCTCGTTGGCTTCGATCATGGATGGTTTCGCTGTATCGAACAAAACCACGGTGTCGATCGAACCTGAAAGCGAATCATCCTGGTACAGAATGGGGATCGAGTTGTAGGTGCAGATATTGAGCAGGTAGTGAAAATGCTCGTGGATCTGTTTGCCCAGGTAGATGCAGATATGCTTTGAGAACTTCACGCCCAGCAGGGCAAAGGCGACCATAGAGGCGATACAGTCCTCGTCAGGGGTCTTATGACCGAGAAGAAGGAATCCCTGCCGGGTGACAACTGCATCGATGATGTTGTCGATGATGCGGTTCTTCTCGCGTTTGCTGATGATTGTCGTTTTGTTCATGCCCAGAGGATACTATTGTCGCTTCTCGGTAATTTCGCAAGGGCACGGTGAGAAATTCTTGCGCGTCGAGCCGGAGTGGTCTTTCTCTGTTACCTGATCGGTTTAATTATGGACGGGGAAGCTCCGGACTGTTGAGTTCTACTGGATCGGTCGGAGGTGATCCGGTATTTTCCAATTCTCCATATATCAGTACTTCCTCCTGGAAATCGACGCGGTAATCCTTCCAGATTATTTTCAATGTGACTTTATCCCCTAAATTCGGTAGAGATGTGGCATCTACCTCTAAATATGCATAGAAAGGAGCGTCATAGGCATAGGTAAATGCGGCTGGGAATTCGTAGATCCATGGGGTTGCAGCGTCCACAGCCTGCCCGATAACCTGAGGTGGCAGGGGTAGGAAGCCAAGTTCATCCATGTATCGTATATCGACAGTGGCTGGAGCATTGGCCGTCACCTCGTATTCCACGATGTAGGTGAACCGTCCCGGAACCGGCGCGACGTCGCACCCGAACAATATCAGGGCCGATAGGCAAATGATACCGATGAGGATGGCAACTGTGCTTCCCTTATATATATTCATTCCCTATTGAAATTTATCGTAAAACAATCGGTTTTTCAAAACCCCGAGTCCTTTTTTTCCATAAATTTGAAAGGACCTTCACGGCCGCAGCGGCTTGCGAAAAAGCGGATTTCGGTCTAAAAATGTCGGGAGGAGGCCCGTGTAATGATCAACCTAGAGGTGATTCAAGATAAGCTGGAGAGGACCGTGGTCCGGGCCAGGGAACGGAACATCATCATTCCGACCTTCCGCCAGATGAAGGATCCGAGTGCCATTCCAGAGAAGATAACAAAGGAGCTGCAAGGGATTGGGCTCTGGGATATCCACCCCCGCAATCTCTTTCGCATCACCTGGAGGAACGAACCTGTGCCCAAGGGCGGTGGGTTTGGATTCGTGAACTATATCGAGTTTCCCCAATCTCTGACTGGGGTGCCGGCTCGGATCATCGGTCTGGTGGGGAAGTGGTTCCCGACCGGGGCGCACAAAGTGGGAGCCGCTTTCGGATGTCTGGTGCCCCGGCTGATCACCGGGCAGTTCGATCCGACCGCTCAGAAGGCGGTCTGGCCCTCTACCGGCAACTACTGCCGCGGCGGGGCTTACGATTCAGCCCTGCTTTCCTGCGAGTCGGTGGCCATCCTTCCCGAAGAGATGAGCCGGGAACGCTTCGAATGGTTGTCGACGGTTGCCGGCGAGGTTATCCCAACACCGGGGAGCGAATCCAACGTCAAAGAGATATTCGACAAATGTTGGGAGCTAAAGCAATCCGGGGAGGATCTGGTCATCTTCAACCAGTTTGACGAGTTCGGCAACTACCTGTGGCACTACGAGGTCACCGGCCGGGCCATGGAAGAAGTGCTTCAGAGAGAGTTGAAACCGGGCCAGAGCTACCATGGGATGGCCATTGCTACCGGCTCCGCCGGCACCATCGGCTGCGGGGATTATCTGAAACAGCGCTATCCGGGCAGTCGAATCGCGGCGAGCGAAGCCCTTCAGTGTCCCACTCTGTTGGAAAACGGTTTCGGCGCCCACAGGATTGAAGGAATCGGGGACAAGCATGTACCGTGGATTCACAATGTGAAAAACTCGGACATGATTATGGCCATTGACGACAATGCCGTGGTGAATTTGGCCCGTCTGTTCAACGAGAAAGCAGGGCACGAGTACCTTATGCACCGAGGAGTTCCGAAACAATTCGTTGATAAGCTCGACCTGCTCGGGTTTTCCAGCATCGGCAATCTGCTTTCTTCGATCAAGTACGCCAAGTACTACGAGCTGACAGCTGATGAGGTGGTCCTTACGGTATTCACAGATTCGATGGAGCTGTACGGAAGCCGACTGAAGGAGATGCACAGCAACTACGGCGCCTACGGAAAGGTGGAAGCTGCGGCAGATTTCGCCCGCTATCTCGAAGGAGTGACTACGGACTCTCTGCAGGAGCTCACCTACCAGGATCGCCGCCGTGTTCACAATCTCAAGTACTTCACCTGGGTCGAACAGCAGGGCAAGACATACGAAGAGATCATGGATCAGTGGTATCGGCCCGACTACTGGCTGAGCATCCAGAAGCAGGTTAGCCGGATCGATTCCTTGATCGAGGAGTTCAACGGAAGAGTAGGACTGATCTGATTGTGCGCTGTCTTGTCTCCAGCCCGGGGTTGCCCTTATAGATGAAAACCAGCAAAGATACTGTTGAGACCGACATCCGATCTCTGATTCTGCCCGTCTACATCCCCACCTTATTGATCATGTTCGGGTACGGGATGATTATTCCGGTGCTTCCCCTCTTCGCCCGGTCCCTCGGTGCGGGACTGGGTATCACCGGGGTAATTGTATCGATGCGTGGAGCTGGGTCTCTGCTCTTCGATCTGCCCGCGGGTGCGATCATCTCCCGCGTGGGGAAACTGCCCGCCCTGGTTCTCGCTTCAGCTGCGGCGGTGATAGCGGCGGTAGCTACAGGTTTTGTAGGACGACTTGTTCCTTTGGCGCTCCTAACCGTTGCGATGGGAGCTGTACACGTGCTATGGGTGCTCTCAATCCAGACTCACCTTCGACAAAATCTGCCATCTCGCCGGCGAGGGCGGGCTATGTCCCTGGTAGGCGGGACGTCACGGGCCGGCTGGGTCCTCGGGCCTATTGTCGGCGGCTATATTGGCAAGCTCTTCGGGCTGCAAGTCGTCTATTTCGGCCAGGCAATATTATGCTTCGCTGCTCTGATCGTTCTGCTGATTGGATCGGTTCACTACCGTTCCCGGACAATAGAAAGGAAAGGCGAATCTTTCCGGGCTCCGGGAATACCCTTTCTGCGTACGGTGCAAGGCAACTGGCGGGCATTTCTGCTCGTAGGACTGGTAGTGATCACACTGCAGCTGCTTCGTAGCGGACGGCAGACACTTCTGCCGCTCTGGGGGGAGCGTATTGGGTTGGATGTGGCAGCCATTGGTCTGATCTTCGGACTGTCCAGGGCTGTCGAGCTTTTCCTGTTCTATCCCGCCGGAGTACTCATGGACCGTTTGGGAAGAAAGTGGACGACTGTTCCCTGCATACTCATTCTTTCCCTTGGCCTGGCTTTGATCCCGACTACCGGCGGTTTCCTTGGCTTATTCATGGTGAGCCTGATCGCCGGAATCGGCAATGGCTTGGGCAGCGGGATTGTTCTGACTCTTGGCGCTGATCTGTCACCTCGCAGCTCTACCGGAGAGTTTCTTGGAATATGGCACCTGATGGGTGATGTAGGCGCAATGTCGGGACCTTTGCTGATAGGGGCTGTGGCTCAAGCGCTCAGCCTGCAGGTCGCACCGCTGTTGATCGCCGGCTTCGGCTTGGTCGGGGCCTGGCTCATGATCTTCCGGGTTGCCGAGACCTTGAACAAGGATAAGCTGTAGAGTTACTTAGCCGCCCGCGATGGCAGCTTTCCTGCGTTCCGAGGGAACGTGCACGTTTTCCGGCGCGGGTCCCGGATAGCTTTCGGGACTTAGACCGTGCCTGTTCAGGTGCTGCAGACTTACAAAGGTCCCCTCCTTGCAGAGCAGCCGGCCTCCACACTCGCAGGATCCGCAAAGACCCACACCGCAC
>Ga0307378_10009093_pt1 | contig 13100 bp, 10 predicted proteins | sample UN1MG_FD_202238 | JGI IMG/M metagenome (GOLD analysis project Ga0307378, IMG submission 202238) | Soil microbial communities from Risofladan, Vaasa, Finland - UN-1 | ecosystem: Environmental > Terrestrial > Soil > Coastal area > Acid sulfate soil | place: Finland: Risofladan, Vaasa | collected... | reverse complement strand
CTTCACACATAATCCCGCGAGCAGCGCCATGGTCTCATGATCGCAGAAATGGCCGGTGGGATTGTCGTACGGAATCACAACCATTGCTCCCGGCCTTTCTCTCTCGATGACCCTTTCAATCTCCTCTATATCGGGAAGCGTAAACGTGCCGTCGTCTGAAAGCGTGCGGGTGACGGACACAGTTTTTCTTCCCACCCTCTTTGCCATCGCGGGGTAGTTCGTGTACGCAGCGTCTATGAGAATAATCGGTTTCGTATCACTTCCGGCGGGCCCGCAGGTACCGAGAACGACGAGCTCCATAGCCTGCGAACCGCCGTCTGTGACCTGTACATGAAGCCCATCGGTATTAAAACCGCTCGATCCGATGATATTTAAGAAAGCGGCCCTCGTCTCATAGATTCCGACAGTCGGGGTGTACTTCACCACTCCCTCTCTGAAAGGGCTCTGCTCGGAATCGAGCTCGAACATCCTGCGCCGCATAGCCGGATGCATGGGGAGGGATACGTTTCCTATCGCGACGTTGACCGCTTCTACTCCATCCTTCCGCTTCATGAACTCGATCTGTGCCACTCGTATTACAGAAGGAGATCTGCCTTTGAAATGCTCTGAGATTTCCACTCTAGACATCACGCTCACCCCTGCGAAAACAAACTCTCTATAGTAGTATACGCAATTACCTATGCCTAACAAACCAAATTCAGCAGAGAGTGATTTCCAAAGAGAGTGCTATCCAATAATACTAAATTTTCCAAAGCTCATCAGTAAGCGGGATTCGAATCGTATCAATCCCCCGATAGATGTGTAAATCAGGGGACTACTTGCGTAACAGGATATGTACACCGGGTCGCAGAAGCGAAACGGCGATAATGTCGGACATATCTGTTATTCCAAACGAGAATGTTCCCTCCGGTTCTCAAAAAATCATCCGCACTAAGCGTCACTATATTGATGCTAGTGCGGTTTTCTCATAGATTGCCAGCAATCAGATTGCTATGCAATCAGATTGCATAGCAAGGGGTTTAAATGATGACTTGGCAGCTGTAAAAAATATAGTTTACGGTGAAAAAAGCGCCAAAAGCCCCGTTACTTACAGTTTGTTGTTGGTCATGAGAAACGGGGATTGGCCCTGTATGAATGCTTGAAAGTGAGCTCCACCAACAGGCACGCATTTTGAAGACACCAATCCCGTATTTCTCACCAATTACTGTAACCAATTTGTATCAAAGAATCGAGCGTTTTTTTCACCGTAAATCTCCATGTACAAAATACAATTTAAGCTGTTGTATCTTCTCTCTTATTCCCTAAGTGACAAGGTTCAGCAAAAGTTTACACTTTTTGACTCAGCAATCGTTGACAGTTACGTAATCGCTGATATTTCCGTAATTCTTTAAAAATCAACTCTTTAGGATTTGTGAAGGGGTTGATTTTCAGAGGTTCTTAATCCTAAATTCAAGTGTCAACGCTTGGTGGACTTTGTGATCTAAGGATGAACGAAAAGCCCTCCAAATCAGACTTCCCGTTCTTTAAGGGAATAAAGTGCATCCGAATTTTACTTATACATCATCTGGAAGATGAAACCCGGCTTAAAGACGTTCATCGGTTTCAAGATAAAATCTATCATCGAGTTTTGTAATCGCAGGATTATTTCCGCACACCATGCAGCAACTGTTTCGCTCTACCTCGACAGAGCTGAACGTCATACTCAACCCATCACATATGAGCAGACGGTTTACTATAAGATCGCCGATCCCGAGGAGATATTTTACAGCCTCCGTGGCCTGGATAGTGCCGAAAAGACCGGCGATGCTTCCGATGATTCCTGCCTCCTTCGGGCTCGGGTAGCTTCCGGGAGGTGGCGGGGAATCAAATATACAACGGTAACATGCGCTACCCGGAACGCGGGTAAGGGCCTGCCCCCCGAACCCCACCACCCCTGCATGCGAAAAAGGGATGTTCTCAAGTACGCACGTATCATTGATGAGAAATTTCGTGGGGAAGTTGTCGGAGGCATCTATCACGAAATCACTGCCCCTTATGAGGTCCCGGATATTACCCGAATCAACCCTGAGGGTGCGGGTATCGAGTTTGACATCGGGATTCAGGGCTTCTATTTTTTGCCTCGCTGAATCCACTTTCTCGCGCCCCAGGTCGCCCGTATGATGAATGATCTGCCGCTGGAGGTTCGAGAGCTCAACCCTATCGCCGTCTATTATGAGAAGGTTTCCGACTCCCGCAGCTGCAAGATAGAGTGCACAGGATGACCCGAGCCCTCCGGCCCCTATGATGGTAATTCTTGACCTTAAAAGAGTCTTTTGCCCTTCCAGGCCTATCTCGCCTATAGCGATATTCCTCGCGTATCTCTCATACTGCCGTTGAGACAGTTCCAGATGCTTCATACCACCCCTTCCGCACTTGTAAAAAACAGAGCATCCCCTCCGTCTCCCTCCAGCCTTCTTCCTTTTCCCGTTGACCTGGCGCCCTGTGTACGAGGAAGCGGCAGGTTCTGGGCCATCTCATCGGCACAAAGTAACTTACCAGAACTACTTTAATCAAATTTCGATCATTTTAGGAAATCGACAAGATGGCTTTTCTCTGCCTCGTGAGATAGAATACAGATATGTCTTTTAGATGAAAATATGGCAAACGGACGGCAGCCCCCATCCGAAACTGCCGTAGGGATTGTCGGAACTTTTATATAACATCCGGGCTACCTGAACTCACTTAAAGGTACCGGCTTTCCGGTCTCTGCGGATTTATCAGCCGCGAATATCACCCTGTGCGTCTCAAACGCAGCCTTGAGATTGTTGACCGCCTCCCTGCCGGTATCGAGACATTGGGCGAAGTGGATAAACTGCTCGTTGTACGAGTGGTGTGCAACGTCTCCTGAATCGACACGCATCACGTCGAGCGTGCTCCAGTCCAGCAACCCTTCGATCTTCTTGCTGTAGAACTTTTCGTTGTTGATAGAGCCATCCGACCCGACGATGTTCATGTTGAATACGTACGGTTGCATACAGTCGATCACGGAGGCGACCTTACCCAGCAATCCCTTCTTTTTAAATTTCAGAAGTGTGACAGACGTGGTATCGTACTCGTACGGATCGTACACGGGATTTGGGTTTCTCGTCGAGTATGAGAAAACCTCCTCCACCTCATCGCCCAGGAGGTAGAGCATTATATCAAGCGAATGGCACCCTGCGGTGAGCAGTGAGCTTCCGCCCATATCCTTCTTGACATTCCATGCAAACTGTCCGTACCAGGGACCTATGCCGTGGAAGTAGTCACACTCGGCATAATAGATATCACCGATGAGACCTTTCTCTATTATCGACTTCATCGCCTTCGACACGGACATGAGCCGTATCCAGAAACCGACAGATGTAAGCACCCTGTTTTTTTCGACGGCTTCGAGCATCCGCTTTGCGTCCTCGAAATTGAGAGAGAGCGGCTTTTCGACAACGAGGTGTTTGCCTGCGTTCGCAGCCTTCACTGTCTGCTCCGGATGAAACGGATGTGGCGTACATATGTCGACGATCTCCATGTCCTTGTGCTCGAGAAACCTGTCGTAGTCGTTGTATACCTTTACCTCCACTCCGTATTCCCGTCTTATCTCTTCGGGGTCGAGCTTCCTCCTCGACATAATCGCAACAGGCTCATAGTTCGGCAGCGAGGCAAATGCCCGCAGATGGGCCCCTGCCGCCCAGCCGAGTCCCACTATCCCAACCTTGTAGGCCTTCATTCTACTTCTCCTCCTTTGTATTTTTTTCCTTTACGCTCTTGCCGAGTATCTTCCCCAGCAGATTCTCACGGGGGTAGGCATTTCCGAGATGCTGCCTGAACCCCTCGGCATATTCAAATCCGCACTCCTTTCCATAGAGCTTCCCTGTCGATTTCATGAGCTCGATGTATTTATCGATCCCGTGCTGCTCAAAGAGCCAGTCCCTCTGGCTCTTGTGGCAGGAGAGCATCTCGGCCTTGAAGCTCACCACGGGGGTTATGTCCACAAAGATCGACTGGTGAACGAAGTTGCCGTAAATATCCAGTCCGTCGAGAGGAGACCAGTAGTAGAGGGTAGGGATCGCGTAGGTTCTCGGCGAGGGCATCGTGGTGTAGGTCATGTAGTTCGGTATGGGTGCGGCAAAGCAGGCGTGCCTCACGAGACGCGATGTCCTCTCGTGGTCAGCCATGTAGTCCTCATGTGGATGGGTGAACACCATAAACGGGTCCACCATCCTCACCAGCTCTGTTATTTTATCCTGCGTCCGGTTGTCAAACGTTATCCTGAGGTCAAGCTCTCCCATCGGGTAGAACTCCGCCCCGATGAGCTTCGCGGCATCGAGTGCCTCGTGCCTCCTGATCCTCGTTATGTTCTCCGGGGGTTCCACCATTGACCCGCAATCCCCGTTCGAAAGAACACAGATAAAGATATCAAATCCCTTTTCTTTTAAAAGTCTGAGCGTTCCGGAACACATGAACTCGACGTCGTCCGGATGAGCGCCCACAGCCAGCACGCGCTTGTTCTCGACCTTCATCATGTCCTCCTAACAGTACGAAACTCGAATACAATTATATCAGTCAGAAAAAATAATACAACGAAATAATAGTAGATATACTTAGACCAATCCCCCCGGGTCGGTAATCCCAAAAATTTTATCTCCACACCCGCCGTTTTCCTGCTATAATCTTGATAAGGGGAGTCTTGAGGGGGGTCGTCGCGGGGGCCACTATGCAGAAAAGAAGCGCACTGCACGAATACATCGATATGATGGAACGCTGGAAGGAACGAACGTATCTTGTGGGCTGCGCGGGATACAGGTCCGAGCGATGGAGCTTCGGCAGGGTCCGTGAAACAGTTCTCGGTTTCAGCGGTGCGCTTCAGCGGACAGGACTTCATAAGGGGCAGCGGGTCATATTGGGAGGGAGACCGGGTCCGGAGTGGGTCTCAGCGTTCTTCGCCGTTCTTCACAGGGGAGGAGTCGTCGTTCCGGTCGATCCCGGTTGTTCTTTCGAGCTCACAAAAAAGATCGTTGAGCGTACCAATCCAACGCACATCATCGGCGATATTATCGGCGACTTCCCGACAGACAGCATCCGCAGGTTGTGCAGAACGGCTGAGGTTTTCCCTTTTTCAGCACTTAAAGACTATGCAACAAGCCCCCCCGGGTCGGCCGAAAAGGTTTCCCCCGAAGACCTCGCAGAGGTTGTTTTCACCTCCGGAACCACGGGGAACCCCAAGGGGGTGATGCTCACCCACGGAAATATCCTCGCTAATTTGAGGCCCATCGAGGAAGGGATCGAAAAAAGAAAGATGCTCGTACGATTGCTGACCCCTTTGAGAATCCTCTGCACAGTACCCTACAGCCATATGTTCGGCCAGGTTTCAGGCATACTCCTCCCCATCCTCATCGGGAGCACCATATATTACGCGCGCGATACCGCGCCCGCGGCCCTCGTGAGGGAGATCCGCAGAAACAGGGTCATTTCCATTATCACGGTCCCGAGGATCATGAAGCTTTTAAAAGATCACTTCCTCTCTTGGCTTCATACAAGGGGAAAGTCAGAAGGTTTCGAGCGGCGGTACGAGAGATGGGTAAAGCTCCCCTACCCCCTCAGAGTCCCCTTCTACCTCGACATTCACCGGTTCTTCGGGCTCTCTTTCTGGTCGTTTATCGTCGGAGGAGCCCCCCTCGACCCGGACACGCATGAGTTCTGGCGCCGCCTAGTCTATGCGGTCTTTCAGGGGTACGGCCTCACCGAAACATCTCCGATCGTCACGATGTTCAATCCGTTCCAGGATGACAGATCGTCTGTCGGGCGGATTTTTCCGAACCAGGAGGTACGGGTCGCGGAGGACGGCGAGATTCTCGTGAAGGGAAGCAATGTAATGGCCGGCTACTACGAAGCTCCTGAGGACACGGTGAAGGTGCTCAGCGACGGATGGCTTTCCACGGGCGATATCGGTACGATTGATGGAAAGGGGCAGCTCTTCATCAGGGGCAGAAAGAAAGATATGATAGTCACCCCGGACGGCCGCAACGTGTTCACCGGGGATGTGGAAGAGGCGCTGAACAGGATCGACGGCGTGAGAGAGAGTTACGTGTTCGGCATTCCGGCCGATGACGGTGAAACGGTTCATGCGGTCCTGCTGCTGGACGAGGGTACAGACCCGGATGAGGTGGTGGGAAGCACGAATAGGGACCTTCTCCCCTTCCAGCGGATTCGGGGGTACACGGTCTGGGAGGACCCCGATTTCCCCAGAACACCCACCCTCAAGGTCCGCCGGGCTGAAGTGGAGGAGCGCGTATTGATGAAGAAGAGGCCGGAAGGAAAAAAGCACCTCCTGGACGGCCTCCTTCCAGGGTCAGTCGATCCGGACATGAGGCTTGTCGAGGACCTCGGCCTCGACTCTCTCGACCGGATACAGCTCATCTCGAGGCTGGAGCGGGAATACGGTACGAGTCTCGACGAATCTTCGGTAGGCCCGGGTACCACTATTCGAGACCTCGAAAAGCTTGCGAGGCACCCGAAACCGGCAAGAACATTGAATATGCCCCGCTGGACATTATCGCCTGTTGCACGGTTTTTCCGGAAAATAGCAATGCACGGCTTCATCCTCCAGGCTGCGCGCATCTTCTGTCCGCTCGATGCGGAAGGGCTGGAACGGCTCGAAGCTGAAAGGGGGGAGAGGATCATCGTAAGCAACCACCAATCTCACATCGACCCGTTCGCAATCCTCCTCGCACTGCCCCGCAGGTATCGCAGGCTTCTGACGCCGGCCATGGGCCTCAACCGCTTCGGGGCACGCTTTACAGACTTCGCCTCCACTCGGCCGGGGTCGGCTTCAAGGCTCAGGGTTTTTCTCCACGGTCTGGCATACTTCATCGTCACCCTGCTCTTTCAGACATACCCTTTTCCACAGGGCTCGGCCTACCGTCCCAGTCTCGAATACACGGGGGAGTTGCTCGACAGGGGTCACTGGATCCTGATATTCCCGGAGGGAGAGGTTTCACCTGACGGTAAGGTCCGCAGTTTCAAGAAGGGAATCGGCATGATCGCCGAGAGGACAGGGGCGGACATTCTCCCCGTGAGTATCGACGGTATGAACAGAGTGCTTCCTCCGGGAAGTCATTTTCCGAGAAGGGCAAGGGTGAGGGTAAGGTTCGGTCCCCTCATGCGATACGAAGGCGAAGGGTACGAAGAGTTTGCAAAGCGAGCTGAGAACGCGGTGAGATCTCTGCATGAGCGTTGAGCCCGTAGGTCTCAACGTCCTTTATCCCTCTGTCGCCTTCGGCTCAAGTTGAGACCGTAGGTCTCAACCCCCGTTACCGGTACACCGACCCTAGTATATACATTCCTTTGCCGCGTCTGCGTACACTTTGATGTTCTCCGGCGGAGTATGGAAGAAGTGATCGGCGCAGGAGAGGATATAGCCCCCCTCGTATCCCACGGTCTCGAAGAGCCTGAACACCATCTCCCTGATTTCCTTCGCGGTCCCTCCGGTGAGAACGCTGAACTGGTCCATGCCCCCGATAAGTGAGAGCCGGCTGCCGATCTTGCGCTTGAATTCCCACGGTTCCTGGTTTCCCCCGATGCTCATGGGGGCGAGTGTCTCCGAGCAGTCTGTGCCGTTCCGAACTATGAGATCCTCGATCCCGTAGTTTCCCCCGCAGGTGTGGTAGGTTACTTTGAACCCGAGGCCGTGGAGGGCATCGTGGATCTGCCTGTCATACGGAAGGCAGAACTCTTCGTGGAGCTTCGGGGATATGAGTGTTGAAGAAGACGCTCCGCCTCCTGTCTCGATGAGGTCGAACTTCGCACCCTTCATCGATTCGATGAACCTCAGCTTCTTTTCGAGAAGGACCTGCAGGAATTCATGTACCCATTCAGGGCTGTCGATCGCCCTGAAGATGAGCTGAGTGATGTCCATAAGACACGCCGCATGCTGCCAGCAGGAAGCCTGGTCGCCCCAGACGAAGCCGCGGAGGATCCCTCGATCGCCTATGCGGTCGTAGAGTTTAGAGATGGGGGCCGGTTCGAGCTTCGGAACCGGCATGTACCTTCTTATGAGGTTGATGTCCTCGTCTTTCTTGATAAGATATTCGGTGATCCAGGTCGTCTTTCGGTCTCCCGCGGTCTTATAGGAGAGTCTGCCGGCCGGAGTCCGGATCGTGTGATGATTGACCCTTCTGTCGGGATCGTCGCACACCACTCTCACCTCGTCCTTCCACTCTGCTGTCGAGCATCTCGTATAGTCTGCATCAACCAGCCAGAACTGTCCCATGTCCTGGAAGTACTGGACTGAAGCGTCCATGCCGAAGTATTCGAAGGCCTCGACATCGCTCATCCCACCCATATATGTATCGAGATGAAACCCCTGCCACTGGTGGACTGTGACTGGGAGGCGGTCAGGCTTCTCTCTGTTTATCGCGGCGAGCATTCTCTCCTTGGATGTCATCCGCCAGACTCCCGAAAGGCCATCACACCCAGCCCTCCTCCCAGGCGGTCTCGTACATCGCAAGTATGCTGGCGACCGGGACATGGGACAACAGATGCTGAGAAGGGCCGAGAACGAAACCCCCGTTCCCCCTGAAGAGGGCAATCCTCGAGCGGACCTCCTCTCTCACGTCATTTACCGAACCAAACGGGAGGGTCTTCTGGGTATCTATCGACCCCTGCAGCACGAGCTTCCCCCTGAATCTCTCGGCAAGGTTTTCAAAATCCATGCCCCTCGCTCTCACCTGTACCGGTTCGATTGCGCTGAGGCCCAGCTCGACGAGGTCAGGAAGAAAATCTACCACGCACCCGCAGGAGTGCTGGGTGATAAAGAGCCCGTATGACTTCGCAAGTCCGTACAGCCTTTCTATATGCGGCTTTATAAGCTTCCGCCAGAGGGGAAGGCTTATAAGAGGAGATGTCTGGGTTCCGTAGTCGTCTCCTGTAAAGAAGATGTCGATCTTTCCCTTAGCCTTTTCGAACATGTTTTTCGACGTCTCGTAGAAGAAGTCGGTTATGCGTTCCATGATAGAATACGCGAGGGCCGGGTCATCCATCATCAGCATGAGAAACCGTTCCATCCCCACAAGATCGCACGCGGCATTGAAGAACCACCCCCACGCGCCGCCGTACACCGCGTACTCGGAGAACCTCTCGCACTCCTCGACGAAAACGTCGTAGTCCCAGAACTCTGCCCGCGGCCACGGGTACTCCTCGACATCGCGCTTCGTTTTCACATAAGAGAGCGGGTGCGCACCCGAATACCCGAAAGCCTCACCCTCCCGGGGAATCCCGAAGTAATCGGTACGCCTGCCCCTCCCGTCTATCAGCTCCGGCCCGATCCAGCGGGGCCGCGCCCACCTGAAGTCTATGTGGAAGTAATCCATGAGTTCGAGCCCGCTTTTTACACCAACCTCTCTCCTGATTTTCTCGTAAACAGGACTGTCCGCGCAGAAATCGAGCGGAATCCTGTCCGGCAGCTCGAAGTTGTAGGTCTTTATAACGCGCTGTTTCGATGTCATATCGCCCTTCACCCCGGAATATCAGGTATATCGTACTCTCCGAGCCTGAGCGGGTAGCTCCCGTACTTTTTCACGAGCCCGACGACGTAATCGTAGCTTTCTCCGGAAACGTTGCTCGGCACAGAGTGGTCGGAACCGAAAATGTAACCCCCGCCCTTTGCTGCATTCAGCTTTGTGAGCACGACCTTTTTCAGCTCCTTTTTCGATGCACCGGCCCACGTCATCACATCCATATTTCCGCAGAAGGCGATGCGATGCCCATATCGCCTTCGAAGGTCTATCACGTCCATCCCTGCCTTTGCCTCGAGAGGGTTGTATGCATCGACACCTATCTCTATATAGTCTTCGAATATCTTCGATACATTTCCGCAGCCGTGATATATCACGGGCAGTCCTCTGTCGTGACAAAGATCGATTATTGCCTTTACTCCGGGCTTGAACCAGTGCCTCCAGTATTCCGGAGAGAAGAATAGGTCGTGCTTGTAGGCAACGTCCCCCCAGATCACCATCCCGTCCAGCATCCCTCCTGCCGCCTTTATCTGCGCATCGGCGATGCCGAGAGCGAAATCGTTGATACGGTCGATGAACCTCCCGAGCTCCTCCGGGTAGAGGCCTATCCAGAGAAGGACGTTCTCGCTCCCGATGATTCTCCAGAGTGTTTCATGCCCCTCGCACACGCTTCCGTATACAGGGAAATCGGGGCGCAAAGACCTCACAGTCTCGACCCAGGGAGGGAGGTCTCGCGCAAACCCGTCTCCCACCCCGGCTATCTGGTTATCACCGCGGGACATGTAGCGACGTTCGTCCCGGGGGTCGTCGAACTCGAAGTTCTTCATCTTTTCTAAGGTGTTCGTATCGAACTCGAGGAAGGCGGGCATCGGGTCGCAGAACTTTTTTCTTATTGTTGCTTCGAAACCTGTGCGAACAATAACCTCCTCCTCGGTCTCCCGAACGATCTCGAACCTCTTAATGTGAGGGTCCATGTTCGGGACTGTGACGATCCAGTCGAGGTCGTAGTAGCGGTAGATATCCGTATCGTCTGCCAGCCCGAGCTCGCTTTTCCAGCGTTCTACGAAGCTTCCCCAGAAGAAGTCGGATATTGGTACTCTGTCAGGCTCCTGGTGGTGCAGGGCCCTGTTCATTCTTTTGAGTTTTTTCACACAGCCTGACGAGCGTTCCATCGTTATTCCCCCCGAAGGTTTTCCGAACACCGATTCTTCTTCATGATCCTCAATCCGTATGGAAAACCTCCTCCATCTCGGCCCACCACTCCCCCTCCTTTTTCGTCGAAAGAGGAATCTGCATGGGCTTCATAACGGTCCACCACTCCTGTGTCCTGGGATGTGCCGACATCCGCTCCATATCGCCCTCAAAATCGTCGCCGAGGTACTCGAAGTAGCTGAAGAGGTACCCGTCCTTGTGATAGATAGAGTAGTTTCGGATGTTGCATTTTTTTATCATCTTCAGTACCTCGGGCCAAACCGACTTGTGGTACAGCTTGTATTCTTCGAGCTTTTCAGGCCTGATTTTCAAAACCGAGCCGTGCCTTTGCATCGAGATCTCCTCCTTTTTCTATGTATCTTCCATGTACAGTTATTACCCCTTTATCGCTCCCAGGGTGAGGCCCCTGACGAGGTGCCGTTGCACGATGATGACGAAAATGATCGCAGGAATGAGCATTATTACCGACATGGCGCACATGCCCCTCCAGTCGGAAACGAACTCTGCGGTAAAGTCGAAAAGCCCTACCGGAAACGTCTTGGATGCAGTCGTCCTCGTCAGAACGCTTGCGATGGCAAACTCGTTCCAGGAGGTAAGGAAGGCAAATATCCCGCTCGCAGCGAGACCCGGCCCCACGAGAGGCACTACGACCCTTAAAAACGCCGACCACCTCGAGCAGCCGTCTATGAGCGCCGCCTCTGTAAGCTCGTCCGGGATCTCTCCGATAAACCCTGTCATCAGCCATGCGGTAAACGGTACATTCATCGCCGTGTAGGCAATAACGAGACCGAATATCCTGTCCGAAAGGCCCATCTTGGTAAAAAGCACGAGAAGCGGCAGAGAGAGGGCAATCCCCGGAATCGCGCGTGCTATCATGAGTGTAAGAAAGATGCCGTTTTTCCCCCTGAACCTGAAGCTCGAGAATGCAAATGCAGCGAGGGTCCCGATGATGAGCGCGAGGAGGGTGCTCGAGAGCGCAGTCAGTATCGAGTTTCTGAAGTACGATCCGAACGGAACGTTCTCACCGAACGCAAACCGTTCAGGGTTCACACCGAATCCCAGGAGCGCGAGGTAGGAGTCGAGGTTTATGTTCCTCGATACCCACACCGGGGGCCGCGTGTTTATCTCGATGTTAGGCCGTACGGAGGTCATGATGAGCCAGAGTACCGGGATCAGGAACAGAGCAAGCACCACGAAAGTTATCACCTTTGCGCCGATGTGTTTCGATCGTTTCATCCTACCGCCCCTCCCGCACCTTGATAAGCTGCTTGAAAAGGAAAAATGTAAAGAGTACGGCGATTGCTACGGTCACGTACGACATCGCACTCCCCAGAGCGAACTTCTGGCTCGTAAACGCGAGCCTGAACACGTAGGTCCATATTAGCTCAGTGCGGTGGGCCGGCCCTCCTCCGGTCATGATGCTCACGAGATCATACGCCTTGGCCAGGTCCAGCGAACGCACCGCCATTGCTATATATATGAAAGGAGTGAGCGATGGTATGGTGATGTGGATGAACTTCTGCCACTCGGAAGCGCCGTCAACCTCAGCCGCCTCGAGTATTTCGGGCGGAATCGAGAGTATACCGGCAAGGAAAATTATCACCATGAAGGGCGTGCTCATCCATATCTCACCAATGAGAATGGTAATGAATCCGAGCGGCTTGTATATGAGCCAGGGTATGATTACGGGGTGCCTGAATATTTCGAAGAGTACGTTATTGATAAGGCCGACCTGGTCGTTGAAAATCCACTTGAACTGGAACCCCACAAGTATGGGGGCAAACATCATGGGCATCATCAGTATCGTGCGCAGGACACCCTGCGCCCTCACCACATGGGACATGGCGTGGGCTATGAGCAGGCCGAGGACGAACTCCGCGTTCACCGCAATAAGCATGTAAAGCACCGTCCTGAGAAGGGCACGCAGGAAAACCGTATCCCTGAACAGGGTGGCATAGTTCTTTAGACCTACGAACGTAACGTTGGTCGGATTGAGCAGCGTATAGTTTGTCAAACTGAGGTAGAGGGAGTAGAGCATCGGAAAGCCGATGACAAAGAGCATGAGAACAATGGCCGGAAGAAGCAGAAATATCGGGAGCAGCCTTCGCTCCGCGACGGCCCAGTGTATACCGCCCCCTTCCACCCTCATCTTACCAGATTCGAATCTCGGTTCCATGGGGCCCTCTCGGTTCTCTTTTTTTACCGGTAAACAGGGTTTCGGGCGGCGCAGAGTCCGCCCGAAACCTTATACTATCAGTAGTAGCCAGCCTCTCTCATCATCTCTTCGACCTTGCTCGCAGCTTCGTCGAGCCCCGCCTTCGGCTCCTTGTCTCCGAGTATGATAGCCTGAAGCACAGGGTAGAG
>Ga0307378_10009091_pt1 | contig 13101 bp, 8 predicted proteins | sample UN1MG_FD_202238 | JGI IMG/M metagenome (GOLD analysis project Ga0307378, IMG submission 202238) | Soil microbial communities from Risofladan, Vaasa, Finland - UN-1 | ecosystem: Environmental > Terrestrial > Soil > Coastal area > Acid sulfate soil | place: Finland: Risofladan, Vaasa | collected... | reverse complement strand
CGCAGCACACCCGACGCATTGTCTCATGGGGTCACACCTGTATATTCTGGTCTTCCGCCGACCGTTCCGCCTCGCTCGGATAAACCCCGCCCGGCAGGGTCAGGGCCTGCGGCGGTCCACGAAGGGAACCTCGCGGCCGGGGCGTGGTTGAGAAGATTGGCGGCCGTGGGGTGCTTCTGGTATGCTCTCGCGCGCGATGACAGGCAACGGACTTCGCAGGAAGGACGGGCGGACCATGCGAGACGGCAAGAGGACATGGCGCCTTCTTGGCGCGACGGTGTTGGCGGCGTGCGTTGCGGGGCCGGTCGCGGCGGCCCCACCGGCGGCAGACGAGGTCGCCGAGGCGGTGGCCCAGTGGCAGGTGATGCGCCGGGAGGAGCCCGACGCGGCCGACTTCCAGGCCGCCCAATGGCGCCTGAAGGCCCTGATCGGCACGATGCCCGCCACGCGCCGGATGGAGGCGGCGGCGGGCATGATGGACCGCTACGCCTCGCCGGCCGCGAACGCGGCGGCCCTGGAGCAGTTCGGCCAGGACCCGCTGCCGATCACCGACGTGCAGCGGACCCTCTGGGACTCTCAGCGGTCGTTCCCGCAGCGCGAGCTGCTGAAGACCTACTACGGCTTCTGCCGGGCCGAGGTGAGAAGCTCCATCCTCTCCGACGCCACCCGGCAGCGACTGGCCGCCATCCTCGCCGAGCGGATCGACAACCTCGCCGGCACGCGGATCCACTACGGGGAGCAGCGGCTGTTCGTGCACCTCTGCTCGGCCGTGCTGACCCGGTTCGGGCGGTCGGCGGAACAAGGCCCGGTGCTGGTCGCCGCCTTGCGGAAGTACGCCGAGAAGGCCGACAACACCGACGGCTTCGCGGTGGCCATTCCCACCTGGCTGGACCTGCTCCAGGTGCCCGACCCGGCGATCGACGGCTTCGGCCCGGCGGTACGGGCGCTGGGGCACTGGGAGCCGCTGGCCCGGCTGAAGGCGGCGGCGTATCTGGGCGAGCAGGTTCCCAACGACGACAAGGGCGCCCAGGTGGTGCTGTCGTTGCTGCGGGACCCGCGGGACGAGGTCCGCGCCGCGGCGGCCGAGGTGTTCGCCTACGCCAAGGCCTACGAGCCGGGCGTCGTCGTGCCGAAGATGATCGCCGCGCTGACCGAGGACCGGGGCGTGGTGGTGCAGGCCGCGGCCGCGGCGGCCCTCATCGCCCGCGCCGACCAGGCCGCCGGGCAGACGGGGCTGCTGATCCGCGTCCTGACCGACCCGGCGCGGCGGCTGGGCAACCAGCGGACGTCGCATATCCTGGAAGTCCTGGCCGCCCTCGTCGCTCACGCCTCCGAGGAGCAGAAGGAGCTGCTGCTGCGGCTGGCGAAGCTGCGCCTGGCCGGCTCGCCGGAAGGGGCGCTGGCCGTGCTCCAGGCGTTGGGGCAGGGCGCGGCCTCGGCGGCGCCGGCGGTCCGGGAGTTCCGCAAGCAGGCCGACCGGTTCCTGCGGAGCCGGATCGACCGCTTCGTCCTGCCGGCGATCGTGCCGCCGGAGCCGTAGGGGGCCCTCTGGCCCCGCGCGGCGCCTCGGGCAGGGCCTCGTGCCGCATGTCCCATTCCACACTCGGCAACCTGCCTGCCCGCCGGGCGGCCGCCCGGCAGGCCGGTCCGCAACCTGCCTGCCGACAGGCCGGTCCGCAACTCGTGCTTCGCAGCGAAGCGCCGCTTCGCAGAGTAGCATCCGCAATCGAAGAGGATCGTGTAGAATCTCCGAGATGGACCAGAAGTACATCCGCAACTTCAGCATCATCGCCCACATCGACCACGGCAAGAGCACCCTGGCCGACCGGATGCTTCTGCGCGCCGGGGCCATCACCCAGCGCGATTTCCGCGACCAGATCCTGGACGACATGGACCTGGAGCGAGAGCGGGGGATCACGATCAAGGCCTCCGCCGTCACGCTCGACTACGAGCACGCCGGGCGGAAGTACATGCTCAACCTGATCGACACGCCCGGGCACGTGGACTTCCACTACGAGGTCAGCCGGTCGCTGGCCGCCTGCGAGGGCGCGCTGCTGGTCGTCGACGCCGCCCAGGGCGTCGAGGCCCAGACCGTCGCCAACGCCCACCTCGCCCAGCGGAGCGACCTCGCCATAGTGCCGGTGGTCAACAAGATCGACCTGCCCGCCGCCCGGCCGGAAGACACCGCCATGCAGGTCGAGCACCTGCTCGCCACGCCGGCGGAGGACTGCATCTTCGCCTCGGCGAAGACCGGCCAGGGCATCGCGGAGATGATGACGGCGATCATCGAGCAGCTCCCCCCGCCCACGGGCGACCCCGACGCGCCCACCAAGGCGCTGATCTTCGACAGCAGCTACGACGACTACCGCGGCGTGGTGGTCTATATCCGCCTGTTCGACGGGCGGCTGAAGGTCGGCGACCGCGTCCGCATGATGGGCACGGGCGAGGAGTACCCCGTGACCGAGCTGGGCAAGTTCCGCCCCCGCCCCACGCGCGTCGGCGAGATGGCGGCCGGGGAGGTCGGCTATCTGATCGCCAGCATCCGCTCCGTCGCGGCGGTGCACGTGGGCGATACGGTCACCCTCGCCGCCCGCCCGGCGCAGAAGGCCCTGCCGGGCTACCGGCCGCCGAAGCAGATGGTCTTCAGCGACTTCTACCCCGGCACGGCGACGCAGTTCCCCGAGCTGCGCGAGGCGATGGAGAAGCTCCAGCTCAACGACTCGGCCCTGACGTTCCAGGCCATCAGCGCCGACGCGCTGGGCTTCGGCCTGCGGTGCGGGTTCCTGGGGCTGCTGCACATGGAGATCGTCCAGGAGCGGCTGGAGCGGGAGCACGGCATCGAGGTCGTCCAGACCGCCCCGACCGTCCCGTACGAGGTGCTCACCACCAAGGGCGAGACGGTCGAGGTGGACTCCGCCGGCGACATGCCCGACCCGAACTACATCCAGGAGATCCGCGAGCCGATCGTCCGCGTGGACCTGATCATCCCGGCCGACGCCATCGGCGCCGTGATGCAGCTCGCGGAGGACCGCCGCGGCCTCTACCAGAAGACCGAGTACCTCTCCGCCGACCGCGTGATCCTGACCTACAAGCTGCCCCTCGCCGAGATCATCTACGACTTCTACGACAAGCTCAAGAGCGCCACCCGAGGCTACGGCACGATGGACTACGAGCTGCTCGGCTATCGCCCCGACGACCTCGTGAAGCTCGACATCGTCGTCAACAACCAGAAGGTGGACGCCCTGTCGGTGATCGTCCACCACAGCAAGGCCGACGCCCGCGGCCGGCGGCTGATCCAGCGCCTGCGGAAGGAGATCTCGCGTCACCTGTTTGAGATCCCGCTCCAGGCGGCGGTGGGCAGCAAGGTGATCGCCCGGGAGACGATCAAGGCCTTGCGGAAGAACGTGACGGCCAAGTGCTACGGCGGCGACGTCACGCGGAAGCGCAAGCTGCTGGAGAAGCAGAAGGCCGGCAAGAAGCGGATGAAGATGGTCGGCAACGTCGAGATCCCCCAGAAGGCGTTCCTCGCCGTGCTGGAGGTGGGGGAGGAGTAGGGGAGTCCTCATCTCCGAATCGTGCTCGTCGTCGTCCTCGAATCGTACTCGCTATCGTACTCGTACTCGTCTGTTTCCACTTCCGCGTTCGACTCTTTCTGTTTCCGTCTTTGGTCCATCGCTCTGGTTCGTCTTGCGAATCTCAATCCGACGGCATCGAAGACGCGCGGAGCCCTTCGACAAGCTCAGGGCAGGCAAGCTCCGCCGCTAAACGGGGGATGCGGATGCTGGTTCGGCGGCGTTTCGAGTACGAGTACGAGTACGATTCGGGGGACTCACGCCCCCACGCGCCCCAGTTCCCGCAGCACGTCGTCCGCCGTGGCGGCCGGCGTGACCACGATCCGGTCCACCGGAACGCCCGCGGCGCGATAGTGGTCCAGCAGCGGCGCGGTCCGGGCGGCGTAGAGGGCCAGCTTCCGGCGCACGGCCGGGGCGTCGTCGTCAACGCGCCCGGCCCGGTCGCCGCCGGCGTCGGTGCGGATCCTCGCCAGGATGGTCTCCGTCGTGCAGGCCAGCTCGATCACGCGGCCGACCGTCACGATGCGCTCGACGTCTCTCGCCTGCCCGGCGTGGCGCGGCAGGCCGTTGAGGACCACCAGGTCGCCCGGGCCGACCGACCGCTCGGCGAGGAACGTTCGGAGAATCCGCTCGGCGATCGGGAAGTGCTCATCCTCCAGCAGGGCGCCGGTCTGGAGCACGGAGCGGACGAAGGCCACGTCGTCGTCGGTGAGCCGCCCGTGGGCCCCGGCCGCGGGGACGCGGCGCAGTTGCGCCCCGAAGTCGAAGTGGACGCATCGACACCCCCCCAGCCCGCGCCGCTCGATCCGCTCGCCCAGCGGCGTCTTGCCCGAGCCGGTCGGGCCCACCAGCAGCAGCGCGTCCGCCTTGGGCATCGCTCCCTGTTCAGTCCGCCGGCACGTGCGCGTGGTGGGGGGGTTTGACCACGAACGTCACGAGCGCGGCGATGACCAGCAGCACGGCCGAGCAGATGTACGCGAACAGGAACGTCTGGTACATGTCGTACACCTTGCCGGCCAGCAGCGCCAGCATGAAGCCGCCTACCCCCCAGGCGGTGAAGACCAGCCCGTAGTTGACCCCGAAGTTCTTCGGGCCGTAGTAGTCCTTCGTGATCGACGGGAACAGCGACAGGTTGGCCCCGTAGTTGGCGCCGATCAGCGCGGAGATGATTCCCAGAACCACGGCGTTGGCCAACACGCCGCCGGCGTGGGTCTGGCTGAGCAGGACCACCAGGACGGCCTGGAGGACGAAGCAGATGAACATCGTGGCCTTGCGGCCGACCTTGTCGGACAGGATGCCCGCGACAATCCGCCCGGCCCCGTTGCCGACGGCGAGCACGGCCACCAGGACGAACCCGAGCTTGATGTTCGCCTGGGCCTCGGCGATCTTGGCGAGCTTGGAGATGACCATCAGCCCCGCCCCCGCGCCGCAGGCGTACATGAACCACAGCACGTAGAACTGCCAGGTCTTCAGCATCTCGGAGGGGGTGAAGTCCTCCTTGCCCGTAGCGGCGCCCTTTTGGACGGGGATCTCGCCGACGGCCAGGTAGCCCGGCGGCGGGGGCTTGAGGAGCTGGGCCAGGCCCGTCACGACGACCAGAAAGCCGACGCCGAACGCCAGCACCGTCGTGGCGATGCCGTAGGTGCCGATCAGCCACGTGGCCAGCGGGGAGATGTATACGCTGGCCAGGCCGAATCCGCTGACCACCAGCCCGGCGATCAGCCCGGTCTTGGCCTTGGGGAACCACTTGACCGCGGGCGGGGTCGCCGAGGCATACCCGAAGCCGATGCCGGCCCCGGCCAGCACGCCGAAGCCGAGGATGTAGCCGATCGGCGAGCTCGTGAAGCTCGCCAGGATCATCCCGATCCCGACGAGCACGCCGCCGATCGTCGCGACCACTCGCGGGCCGATGCGGTCCTGCATCCGCCCGGCCGGGACCATGACCAGGCAGAAGATCAGGCAGGCGATGGCGTACGGCCAGGACTTGTCCGCCTCCGACCAGCCCCAGTCCGCCGGGACGCCCTTGCTGATCACGCTCCAGGTGTACAGCACGCCGAGGGCCAGGTTGATTCCCATCCCGGCGAACGTCACTCGCCACCCGTGGTTCTCGGCGGGGGGGGCCAAGGCTGCGCCTTCGTCGGCCATGCTGTGCTCCGATCAAATGGATACGGGGAAAGACGGTCCGCGGCTGGGGGCAAGAAGAGCGGCTGCCCGCCCTGAGATACGGCGGGGCGGGCAGCCGCAGGATGCCCACAACGTCAGGATGCCACTACTGCCGGCCCTCGATGAGGTCCTCGACCACATGCGGGTCGGCCAGCGTCGTCACGTCGCCCAGCGTGCTCCTGTCGGTGATGCCTTCGGCGATCTTGCGGAGGATGCGCCGCATGATCTTGCCCGACCGCGTCTTCGGCAGGCTCTTGGCGAACTGGATCTTGTCCGGCGAGGCGATCGGGCCGATCTCCTTGCGGACGTGCTGGACGAGTTCCTTCTTGAGCTGGTCGCTCGGCTCGACGCCGTCCACCAGCGTGACGTAGGCGTACAGCCCCTGCCCCTTGATCTCGTGCGGCATCGGGGCCACGGCCGCCTCGGCGACCTTCTCGTGGCTGACCAGTGCGCTCTCGACCTCGGCCGTGCCGATCCGGTGCCCGGAGACGTTCACCACGTCGTCGATGCGGCCCATCAGCCAGTAGTCGCCGTCCGGGTCGATCCGGCAGCCGTCGCCGGTGAAGTACAGGTCGTTGTACATCGTCCAGTAGGTGTCGACGAAGCGATCGTGGTCGCCCCACATGGTCCGCATCATGCCCGGCCAGGGCTTCGTGATGCAGAGCTTGCCGCCCTCGTTGGGGGCGCATGCGGTGCCGTCGTCGCGGAGGACGACGGGCTCGACGCCGGGCAGCGGCCGGTTCGCGGAGCCCGGCTTGAGCGTCATCGCGCCGGGCAGGGGGGAGATCATGAAGCCGCCGGTCTCGGTCTGCCACCACGTGTCGACGATGGGGCAGAGCCCCTTGCCGACGTGCTTGTGGTACCACATCCACGCCTCGGGGTTGATCGGCTCGCCGACCGAGCCGAGGATCCTCAGGCTGCTCATCGCGTACTTGGCCGGCCACCCCTCGCCCTGGCGGATCAGCGCCCGGATGGCCGTCGGGGCCGTGTAGAACTGCGTGACGTTGAACTTCTCGATCACCTGCCAGTACCGCCCGGCGTCGGGGTACAGCGGGGTGCTCTCGAACATCACGCTCGTCGCGCCGTTGGTCAGCGGGCCGTAGACGATGTAGCTGTGGCCCGTCACCCAGCCGATGTCGGCGGCGCAGAACCAGATGTCCTCCTCGTGGATGTCGAACGCCAGAATGTGCGTCATGGCCGCCCAGACGAGATACCCGCCGGTGATGTGCACGACGCCCTTGGGCTTGCCCGTCGAGCCGGAGGTGTAGAGGATGAACAGCGGGTCATCGGCGTCCATCACCTCGGGCTCGCACTGCGGCGACGCGTCGGCCATCAGCTTGTCGTACCAGAGGTCGCGCCCGTCGGTCATGGGGCAGTCCTCGTCGTTCCGCGGGACGACGACGACCTTCTCGATGGAGGGCGTGCTGGCCAGCGCTTCGTCGGCGATGGCCTTCAGGTGGATGCTCCGCCCGGCGCGCTTGGAGACGTTGGCGGTGATGAGGACCTTGCAGTTCGAGTCGTTGATGCGGTCGCGGAGGGCGTCGGCGCTGAACCCGCCGAAGACGATCGAGTGGATCGCGCCGATCCGCGCGCACGCCATCATCACCACCGGCAGCTCGAGCACCATGCCCAGGTAGATGCAGACGCGGTCGCCCTTGACCACGCCCAGGCCCTTCAGCACGTTGGCGAACTTGCAGACCTCCGCGTGAAGCTCCTTGTACGTGATCTTCCGGTCCTCGGTCGGCTCATCGCCTTCCCAGATCAGCGCGACCTTGTTCTCCCGCTCCGTGCCGAGGTGGCGGTCCAGGCAGTTGACGGCCACGTTGAGCTGGCCGTCCTTGAACCAGGTGTGCTCGATCTTGCGGGCGGCGGTGTCCCACGTGTACTCGCGGGCGACGGTGGGCTTCCTGATCCAGGTGACGTAGCGCTCGGCCTGCTCCAGCCAGAAGCCGTCGGGGTCCTCCACGGAACGCTTGAACATCTCGTCGTACTGCTGCATCGACTTGACGTGCGCCTTCGCCGTCAACTCCGCCGGCGGCGGGAACGTCCGGGTCTCGCTCATCAACGAGTCCATCGATCTGGTTTCCTCGGCCATGTTTCCAGGGCTCCTTTCAAAGCCGGCACTACACGTGCATTCTGCTGTCTCATCGCCGCCCGGCCGGGCCGGGCATACCTGCGCACTCAGCCGCGCGCCGGCGCGGTCGAGTGTTTCAACACTTGCCTGAGCGTATCGAGGGTGCCCTGTGGCCACAAACTGCTGCCAGATCAGGGATTTACCGCTCGGGATACGCCCTGGGGGCTCCCGCGGCGCGCTGCCGAAGCGCCCAAAGGAGAGGCAATTCTGGCTATTGACGCCGGCAAAGTCAACGCAAAAACCGGCGGGAAAGCCTGGCGATGCCGCCGGCCACCGCGGAAGCCATTGACGGACCCCCGAGATGGAGACATATTGACGTTCGGCGCCCCAGGACGGTCCTGAATGGCCGCGCTGGATTCGGCGCCACCGAAGCGCAGGCGGACTCCGTCGTGTCCGAAAGGCGCCGGCTCGGCCGTTTTCCCCGCGCTTGACGGCCGCCACCGGATCGAGGTGGAATGCCCGGGCTGGACGTGACGGCCGGGCGTTCGACGGGCAGGGAGGGGAAGGATGAGCATGACGGACCTGACGAGGATGTGCATGCTGGCGCTGGCGGCTTTGGCGGCTGAGGCGGCCACGGGGCGGGCCGCGGCGCCGAAGGGAGCGACGAGGCAGAGGCCGGTGACCTACGCCGGCCGGTCGGCGGACGCGGCATGGCGGAACGCGGCCGCGGAGCGGATCGAGAAGCACCGCAAGGCGGAGATCGTCGTCAAGGTCGTCGACGCCCAGGGCGCCGCCGTGCGGGGCGCGGCGGTTCGAGTCCAGCAGCGGCGTCACGAGTTCGGGTTCGGCAACATTCTCAACCCGCGTGCCTTCCTTCTGGAGGGCGCCGATGGCGAGGCCTACCGCCGGACCTTCGCGGAGCACTTCAACAAGACGACGTTCGAGAGCGGCTTCCGCTGGCAGAACTGGTTCCTGCCGGCCCGACAGGGCACGCTGGGCGAGCAGAAGAAGCTGCTCGACCGGATGATCCGGTTCTGCCGGTCCCACGAGATTGGCATCCGCGGGCACTACCTCTCCTGGGCGCCGCTCACCCGCGAATCGTACAAGCCGACCGACTACGGCAAGCACCCCGAGAAGCTCTGGCCGGAACTGTCGGCGCACATCGACGAGATGCTGGCCTTCGACGACGGGCGCCTCGCGGAGTGGGACGCGATCAACCACATCATCGGTTGGGGCGACACGATGGCGACCGTGGCCGGGTCGAACGAGATCTACGCCAAGATCATCCGCCACGCGCGATCGAGGACGAAGACGCCCCTGTGGGTCAACGAGGGGGCGGTCCTGCCCGGCGGCAGCCGGCTCGAGGGCTATGAGAAGGTCATCCGCTACCTCGTCGAGAGCAAGGCCTCCCCCGATGGGATCGGGTTCATGGCCCACTTCAAGGAATCGTCGCTGCGGCCGATCGACGAGTTCACGACCGTTTACGACCGGTTCGCGAAGTTCGGCCTGCCGCTGCAACTCACCGAGTTCGACATCGACACCCGCGACGAGCAGCTCCAGGCCGACTACCTCCGAGACGTGATGACGATCACCTTCAGCCATCCGTCGTTCCACGCGATCGTCATGTGGGGCTTCTGGGAGGGCCGGCACTGGCGGCCGGACGCGGCGCTGTGGCGGAGGGACTGGTCGATCAAGCCGGCCGGGAAGATGTGGGAGGAGCTGGTCCACAGGACGTGGTGGACGGACCGGACCGGCCGGACGGACGCCACCGGCGCGCTTGCGGTGCGCGGCTTCCTCGGCACGTACCGCGTTACCGTCGGCGAAGGCGCGAACCGGCAGGCCAGAGATGCCACGCTGACCCGGAACGGTGCGACGGTCACGGTCGAGTTGCCCTGAGCGGCTTGCGGGGAAGGATGCCCAGGGGGTTCGCCCGCCACCAGGTCGGCCCGGCGAGGCGCGGATGGAGGCGCCGGAACCGCATCGACCGTGCCGCAACTGCGGCCCCGCCTACTTCTCCCCCACGCAGAAGATGCTCTTCGCGCCGACCAGGTAGAGCCTTCCGTTGGCGGCGGCCGGGGAGGGGTGGCTGCCGTCGCCCAGGTCGTTGGCGGCCAGCAGCTCGAACTTCGGGCCGGACTTCACCACGTACGACTTGCCCGCCGTGGCGAAGTAGAGGTACCCCCGCCCGTCGGCGATGGGGCTGGCCCAGGGCGAGCTGGTCGGCCCCAGCTTCTCGGAGTAGACGCTCTCGCCCGTCTCGGCGCTGTAGCAGTTCACTTCCTGGCTGCGGAGGCGGTAGAGGTACTTGCCCACGATGATCGGCGAGCTGATGGCGCTGGGCGCGGCCCGGAGCTGCCAGCGGATGTGCGTCTTGGTCACGTCGCCCCGGCCCGTCGGGTCCACCGCCACGCCGGGCCCGCCGCGCCCGCTGTCGGCGTAGACGACCCCCGCCCCCCACGCCGGCGAGGCCGCGTCCGCCGAGCCGTAGCACCACCACAGCCGCTTGCCGTCGGCCGCGTCGAAGGACTGGATCGCGTCGGGCGTCTTCTCCATCGACGAGGCGACGACGACCCACTGGTCGGCCCCGCCCGCCCGGACGAGGATCGGCGTGCTGTGGCCGAAGCCCGTCGTCGGCAGGGGCGTCTGCCACTTGATCTTCCCGGTGGCCTTCTCGAACGCCACCAGGCGGGAGTCCTGCTTCTTCGCCATCGCGCAGAGCAGGACGACCGTGTCGCGGTAGAGCACCAGGCTGCTGCCGAGCGTCACGTCGAACGTGTGCGGCTCGATCTCGTTCCGCCAGACGATCTTGCCGTCGAAGTCCACCGCCGCGAGGACCGACGAGCCGAACGCGCAGAACACCAGCTTGCCGTCGGTGGCGGGTGTGGGCGCGGCATAGCCCCCACCGGGCCCGCTGCGGAAGTCGGTCCTCAGCCATTGGCCCGGCGGGACGATCGTGTCCCACAGGCGCTGGCCGTCGCTCGCCCGCCAGCAGAGCAGGTGATGGTCGGGAATGACCTTCGTGCGGTCGGTCACCGAATCGGCCCAGGCCACCGTGCTGACGAAGACGCGGTCTTCCCAGACGATGGGGCTGGCGTGCCCCTGGCCGACCAGCGGGGCCGTCCATCGCACGTTCAGCTTGTCCTTGCCGCCCCACTGGACGGGCAGGTCCTTTTCGGTCGTGTGCCCCAGGCCCGTCGGCCCGCGGAACATCGGCCAGTTCTCGCCGCGCCCGGGCGCCGCGGCCCACAGCAGCACCACCGCGCCTGCGGCGGCCAGCGCCACGCCGCGTCGAGACTCAGGAGCCCGCAAACGTGGTCTCATCGTTGTCTCCCTGATCCGTGGTCATTCCTCGGATGAAACGTTCCCCCGGCCTCCGCGGGTCGGTCGGGGCCGCGGCTTCCGGGAGAACGGCCTAAGAAACGGCCTGCTGGGCCGTGTGGTTTCATGAGGGCCAGGGCAACCATGAAAGGCAACCTGGACAGAGCGATCGTCTGTTTGCTGTTCGTCGCCGCAATGGCGGGGTCGCTGGTGGACGCCCTTCAACCTCGCCCTCTTCCCCGAGGCAACACCGGGCCGCCCGACGTGCTGTTCCCCGTGCTCCTCCACGGCAAGGTGGGCTACATCGACCGCGCCGGCAGGCTGGTGCTGCCGGCCCGGTATGACCCGCTCTGCGAGCGGAGCATCGACGCGATCACGATGGCCAGCGTCCGGCCGTCGTTCCGGCTGGCCACGCACTGGGCCGGTGAGTTTCGCCACGGCCGGTGTGCCGTGAAGATGCCGACGGGGATCGGACTGATCGACACGACAGGCCGGGTGTTGGAGCCGGACCTGCCCGAGCCCCGGGTTGCGGCGTTGGCGGAGGCCGCGCGCGGGCAGCGAGACGCCGAGTGGCGCGCGGCGGCCGTGAAGGTCGCCAATCCCGCCAGGCTGTTCGACAGGTCGGCAAGGACGACCGTCGACGTGAAGAATGCCCGAACCAGGCTCGCCGGGGCCGGGTACAGGCTCGCAGACGACCGGGCATGGATCCTGGCCGGCACGGAGATCGGCGTGGCGGACGTGGCCGGAAAGCCCGTCCTCAAGCCCCAGCTCGTGCACGTCGAGCCGTTCCGCGGCGGCCTGGCGCTCGTGGCGACACTGGAGCGAAGGCAGCTCAGCTTGCCGAGCCGATGGCTGCGGAAGATCGGCCTGCTTCCGAAGCGGCCGCTGGTGGTCCTCGTCGCCCAATGGGGCTACATCGACCGCTCCGGGCAGTGGGTCTGGCGCCCGACGCGGTAGGGGCGGCCGAAACGCCGTGACATCGCCCGGCGGGGGTGGTTCAATCCGAGTGTGGCGTTCGCTGCCGACCCGAGCTCCCCGATTCGTAAGGATGAATGGCCCCATGAGACGAACCTCCCTCTGCGCGGCCGTGTGGTTGCTCGCCGCCTCCGCCGGCGCCCTGGCCGGCGTGGGCGATCCGCAATGCCGGACGGATCATCCGTGGTACCCCGGCGAACTGTCGTGCTCGACCTGGTCGCGGCTGTTCCGCACGCAAGCCGAGCTGTTCGAGCGCGTCGCCGGGAAGAAGGTCGCCAGCGACGAGGACAAGGCCCTGGCCTCGTGGTACTGGCGGAACCTGAACTACCACCACAGCACCGTGGGCAAGGAGGACGTCTGGGACAACGGCTTCGAGAAGGGCGAGGCCGGGCGCGAGTACTGGACCGGCCTGTTCGGCTACGGCTTCGGCCTGTGCTTCACCACCCACCACCAGTGGGCCGGGGAGATGCGCCACCTGCTGGGCCCCAACCGCAGCCGGGCGATGGGCGTCGCGGGGCACACGACGTTCGAGGCCTGGCTGACCGGCGGGCCCTACGGCGACGGCCGGTGGGTGCTGCTCGACCACGACGTCTCGACGGTCGTCTTCACGCCCGACGGCGGGCGGATGCTCGGGCTGATGGAGATCACCCGCGACATGTCGTCGGTCCAGAAAGGCTCGCGCGGCCGCGGCTTCATCCCCGGCGGCCTGCACCCCGGCGACCCGAGCGCCTACAAGCGGGTGAGCTGGGCGGGTTACGACACCGGCTACGCCGGCCCGCCGCCCATGGTGCACCTGCGCTCGGGCGAGACGCTCCGGCGCTACCTCCGCCCGGGGCTGGACGATGGCAGGACCTTCGCCTACTGGGGCATCAACTACAACGTCGGCGGCGTCCTCGGGCCGCAGCGCGACCGGACGTGGGTCAACCAGCCCGAGAAGATGTACGGCTCGGGCAAGGCCAGCGGCTATCACCCCGGCATGGCCCGCTACGGCAACGCCGT
>Ga0307378_10009090_pt1 | contig 13101 bp, 16 predicted proteins | sample UN1MG_FD_202238 | JGI IMG/M metagenome (GOLD analysis project Ga0307378, IMG submission 202238) | Soil microbial communities from Risofladan, Vaasa, Finland - UN-1 | ecosystem: Environmental > Terrestrial > Soil > Coastal area > Acid sulfate soil | place: Finland: Risofladan, Vaasa | collected... | reverse complement strand
CGGAGGCCGCTGCTCTATCCGCCTGAGCTACGGGGGCACATTCGTCGCCATTGTAGCACACAGGTCGGTTTCTGGCAACCCACCCCGCCCGCGTGACCTGGTTGGCTCACCACACATCAGACACCTCGTCTAGCTGACCTCCGCAGACGGCAGAGCATACAGGTACACGCCCACCCGCGCGAGACTGCGCTTGGCCAGCGGAGTGCCATGGCTCTCGAACCACTCCTGGACCAGCCCGGACGAGTCCCACAACTCGGCCTCCGTGACGATGAACCATACCTCCGCGTACCCTTCCGTCGCCTCCTCCATCTCCTCCGCCACGTCACCCGATCCGATCCCTACGTTGGTGTATGGCGCATCCACCCCGACGTATTCATCATCGTAGTAGTAGTCGAATACCGGCCTGCCGTGGGGGATGACGAAGACGATCAAGTCCCCGCGACCGTCCTCTTGCACGTACTGGGCTGCGGAGCGGAAGTCGGACTTGATCTTGGTGTGTCCCTGGAGAGCGAGAACGTACAGGTTCGATAGGATGACCAGTCCCAGGCAGACGATAGCCAGGCTCTTCGATCGCTCTCTCACCGCCACCAGACCACCTGCCAGGAGCAGCAGGAAGGCCGGAACCACGGTGATGAGATAGCGATCGGTGAAGATAGGCATGCCCAGCGAGATAAGGAACAGGGAGACCACGGGCAGGAAGAGATACAGACCCAGGATGATGCTGTCCAGGTGGCTATGCAGCATACCCCTCACAGATCGGCGCGGGTCCCATTGGCGATCACGGGTATGGAGGAGGAGACCGGCCAGCAGAAGGAAGAGAAAGAGCGTTATGGCCAGCAGGTTGCGGTGCGGAGCTGAATGGAGGCTGAAGGAGAAGAGCAGGATAGTGAGCATGTCTTGCAGGGCGTAGAACTGGTGCCCGGTGGTGAACGGCCCCACCAGCGTCCCGATCTCCCACCTGGCGAGGGGCAGATAGGGCAAGGCCAGGATCACGATGGTCACGAGCCACGACTTCCAGGCACCGCGATACCGCGGCCAGCTGACGAGGAAGAGCAGAAGATGGAAGGGAACGATCAAGATCGCCAGCAGATGCACGTAAAGTGAGAGGGCCACGAGGAGCACGTACCCAGCCCAGAGATACCCACGGTTCCGCTCCACGGCGAGAAGGTACACGTGGGTGGAGAGCATCGAGAGCAGAAAGAGGAGGGCGTACATCTTGCCCTCCTGCCCGTACCAGACCAGAAATGGAGAGGTGGCACAAAGCAAGGCGGCGATCAAACCACCGGTCTTCCCCACCCATCGCCGACCGAGCAGGTACAACACGGGCACGGCGAGAACGCCGCAGACGAGGGACAGGTACCTCACTGAGAACTCGCTGTCGCCAACCAGCCCAACCCAGCAGTGCAGAATGACGTAGTATAGAGGACCGTTGTGACCGGGGGTCAGAAAGAGCGACTTGAGCCCGCTGGGGTCACGCTGGGCGAAGAGGATGGCGTCCATCTCGTCCCGCCACAGGCTCTGGTAGTCCAGATGGTAGAGACGAAGCCCGAAGGCCAGGAGCACCAGGGAAAGCAGCATCAGCTTGCCAGCGCGGAATCTCCCGGACGAACCGGGCTCCATTACCGCACCCGCAGCAAGAATGAGGCGATCACCAGGAGGACGAAAACCACCAGGGCCAATGCGCCCAAGCACAGCCACACCGACGACAAGCCGACCACGCAGGTGTCAATGAGTACTGCCAGGGAAAGACCGCGTGCGGAGAAAGAACCCTCGTCACCCGAAGGTGGCTCTTCGATTGCCTCCTCGTCAGGTGGGCCCTCCGAGGGAGCCTCCTCCACAGGTACTCCTTCCGACGGAGCCTCCTCCACAGGTGTTCCTTCCGACGGCCCCTCCTCCGCAGGCGTACCTTCGGAAGGGGACGCCTCGGGCACGACCGGGGCCGGGGGGACCTCACCAGGTGTCTCGCCAGGAGGTACGGCAGGTGATTCCTCAGGCGGCTGGGGTACCTCCCCAGTGGGTGCAGCAGGGGGCATCGGCGTCGACACGGGCGACTGGGGCGACTGGAAGGCTGGATAGGCAAGCGTCACGCTGCTCTGGGTCATCAATACGGCGGCCAGCACGGACAGGACGATCAACGGGACGAGAGAGAGAGCGGAAGGAGATCCACCCCGTCCAATACCGCGAAAAAGCCGCAGTTTCCTCACGCGCTGCCCTCCCCGTTCCCCCTACGTCTACTCCACAACATCGCTGCTACGACTATGGCTGCAACCAGCAATATGCCCACCAGCCACGGGGCGAAGTTGGGCGCTGCTGGCACCGCCACCAGGGCCGGCCCCGCTACTGTCCCCTCCGGAGCATGCGGTGACTCGGTTGGGGCAGCCGGTGACTCGGTTGGGGCAGGTCCTATGGGACTGATGGGACTTACCGGCGACTGGAAGAGCCAGTCCGCCGAGGATGATCCTGCCGTCGTGGCCAGAAACGCCACGAGGAGAGCTCCCAGCATCAGAGGAAACAGACTGGTGATTGATCCCTTCACGCCGCTACGATCCCCAGCCAAGATTCGCCTCCTCGAGTCAGTCACTTGTTTCTCCACTGCGCCGGCATCGATCGGCAGCAGACCAGGGAGATTCTAGCCCAAGAGCGAAGGGAAGGCAAACGGTACTACCCCGTAGCTCCGGCAGACAATGCCGGTCCTCAGGGAAGCGGGCCGAAAGACAGTGCGGGAGACGAAGGGCATCTCTCCGCAAGACCCCCTTGGCCGCGCACCCTACCCACAGGCAACAAAGACCCGCCAGCCTGACTGTGTCCGGGTTCCCCTCATTTGCTGCTCAACTCACCCAGGTACTTCGACTTTTGGTATGCTGCCCAGATGGCGCGCGACAACACGGTCCTGAACCCGCCCTTCTCCAGCTGGTACAGCGCCTCGGCGGACGTCCCACCCGGTGAGGTGACCATGTTCCGCAGCTCTGCCGGGTGTGCCGCCGACTGCCTGGCGAAGTCCACCGATCCACGCAGGGTCTGAAGGACCAACTGCTGGGCTATGCGCCTGGAGAAGCCAAGGTGCACACCGGCGTCGATCATGGCCTCCATGAAAAGAAACACATAGGCAGGGCCGGTACCACTCAGAGCCGTGGCCATGTCCAGATAGTCCTCATCCTCCAGAAAGACCTCTTCTCCCAGTGCCTGGAGGATGCTCTGGGTTTGAAGCCGCTGCTCGTCAGTGACCGTGTCGGTAGCCGTCCATACCGACATACCCTCACCCAACTGGGCCGGCGTGTTGGGCATGACTCTCACGATGGCCGAGTGCTCAAGGCCTTCTGCAATGGCCCGGATTCTTGCGCCGGCAACGATGGAGAGTACGAGTCCCTGCGGTGCTATCGCTCCCTCCAGCTCTTCCAGCACCGAGGGTAGCACCTGCGGCTTCACAGCCAAGATCACGATCTGGGCAGCTTCGGCCGCTTCACGGTTGTCGGGGGTGGCTCTGACACCGTACCGCTTCGCCAGTTCGTCCCCTCTCTCCGCCCGGGGGTCGCTGGCGATCAGATGCTCCGGCGCCGTCAACTCCTCATTGAGGATGCCGCCGATCATGGCCTCGGCCATCACTCCGCTGCCGATAAAGCCCAGTGTCACGTCCTTCAATCTACTCATTTGCGTCCTCGCTATCGATTACTCGAGCGCATACTATATCACCATCGATCCTCTTTGGCGACACCAGTGGGCTCATCCTGAGTAGGCCGAAGGTCGTATGGAAGGTTGAGCCCAGGGAGCGGGGCCCCGCACGACAGGGCGTGCCTGCTTCTCGCCGCCTATTTCCACACCCTTGCACACACAAGACACCGCCCCAGACCTGTGGAAAACAAGCTGGGGCGGTGAAACCGGCAGTTGCTTTGACCGTTCCACGGGATCAGAAAAAGGGGGTTTGCGGTCCCAACACGGAGTCGTGGCCACTCGTCTCACGACTGGTCGGACGATTAGCGCAAGCTATTCGCGGCATATGAATTAGTGTGATATCGCTCTGTCGCTACAAATGACCTCTATGTGCGCCCTGTTGACGATGATCACATCACGCCGGAACGTGACCTCAGGATACAGCGTGAAGACCGCCTTCGCCCTGGTGAGGGGAATGAACTCGCCTACCCAGGCAAGCAACATGGTCTTCAAGTCACTGGTACCCCGGACGTGGAACCTCCCTCTGAGCTCGAAGGAGGGAACCGTCAGGAACACGCCCCACTCTGTCGTGTTTACGTGCTTGAAGAAGCGACGCTCTGCCGCAGCGGCGTCCTGCGCACCGCTCGTGGCCAGGAGTATGCCCTTCTTGTACAACAGGGCAGAGACGTGGGTCGCCACTACCTGTTCCGGAGCGAGGAGTCTAAACACCTGGACGTCCTGCAACTCCACCGATGACAACAGGTCGTCGTTCAGGACATCGGTCAGTCTCTGCCCGGCCAGCCGGGCAGTGCCCACGATACGATACTGATGAGTGAAGAATTCGACATTGTCATCGTATTCGACCATCGCTGCGCCTCTTCACCTCGCTGATCGGTCCTCTTCGCGCCGTCATCCCACCCGTATCACGGTATGGGCTGGCACCCCATCGCGCCGGGCGCCACGGCCTAGGCCCCCTCTTCTGCTGTTCCCTCCAAGCATCACCCCAACCTGCTCGTCCAGCACGACCTCTTCGGGACTGACCTGACAGTTGTAGGCGTAAGCCTCCACGCCGTCCTTCACCACCTCTCGCAGCATCTCCCTCAACCGCCCATCCGATTCGTCATGAGGAGCGAAAGCCTCAACATCCTGCCGCTGCACGACGAAGAGAACAGAGGCGCGCTGCCCTTGCAGCCGCGCTCGTCTCAACTCCCTGACAAGGAAAGACGCGTTCAGCAAGGGGCGGTGAAGTCTCATCTCGCGCCGCCGTTGACGCCCACCCCACGGCCCTGTCCACGGACCTCTCCGTTCAATAACCCGCCAGCCGCACCATCGCTCTTTCCAGGCATCCCTCTTCCGATCTCGAGGCGCTATTGCTCATCGAGGCCTACCCTTCTTCCTCCTCTGGAGATGGCCAGTATAGCTGGGCCTTGTCCCGGTTGATGAGTATCACGCCGCCGTGCCACAACTGCTTGGGATTCGGGAGGTACACGATACGCGCCTCGGTCAGGGGCATGAAAGTCCCAGTGAGAGAGGTCAGGGCACGCTGCAGATCGGCACTCCTGGCGATGTGCATCTGTCCTCTCAGGGCGAAAGGAGGTACGCTGACCACCAACGCGTGTCGTTCCTTTACCACGTATTCCAGAGGCCTCTGGTCCCGTTCATCGGCCAGGCCGACCACCGGCACCTCCCTGGGTATAACCGCGAGAATGGACCCCCTGTTCACCAGCACGTACTCCAGGAACACCTCCGGTCTGTCTGGGTCGTGGAGCGACTTGAGCGCAACGTTCTCCAGCTTCGGCATCTGAACATCTCCCAGATTGAGCCAGGTGGAGAAGCGTCTGCCCCCCGTCCTCACGTAGCCCACGAGGTGATACTCCACGGTGAGAATCTCCACCTTGGTGACAGACTGGCGATCCCTCTCTTCCACAGTTGACCTCCCTGCTCCAGCGTCAATGGAGAGAAGCGGCACGGCACGCCGGCCCCTCTCTGGCCTGACTAGCCGGTCTCGGACAGCTGGAGCAACTCCTCCTCGCCCATCCGCGGCACACCCAGCTCCTCAGCCCTCCTCACCTTCGCAGCCCCGGGCAAATCGCCCACCAGCAGGTGGCTCGTGTTCCTACTCACACTCGAGGTCACGCGCCCTCCCCGCGACTCGATGTACTCAGTGGCGGCCTCGCGGCTCATCGTGGGCAACGTCCCTGTGATCACGAAGGTCAGGCCGCTCAGACGACCTTCCTGCGGGGCTTCCTCCTCACGCAGGCGACTCATACGTACATCTGCTTGCCGCAGCTTCTCCACCAGGCCTCGATTGCGCTCCTGCGAGAAGAAGTCCACGATGTTTCGGGCCGTGTGAGGACCCAGGCCTTCGACCGCCTCCAGCCTGTCCTCCTTCGCGCCCATCAACTCTTCAATGGAGGCGAACTCCCTGGTGAGGAGTTGGGCCACCACCGCTCCCACACCGCGGATGCCCAGTCCCGTCACCAGACGCCACAGGGGCCTCTCCTTGGAAGCCTTTATCGCCTCCAGCAGGTTATCGGCGCTCTTGTCCGCGAACCCCTCCAGGCCAACAAGGTCATCGCGCGTCAGGTAGTAGAAGTCGGCCACGTCCTCCAGCAACCCTTGCTCCACGAAAGTCCCTGCCAGTCGCTCGCCGAAACCCTCTATGTCCATCGCCCCTCGAGAGGCGAAATGCTCCACACGCGCCACCAGCTGCGCCGGACAGGACGCATTGATGCAGTAGTACATCACTTCGTCCTCGGGCTTCACTACCCCCTGCCCGCACACGGGGCAGTTCTGTACCATTGAGAAGACCTGCTCCTCACCCCCCCGCAGCTCTCTCACGGGGGCCACGATCTGAGGTATGACGTCGCCCGCCCGCTTGACGACCACGGTGTCACCCTCGCGGATATCCTTGCGATGGATGTCTTCTTCATTATGTAAAGTGGCGTGACGGATCGTCACCCCACCGATCTGCACGGGCTCCAACTCGGCGTAAGGGTTCAAGGAGCCGGTACGTCCCACGTTGATGCCAATCCGCAGGAGCTTGGTGATCCCCTCCTGCGCCGGGAACTTGAAGGCGATGGCCCAGCGGGGCGCGTGTGATACTTCTCCCAGGTTTTCCTGTTGCGCGAGGCTGTCAACCTTGATCACCACCCCATCGGCGTCATAGTTCAGATCGTCCCTCTGTGCCAGCCACCGCCGGTACAGATGGAGCACCTGGTCCAGGTCCTCACAACGCGTTATGTTCTCGGCTATGGGGAAGCCCATGCCCTTGAGGAAGAACAGGGCATCCCATTGGGTACCAAGGCTCGCTCCCTCCACTTCCCCCACGGCGTACATAAAAACGCTCAAGGGACGCGTCACGGTGATGGACGGATCGAGTTGCCTCACCGAGCCGGCCGCAGCGTTGCGTGGGTTGGCGAAGAGTTTCTCCCCCTCCCCTTCTCGTCGTCGATTCATCTCGTCGAAGCGATCTCTGGGCATGTACACCTCTCCCCTGGCCTCGAGATAGCGAGGAGGAGGATCGTCACTCGCAACGGGGATCCTCAAGGGGATGGCGGGTACGGTTCTAAGGTTCTGGGTAACGTCCTCTCCCACGAACCCGTTTCCTCGGGTCGCGCCCTGTATCAAGACTCCGTCCTCATACCGCAGCGAGACGGCCAGCCCATCGATCTTCGGCTCGACGGTGTAGCGAATCGAGGCACTGTCTCCCAGGATCCTCTGCACCCGCTTCTCCCAGGCCCGGACCTGATCCTCGCTGAAGGCGTTCTCCAGGCTGAGTAGTGGGCGCCGGTGCTGCACCTTCTCGAACTCTGACAGGGGCTCTGCGCCCACCCTCTGCGTGGGGGAGTCGGGGGTGATCAACCCCGGATGGGCAGCCTCCAGTTCTCTCAATTCCGCCATCAGCGCGTCGTATTCGGCGTCGCTGACCTCGGGCTCGTCGAGCACGTGGTAGCGGTGGTCGTGGTACCGAAGCACTCGACGCAGCCGCTCTACACGTTCATCAATCTCAGCGTCCGCGCCCATGGTCCACCTCGAGAATACACATCATAGACACTGGTGCAGAATGGCGAAGGTCAAGCGAGGCTCTGGAGCAGCATTATACCACGGTTCTCCCAGATGCTCAATAGTAAACTCGCCCATCCACAAGAGAGCTTGTCCAGGCGGACGCCGTCCAGACAATTCCAAGATATGCGGGTGGAGAAACCGGGATCAGGTGAGGAAGAGACGCTAGGCACCGAAGAAGTGCATGACCACCAGCGGGGTGACGTACACTTCCATCGCCGCGGCGAGGAGCAACAAGGGGATCACCAGGAAGACGAAGACCTTGATCAGATCCGCGAGGGACAGCAACAGGCTCTCGCTGATGGTGAAGCCTGACGGGGGAGACATGATAGAAGCGCCCAGGCGGACGCTGAAGGCAGTGGCCAGCGCGACCGCCGGCAGCTCGAACAAGCCGTGGGGCAGGATGAAGGCCACCAGGAAGAGGAGCGGGTTGAGACCAAGAATGAAGGCCTCACCCGCGAAGAAACCGACGAGCAGCATGGGGGTCAGCAAGAGGAGCAAAGGCACGGCACCGAAGGAGAGCGGAGTAGCTCCTATGCCCAGGCCTAGCACCCGCAGATTGTGCACGAAGATGCCGCGTACGTCCAGACCAGGAAGAAAAGATGTGGCGGGCATGTCCGCTGAGAAGTCGACGCTCTCAAACCCCTCGAAGTTGATCAGACCCGCAGGGAGCGGATACCTGAGTGCAAGGACCCAGCCTCCAGCGAGGGCTGCCACCATGATCAACGCCACGATGATGATGGGCACCCTCTGGAGTCGCATCAGCTGGGGCAGATCTTTCACGTACAGTCGCTTGAGCGTCAATCTCTCCACTGGCCCACCCTTGGGCAAGTGCACCGCAGCAGGCAAGCAGGCAAACAGATGTCTGAAGGTCCTCCACAGGCCGGGAAGATTGAACTCATCGAACTCCCGTGACAGCAACTCCTCTCTGTTGAAGATGCGCATCCCCGTGCGCATGAGCATCACGTCTATCATCACCAGGACCACCACCATGGCCCACAGTACCTCGAAGTCGCCCCAGAACAGAAAGACTGCCTCGGCCTGGAGCAGGAGTGCCATGGGGATGATGATAAAACTGGCCAGGAGGTTGGCGGCTCGCACACTGGTGGTCTGACTGGAGATCACCACCGCCCCAGCAACCATGACCACCGCCTCCATAGTCGTCAAGACCACGATCAAGACCAGCACAGTCGACGAGATGATATAGTCGCTGTAGAGCATGAGTCCCACGTAGTAGATGGCAATGCCCAGGTAGCTGGCGAGGAGAGGCAAAGCCATGGAAGACAGAAGCTTGCCCGCGTACAACTCCGCGTCCGAGATGGGCATCGAGAGGAGCGGTTCTATGCTGCGCCGCTCCCGCTCGCCGACGAAACTCTCCAGCGCGATGACCAGCGAGAAGGAGATGGGGAAGAAACCAACGATCATCAGGGAGAAAGGAACGAGCCTCCCCATGATGACCTGCGCGTTCTGATCCACGCCCCAAATGACCGCGACGTTCGCCGCCAGCTCCGAGGTGACCGTCATCAACAGCGGGAAGATGAGGGTCAGCAAGATGATGGGCGTCACGATGCGCCAGTCTCGCAGGCTGTCACGCACCTCTCGACGGGTGATGATCATGGTGTTGGACAGCACTCTTAGTCCTCCACGATGCGCAAGTACACTTCCTCGAGGCTGCGCCGAACCTCGCTGAGGGTGACGATGCTCGCGCCCGCGTCCGCCAGGCGACGAACGAGCACTGGATTCGTTTCCCCGGGCGCCTGCGCCCGGTACCGGAACCAGGTCTCTCCCTTGTCCTCGATGCTTACCAGGCTTTCGATGGCAGGCAGGAGGCCATCGAGCGGCTGGCCCAGGCGCAGCTCCAGCAATGGTTCGCCCAGCAACTCCCTCTTCAACTCCGCTGGAGTACCCAGGGCGATGATCCGGCCCTCCTTGATGATGGCAATGCGGTCCGCCAGCGACTCCGCCTCCACCAGATTGTGGGTGCAGAGAACGATGGCCCGGCGAGAGGAACGCAGCTCCACAATGGCGTCTCGCACCGTCTTGGCGCTCTGTGGATCCATAGCGGAAGTCGGTTCGTCGAGGAACAGCACTTTCGGGTCGTGAATCAGCGCGCGGATCAGCGCGATCTTCTGCCGCATGCCCTTGGAGTACTCACCCAGGCGCTGCTCCCGCGCGTACCACATCCCAAAGCGTTTCATCAATTCAGTGATTCGTTCTTCTCGCTGGGACCGCGATAGGCCCTGCAATTCGCCGAAGAAGTGGAGATAGTCGTCGGCCCGCATGCGATGATAGAGCCCCGGGAACTCGGTGAGGAGCCCCACCACGTTGCGCACCCTCCTGGCGTCCTGCACCACATCGTGGCCTGCGACAGAGGCCGTTCCCGTGGTGGGCTTGAGGATCGAGCCCAGCATCCGCACCGTGGTCGTCTTGCCAGCGCCGTTGGGGCCCAGCAAAGCCAGGATCTCACCGGCACCCACCGACAAGGTGAGTTCGTTCACGGCAACGAACTCACCAAACTTCTTGGTCAATCTCTCGGTACGAATGAGGGTCATTGTTGCTCCAATACCTTATTATAGCTGTCCCATCCGTTGGCGACAATGGTCCTTTGGTACCGGCACGGGCCGGTGCCCGTGCATAACAGATCGAGAAGGGCTGGGGGACCCTGCGCGAAGCGATGCCCCTGCCGCCCCGCAATCTTGCCCGTCAGGAGTTGCCGTAAACACCTGCTACGCCCTGCTCTCCGACGGGTAGATCCACTCGCCATCTGGCGTGTGCAGCACGCCATTGTCGGGGGCGCAGAACGAGTACTCCTGCTCTTCAAAGGACGTCCACCTTGTTGTAGACTATAGACGCAGAAGTAACAAACAGGAGGTACTAAGGATGTTGTCACTGGAACTGATCGGAATCGTGGGAGCGGTGTACGCTGCACTGGTGGGCATGATACTGGCGGCTCGACTCCCGGCCATCAGGGAGGCAAGGGCGAACCGCAGGGCGGAGTCGGACGTTTGATCCAACGCGCGTCGAGCCCACTGGTGAGGAAGCCTGGGGGGTGCACCCCTGGGATACCTGAGAAGGAAGCCAACAAGAACGGGCGGAAAGGAACACTGAGATGCTATCGATAGAACTCACCGGGCTGCTGGGCCTGCTGTTCACCATCGTAGCCGTGGGGATGGTTGCCACACGCCTCTGGTGGAGACGCGCCCCACAAGCGGGGACTTCAGCAAGACGCATCAAGAGCGCCTGACCTTCGGCGCTGGTAGCTGCCCTGAGGCGGCGCTTTGGGGGTGGCAGTTGCCGGCCGAGGAGGTGATGGAGATGTTGGCCATTGAACTGATCGCACTGCTGAGCACCGCACTGGCGCTGCTCATGGGCGCCATGGTAGCGGCTCAGTTGAGCCGCGGTAGCCTGGTCAAGCCCGACACCCTACGCGGTACGTCGAGATGAGAATCGAAAATCCGCGAGGCCCTACACAGAAAAAGGGGGGCAACTGAGTCACTCCAGACAGCGACCGGCAGCCCCTCAGCGTCTACTGCAACGACAATCCTGCCACAAGGAAGCGATGATCCGGTCCTCCCCGGTCTCCAACGTACGCCCAGTTGGCCGTGATGTCCCGCGAATGGAAGATGTAGTCGATGCGGAGAAATGGGAACGGAGTCGGTATGGACCTGGCTTCCCCATCGGGAAACGTATGGCCGAAGCCCCAACCCGTCTCCCGGTAGGAATCTCCCAGTCTCCGAGTTAGCTGCCCATACCCTGGCGACTGATCGGTGATATTGAAATCCCCCACGACTACAGCCGGTCCCTCCAGAGCATCGAGCTCCCCCAGCAAGCGCTCCAGCTCGTGATCTTGGGTCGTGGTGTCGTACCCCGCCGGGATAAGGACCCGCGAGCCACCGCGCCGGACCGGAAGTCGCGGCGGCTGGAAGTGTACATTGAGCAGATGGACTCTCTGGCCCTGGAGGTCGAGCACCACCCGCTGATAGAGGTGCATACCCTCTACCAGGGGAAAGGCCTCGTCGCTGATGATTGCATAGCGGCTGAGGAGCGCGCAGCCCGCGTACCCGTCCGGCGTCGGATACAAGGCCATGTACCCATAGACAGGTGCCAGCGAAGATAGTGCCTCAGCCACGTCCGGCGACACCTCCTGAAGCGCCACAACGTCTGGATTCTCGCTCTCGATGATACTCAGGATAGTGTCCACACCTGGATCCCCTCTGGTCACGTTGTAGCTCATCACCGAGAAAGTTTGGTCCCCATCCGACGAGGCCGCAGCGGGCTTGGGCAAGAACAGGCGGCCGTAGAGCAGCACGAAGAGAATCACCGGCAGGCAGAGGAGCAGCCTGGCCGGCCGGGAGCGGGACAGGATCAAGACCAGAGGCGCCAGCACCAGCAGCGGCAGGAAGAGAATTGGTAGAAAGTCGCTGGCCATTCGTACCCACCACAGGCCGCCAAGGTGCGTGGCCCTCCATAGTACAATGCCCAGGAGGAACAGCACGTAGACGCTGCCCCCTGCGGCGACGACTCGCCCGACCCTGACTCTCATAGTGTCACTCGCACTCCCTCAGTATGAAAAGGCGAAGGCCGCACCCCATCGCGCATCCGCGCGTAAAGCACGTCTTCGCCAGGGCGACATTCTAGCACAAGCCTGACCCCGCCGCCAACCAAGCACAGCCCCAGACCCAGCCTCCAAACCAGTTCCCACGCCCCGGCTTCGTCGGCCCGTGCCCGAACCACCATGGGGTACGGCTCGTGGCCGTGTAAGAGGGGGAGGGCCACGGGGTGAGGTGAGGACGCCTCCCACACTTTCCCCAGCCCAGCTCATGCGCTATAATCGCCCTCGAGGCAGGAATCCGAAGATGGCATCCCGCTCGACATAGACGGTGGCCACGCACTGAGAGCATTGAGGTATGACACGACAACCCGCCAACAGAGAAGCAGCGCTGCCCGAACCGGCCCAGGCAAGACCAGCGCGGGACCCCGTGCGCCCCTCCATCTCTTCATCTCTGCCCTTCAGGCTGGCAACACTGACCATCCTCGTCACCACCATGCTGGCCTGCGCGCGGACCCCTCCCCCCACAGAGGTCCCGGCCACACCCTCCGCCGCCAGCGCCCCAGACCCCAGCCGACCTTTGCCGCAGGTGTCCCGTACCCCAGCTCCCACACCCACGCCAGCACCGTACGTGCACTTCGTGGACGCCGGTGAGACGCTGGACTACATCGCGGCCAGACTCGACTGCTCCACAGAAGACATCATCCAAGCTAGCCGGCTGGAGAACCCGAATGCCCTCCAGATCGGACAAAGACTGGTCCTTCCGCTCCTAGACCTGCCGCTGGGACCCTCCACCGCCCTGATCCCGGACAGCGAGTTCGTCTACGGGCCCTCTCACG
>Ga0307378_10009089_pt1 | contig 13102 bp, 12 predicted proteins | sample UN1MG_FD_202238 | JGI IMG/M metagenome (GOLD analysis project Ga0307378, IMG submission 202238) | Soil microbial communities from Risofladan, Vaasa, Finland - UN-1 | ecosystem: Environmental > Terrestrial > Soil > Coastal area > Acid sulfate soil | place: Finland: Risofladan, Vaasa | collected... | reverse complement strand
GTTGAATGTTGTGTTCTAAGTTTTGAAACACCATCTGAGGTTTGTAATGTGACACCAGTACCACCAGATATTGTTGTTTGACCAACACCAGATTGAGTTATACTTAAACTACTACCACTTACAACAGTTGTGAGTGTTGCATCATCTGGTATTACAACTATATTAGCCGATGAAGCACTCATTCTTAATAATTTATTATCTGTTAAAGAAAAATTAGAATTTGATAAATTATATAATGTACTAACATCACTTTCTATTCCAATAATTGAACTACCCCCACCACCACCAATGGAATCTTTTAAATAATCACCAACATATAAATAAGCCTCAAGGTAACCTGGTCTTGTTGCTGAAATATCGTATCCAGCTGGTGGTGATTGTATAAATAACACACCATTATAATAATCTAATATCCAATCAATTGAATCAAATTTAGCTATTTCACTTGTACCATTAGTTTGATACAAGGTCACATCATATTCATTTGTCCCAAGAACGACTTGACCATATAATGGTGGTATAATTTGAAGATTACCTAATCCAGCATTAAGATATGTTCCAGCGGAATATGTTACTCCACCTATTGTGACATCACCACCAGCTGGTAATTTAAGTTGATACCCTTGAGATTGGTTAGCCCCAATCTGAGTATCTAAAATTAAATCAATTTCAAATTTAACTCTCTTAACAATACCATCCGTTGAGTTAAGGGCTGATAATCCACCATTAGTTACTGGAAGTGGGTCTATTAGTTCACCAAATATTGTTTGGTATGACATACTAACACTAGACGATAACGCTTCCTCAGAAAATGTAAAATCTTGTTGTGTATGTGCTTTACCAACTAATTTCTTAAATGATATAGCTTTTTTATTATTATCAGTTAAACCCATTTTATATGTTTGTTATTGCTATATTTGTTATTTTATTTGTAAACCCACTTTCAGCCTTGATTCTAACAACAACTATATCAGTATTTGCTATTCTTAAACTAGCTAATGTTGTTACTATGGTTGTTATACCACTAGAATGTCCAACAGATGTTTGTGACACACCATATACTTGACCACCACCTAAGTAAAATGGATTAAAATAACCGTATGTTGTTCCACCAACACGTTTTATCATAAATTCAAATTTAATATTATTACCAGATGGTGTACCACCATCATCAGCATCAGTTAAGAAACTAGCATCTGTACCAGTATGTGTTATCTGGAATGTGATTGTTGATTGTGTCGAAACATTATTTGACTTAAATCGTCTATTGTATTCCCTAATACCAGTAGCTCCAGAATAATTCGGGTTATTAATTGGGGCGTTAGTTACTGAATTAAAATTACCAATAGTTATACCATATGTGGATGTTAACCCAGTTGAATTTGGGTAGAGTAATTGACCATCAAACACTAACAGACCCGTATTATGTTCTGTATTACCAGTTATAATATCTTCAGTAGATGTCCAATCGTATGTACCACCATCTATATTTGCATATGTTAACGCTGTGTAATCTCTAGTTTCAATTCTTCTAATTTCACCAGTTAAATCTTCACTTTCTTCATTAGCTGATTGTGTTATATTATAAAATAAGAAATCTGTTATGTTATCGGCACCACCACTATAATTTTTTGATGATATTGGGTGTGTTACACCAATATTACTTTCAATCTTACCCGTTGTACCAACATTACCCAATATCTTTGTACCATTTATTACCATGGTCCCAACTATATTAATATTAGTTGTTTCTGGATTATTCTGTGCAGTATCTAATGCTGGTAATGTTTTATCATTTGCAGCCAACCTATTTGTTATACCAGTACCTGTAATACCAATACTAACACTATCAGCTAAATTTGTTCTAGTCGGGAATGATATTGCATTACCATTTGAATAAACGTTTCGATATGCGTTTGAAATAATACCAGTATAATCTACACTACCACTAGTATAATATTCTATACCAGAAATAAATTTACTACCACTTAATAATAAATTAGTTAAAGTATTACTACTTAACGATATATTATTTAAATCAGTATCATAAACCCATTCAATGTAATTTGTTAAAACTTCACTACTACCATTATTATGTTTAACTTGAGCATAATTCCAACCAGCTGTCATTGCACTTGTTGATATGGTATACGTACCACTTCTGTAAATAAATAAACTTAATTCAACACCAGTTATAAATTTAACTAGACTTGATGCACTAACATCCAACGTAGTACCACTAAGAATATTACTAGTTGTAGCTGTTGTAGCTGTTAAACTTAGTCTATTTACCTCAATACCATTAACTTCTAAAGTTAAATAACCCTTATCTGCATCACCAAAAGTATTAGCTGAATAAGATGGTATTGGTGTTCCAGTATCAACTGGCACATCCTCATTTAATACACCAGTAATTTGGGTATTAGTTACACCAAGTACATCACCACTAGCAGAATATAAAGAATTAATATCAACATCACTACTTCCAATAGTTGACCCACTAACATTAACATAAGTAATATCGTTCCTTGTTCCTCCAAATGATAATTTACTACTATTAGCAACAGTTGATTGTATATTATCTAAACTCGGTGCTGGTGGTGGTGCAACAGCTTTTAATATTTCATTGTATCTATCCACAACGGTACCAATTGGTGTATCTGCTGTGAAATCAACAAATAACCCATCTGTGTAATCACCATCTTCTGCTTCTCCAATCCCAGTAATAAAGAAAGGTTCCCAGTCAGCTGTGATTCCAGACCACGGTTCAACTTTTAATTTATAATAATCAGTACCACCAGAAACACCAACAACCATACCTACTCTTCTTCTAAGGTTTGGTATAGAATTCATATCATTAATTGTGGATACATTCCTAAACCCATCAATACCATAGATTGGGTCTATTACAGGGTATGTATCATTTGTATCAGTAGGGCTTATAAAACCCGCTACTCTTGTTCCTCCAGTTATTTCTGCCATTTTATATTTTAATTACAAAGCCAAATATCTAATTCGCCATTAATATTATTTACTGTTCTATACACCGTATAAGTTACATTATAGTTATTTGCATCTGGAATAACTACCGTTCCTTGAGTTATCATTGGTATATTAAAGTTATTACAACCAGTTGTACTATCTCTAAAGTCACTTGGTTGTGATAAACTAGTTGGTATAAGCACATAAATATATCCTGGTGAAGCTGGAGCTGTAATACCGAACCCAGAACCACTAGTAATAACTTCTGATGTCATACCACTTGCTGTTGGTCCATCTACTGATGTCCCACTAAAACTACCATAGAATAAGTAATCTATACCCACTGGTGAAGGAATAATTGGTGTTCCTTCATATCTTGGTGATTCTACAGCACAATTGTGTTTTAATTCACACCAATTTAAATCACATATATAAAATTTGAATTGAGATATGTCTCCGATAAAGGTTCCAGCGTAATTAGTTTCAATAGCAACACCTAAATCATCTGGGTCTTGTCCATCAAATGTCATTGATTCTAAAAGTCCTTGAGAACCACCACCAAGACTAAAGTTAAATGGAACACCTAACTGTTTATCTTTATAATCATTAAGTCTTCTACCTATAAATTCATCTACTTCTTCTGCGACAAATTTTAATAAACAACCCACATAAAATAGAAGTCTACCCTTTCTAGGTTTACCATGTATTAATTCACATTCATCATATTCTGGCATTGAGAATCTAACACTTATTTGTTCCCAAGCACCATCTTGTACCATTCCACTAGCCGAATATTGCTCCTCAACTGTTACACCAGTTATTGTAATATTATTTTCACAATAAGCTGTTAATTTAAGTGCTCTATATCCTATACTACCATCATCTTTTATTCTAAACCCGATTGCGTTATCAATCACATCAGCATCTCTATCTAACTCATCTAAAGGAGCTGTCACACCACTAAACGAACAAACCGTTTCATTACCAAATCCAGTAGGTGTACCGCAACTACCACATCTTCTATTTTTACCAGCTCTACCATATATAAGGAATGGATTCTCAGTATTAGTTGCATGTGTTGCTACCTTTGATATTGTTTTAGAGTCAGCTGTAAACGAACAAACCGTTTCATTACCTAATCCAGTTTTAGCCCCACACGAACCACATGTCCCATTCTTATTAGCTCTACCGTATATAAGAAATTGATTTTCAATTGTTGTAATAATAACTGGTGGAGGACTTAATGGTATTGCATATCCACTATCACCACTTATAGCTATATCAGTTTCTTTTAATACCGTACAATTAGTTGTAACTGTTCCAGTACAACCAGTATCAGATGTACATCCACTAGTACAACCAGTATTAAGTCCATCAAATATATTCCAATATTTATTCTCAGCTCTTGTCCCCATATAAAAGAAGAATCCTTTATTATCTGGATAAGTATCATTAAGTGTTGTTCCAGTTGACCCAGAACAGACTATATCAGATTTTCTAAGCCAAAATTCAGCCACCCAACCTTTCGGAACTCTATTTGGTAATACTTCATAAGAATAGCCATCAAGTTTATAATATCCCTGGTAAAAACCACCACAAAGTCTTGCGTAATCACCAACCGTAGTTGCACTATCAGTAATAATCTCTATTGGATATTCATATGTTCCAGTCATACCACTTACCTTACTAAGTACAAGTCTAGTATCTCCAGATACTAGACTTGTTGTAGTACCAGTCATAGCACTTGTAAGGGCTGTATTAGCCGTATCACCACTTGTTTGGTTATATGTTATATATCCGTTATCAATACCTGTTAAACCGAATGTATTAAAGGTATAACCAGAATTTGTTGCACCATCCCAAGTAACAAGACTATATATTGAATTATCATTATCATAACCATATTGTGCACCATATATTCCATTATAAGGAACACCTTCGAATATGTCTGGGTTATTGAAATCGTAATGAACTACAAAACAAGCACCAGAAATAATACCATCAGTATTATAACAACATGGTTCGGCATATTCATCTTGAGCTAAATAAAAGTCATAGTATTCACTATTACTTAGAAAAGCGTCAAGTTTATTAAAATTATAGTTCTTTAGATTTCCCATATGTTAAAAAGTTTCTAGTCCAGTTCTACCCCAACCATTCTCTCTCTTAATATAAATATAGTCATTATCTCTAGTAATCTCACCAAGTTTACCTTTTTCATCGTTTGTTGAAGATGGTGAGAATTCTGGTATAACTAAACCATGAGAAATTATATAATTATTTGTTGTCCAATCACCATCTGAATTTATTTCAAATACTGAATTAGTTTCATCATCGATACCCTTTATAACAGTTATACCACCATCAAGAGCTGAATCATGAGAACCATTAAAATTAAGTTCTATATTATTATCTTCTGAAACTATTGTTTGAGTTTCAAGAATAAGTTCTTTTCTTTTAAGAAGTGGAGAATTATCTCCAGCTAATTCTTGTACAGCACCAACTACCCATGGAATCAATTCTTTATAATCAAGAGTGAGCATATTTTCTTGCTTAACAAGTTTAGTAACCATTTCTGGAATTACATTTTGAACCTCTTGAGCAATAAACCCATATTTAGTTTTACCAGAACCCATCCTAGACGCTTCTGTCCATTCGTATGATACACCTCTAAGGTTAAGTATTATTTCTAACGGTGACTCTAAAGTTTTTATCTTTGTCTTAAGAGTAGCATCGGAAGGTGTTTGAACAATTAAACCATCAGCATTTGTTGATAAATCAACAGATGCAAGTCCATCAATAACTAAATCTGGTACATATACAGTATCACCAGTTGTAGCAGTAATACCAATACCACCAAGTATAACTGCACGTTCAACACCACTAAGTATTAGATTATTTTTCCCACCAATAATTGCAGAGTGTAATGCAGATGTGATTGTATTTCCAGAACCACCAGCAATTATTGAATTATCTGATATGCCTGTTATACTATGTCCACCCTTTTCATCTTGAAGTGCTGTATTAGATGTGCCAGTTTCTTCCCAGAATGTAACACCAGATGTTACAGCAGAAATTGGTTGCCATGTACCCTCACCTTCAGTATCATCACATATTAATGCGTAACCTGGTTGTGGGTTATTTGTTATTATAAGTCTTTTAGTTCTTGTAATTTCTGGATTATCTACCCATATTGTTCTTCCACTATAATCTAATGAAGCAGCACTTAAGAAGAAAAGTGAATAATGTGTTACAGTACCAGTATAAACTGGACCAGCACCACTATACATTGTAGTAACATCTACATCAAAATTAGCACCACTATATGTAACCGCATAAACATAACCATCTTCAGTTACTGCTGTACTATCTATAACAAATACATTACCAGTTTCTTGCGTTTCACCACTATTTGATGATGTTAAAGCTGAAAGTACACCAGCGGCTACTTCCATTCTCGAATCAAACCAAGTATATATTGTTGTTGTTCCGTTTCCAGAGAATGTGCTACCAGTGTAAGGAATTGGTAATTCATAAGTAGTTCCACTGTTAGTTGTGCTAACACCTGTAGTCATAGCACTATAAGCTACACCGAAGATACTACCACCCACTAAATTTGTGAATGTTCGTTCTCTTTGACTTATTTGCCTATTATCTGAGTAATCTAATTTTGTTCTAAAAGCCATAATTATTATCTTTAATTATAAATATTACCATCTTTCGTTATATTTATAATTAAACGCATATTTATGAAATTCACTAAAGAAGATTTTAAGAAAAAGTACAAAGCTACTAAGTTAAAAGCTAAAACAAAAGTCAAAGAAGATGATGTTGATGAATCTGATTACGGTTTAAAACAAGGTGGTCATGCCTATACTCATAATGAGATTCAAACAGATACTCAAGAAATTCCTGGCGATACTAGTTCTGATTTTGAAACTGATATTCCTCTTGATGGAGATAAATTTGCAACTAATGTAAAAAATAAAGGTGCTAATATGGCCAGAGGTGGTAATATGGGAGTTAGACATGGTGTTAACAATGAAGGTGTTGAAGAGATTGATGAAGCGTCAAGAGTTAAGATGAAGAAAATGGTTCAAGAGTTATTAAAACAAAGAACTAGAGAAGATGGTTTTACGCCAACTGAACAACCTAATGACATACATAATACAGAAATAGAAAAAATCCCCAATATAGTCCTAAGAACTAAAACTAGTGAACTTATAAAGGCTATGGAAACTTCAGAAAAAAATGAAATCCAAATGGTTTTAAGTATTTTAAATCAAAAGGGGAATGTCTAAGATAAAAGAAAATAACGACCAATATGATAAATCATCAATAAAGATTGATGGTAAATCTAAGAGTGGAAATGCTGTTAGTACTGAACTTACTAGACTGAAGGCTAAAAAAGAAGCTAACCCAGAAACTTGGTCTACTGAAAATGAAATACAACTTAATAAACTTAAGGGTGGTGAGAAAGGTGAATTAGATAAGATTGACCGAAGTAAGAGAGATTTAATGGATACTGGTCATGGTGCTAAAAAAGGTGGTAACGCTTTTAAAGATACACATAATAAGAACCAAGGAACAAAACCAACGGAAGACCCAACTAAAGTAAAGGTTGAAAAGATTGGTTCTAGTGGAGCACGTAGTAAAATATCAGACAATATTAAGTATGATAGAGTACAAACTTTTGAGTCAATTAATGAAGAAATTGATTCTATGCGATATTTAATAGAGTACATGAATAACAATAAAACTAATATAATTTAAAAATGAGTAATAAACTAGAAGAAGCAGCAATACAAAAAAGAGATGCATTAATAGCGATTAACGCATATGATAACGCATCAGATAGCAACAACTATAGTGCGACACATACAAAAGCATTATCTGATGCATCTACACCAATAAAAGGTAAGGGTACTGGAGTATTCCTTGATACTTATAATGGTGGTGGTGATATGGATATTAACGGAAACCCAACCTATGGAGGCTCTGGTAGAATGGCTGCATACGCTAACAATGGCTCAACATGGGGTTATACTCCAGATGCTTATTATTCACACCCAGATACATCTGGAAATCAAGGTCAAGTAACATTCGGATAAAAAATTATTTTGATGAAACTTTACAATATATATGAACAACTTATATTAGAGTCTATGGGTGATACTATCAATCAAGTTATTGATGGAAATTACGCAGCTAATGGTAGGAAGTACTTTAATCCAGTAGAAATAACATACCGAAGCAATAAAAGCGGTGGTCAGTTATCTACTAGACAAGTAATGATATATGGTAGAGGAATATTAAAAGGTAAAAATGGTAATGATGCTATAAGAGTATTTCAACCATTTGGTGATACTCAGAGTAGTAACTCAACCTGGAAAACATTTTTAGTTAATAACATAACTAACATCAAGATTAAAGATTTTAAATTCTTTATGCAACCTAGTGATGTTAGTGGTGGCTCTGGGATTCCAGATTATGTTGGTCCTAAAGATGAAAAGTTTAAAGATGATAAATTACAAAGATATGTAACCTTCGATTAATAATAAAAAATAAAAAATAAAAATATGAATGCAATCCCCCCAGCAGCGGATTTAACTAGACTTAAAGGAATACTAGGTAACGCAAAGGCAATAATGAATAAGGTTAACGCTAATAATTATGAAACTGGTAATGTAGATAGTTCAGCACTAGTTCAAGATACAAGTAATTATGTTAATGAAGGTGCATCACCAACAACACAAGGAGCACAGTTACTAGGTGACCCAACTAGAAAGATGGGTCACGTAAACCAAGCAGCAATCGCTAACTCTAAAATGCCAGAAGCAATCAAGAGAGCAATGATGGAAAATCCTATCACTCAACCAACTATGAATCATAGTTTCAACTTAGATGATGTAGCTGATTTAATTGATGAGAAACCGATGCCAGCCCCTTCAACTCCTAGAACACAAGTAAATGAGCAAAACATGATACATAAAAATAATGATTCATTTACTGTTAGTGAATCAACTTTAAGAGGTATAATAAAGGATGTTCTTGTAGAATATTTAGCTGCCGATTACTCAAAGAACCTTACAGAAGGTGTTATAAAGAAAACTATTAATACTCTTATCAAAGAAGGTAAGATTAAAACAAAAGGAAATTAAATCATAATCTATTTATTTAGGTGTAAAGGCTCATAATTTATTTTATGGGCCTTTATTATTTACATTATTATCGTTTTTCATTATACTTGATTAATAATATAATATTAAATAAAAATAAAAATGAGTAAAAAGATTAAAGTCCTTGTAGTACCTAGTGACCGTACTGGGGTTGGTTATTTCCGTTCAACAAAACCACATATTGCCTTAGAGAATAATTATCCAGATGAATTTCACGTAGATATTGATTACACCCCAAAATTAGATGATGATAATTGGTTAAAACAATACGATATAATCCATTACCATAGAACTCTTGGACCATTCGATAAAATTGAAGAAACTCTAGCTAGAATTGATAAGCTAGGAATACCAACAATTATGGATATTGATGACCACTGGGCTCCTGGACCACATCACCCAGCATATCTTATGATTAAGAATTCTGGAATGGATAAACATATCTATAATAATATAAAGGTAGCTAAGAATATTACAACCACAACAAAAATCTTTGCTGAAGAGATTGCTAAGACTAATAAAAATGTTACCATTCTCCCAAACGCTATTGACCCATTAGAAAGACAATACATTCCAAATCCAGAGAAGTCTAATAGACTTAGAATTGGTTGGTTAGGTGGTTCTTCACATTTAAAAGATTTAGAAATACTTAAGGGTGTTGTTGGTAAAATAAAAAGTGATGGACTTATTGATAAGGTTCAATTTGTTGTTTGCGGGTTCGACCTTAGAGGTGCAATTACCATGATTGATGAAAAGACTGGACAACAAACACAAAGACCTATCAAACCTCATGAAAGTGTGTGGTACAAGTACGAACAAATATTCACAAACGATTACGATACCGTAAGTGAAGATTATAAGAAACATTTACTTGAATTTAAAAAGGGTGAATTTGAAGGTACCAATAACGAACCATATAGAAGAGTTTGGACTAAACCAATTAGTACATACGCAAGTAACTATAATCTTTTCGATGTATCTCTTGCCCCAATTGAGGAACACCTATTTAATAAGGTTAAATCACAATTAAAAGTAATTGAAGCTGGTTTTCATAAAAAGGCTATAATAGCTCAAGATTATGGACCTTATCAAATTGATTTAAAAAACATGTATGAAAAGGGTGAAAAGAAAGAAAGTCAAATAAAAAATAAAGATGGTAATGCTATCCTTATTAGAACTGGTAAAAATCATAAAGACTGGTATAAGAGTATTAAGAAATTAATTCTTAACCCAGAATTAGTTACTGAGATGAGTGAGAATCTACATAATACAATTAAAGACACTTATAGTATCGATGCTGTTACAGCAACTAGACGTGACCTTTATAAAAAATTAATAAAAGAAATGAAAAAAGTTCCAGCTGAGGTTGAAACTATATAATTAAAACCGTAAATTTGCAAAAATGGATAAGACTAAAAAACTAAAGGTAGTATTTGATTTCATAGCTGATTATCTTTCTGATGAAGAAAAAGAAGTAGTGATTGAAACTACTAAAGAAGAGTTAACTATAACTGAAAATAATAGTGATGAACAAATTGAAACACCGAGTCATCTTAAAAGAGCTTATACAATCATGAAGAAGATTGATGAGCGAGATGCAAGTAAAGCAATAACAAGTCACGCTGTTAATGAAGCTACTAGACCTTTAAAGAAACAAATCGAAGAAACCAAAAGAAGATTCGATGAAGTGCAAGAGGGTCAGTTATTAAAAAGAGATTTAAGTGACCCTTTAAGTGACCCTTTAAGTGAACTAGGAGGTTTTAAAGAACATACCACCATTAGAGCTGATATGCGTGGTAAAGTTACTCAAGAAGAAGCTATGAAAGCTAAGTCTGATGCAATAGAATTAAAAAATAAATTAACCGAAACCAAGATAAAAAATTAACCAATTTTAACCAAAATCAATAGAAGATGATTACAAAAGAAAAAGTTTTAAAAAATGCAAAGAAGTTTAATGATACTGGCGTAAAAGTAGGTGTTATTAATGATAAATTAATGGAAATGTTAGGCCCAGATTTCATTTCAGCTCCATGTACATCAAAAGAAGATTTATACGGTGCGTATGAAGGTGGTTTAATCGAACACATAATCAACACAACCAAACATGCCATTACTGTTAACGCTAGTTTACCAGGTGATAAGCAAGTAGATAATGATTCAATAATTAGAGTTTCGTTACTACACCAAATTGGTAAATCTAATATGTTCGTTCAACAAAAAAACCAATGGAGAAAAGATAATTTAGGTGAGAACTATACTTGGAATGATGAAGGGTTAAGTTTTAAAGTTGCTGAACGTTCAGTATTTTACGCACTTAAATCTGGAATTGATTTAACGGAAGATGAAGTGTTTGCAATATATAATTACAACAGTGATTTTGCACAAAGACCAATGACTAGTAAGGGTGAGAAATTATCTGCTCTTTTAAAAATTGCTAATCAAATTGCAACATTAGAAGTAAAGTAATATGGATATTGTTGACAAAATAAGAGAAAAGTTATTTCAAGCAATTGATAGTAATGACCCTTATACTATGGATGAATTTAACGATGAATACGCTAATGTAAGTCATACAGCATATGTTGAAAATATCGATATGTTTAAGTTCCCAATTAAGTTTGTGAATAAATCAAACAATGAAGACCCAAGCTACGCCACTGATGGTGCAGCTGGGTTTGATTTAAGGTCTAACGAAGAATTTACATTAAAACCTGGTAATTACAATGTAATTAAAACTGGTCTTTATTTCGAATTACCTCCAAATTTAGAAATGCAAATTAGACCAAGAAGTGGTTTAGCTGCAAAATATGGTATAACTGTTTTAAACTCACCTGGAACTATTGATTCAGATTATAGAGGTGAAATAGGTATAATACTAATTAATCATGGAACAACCAATTTTAAAATACAAATTGGAGATAGAATAGCTCAAGCAGTAATTGCCACTTGTACAGCCAACTCAATGATTAAATTTAATAAAGTATCCGAGTTAACTAATGATACTGACAGAGGTGAAGGTGGATTTGGTTCAACGGGAATAAATTAAACCATTATGAAATTAGATTGCGTAGCACATAATGAAATCAAATTAGATTTCAATGATATCCTTATTAAACCATGCGTTGTTACAGATATCGAAAGTAGAACGATGATTGACACATCAAACGGTCTATCAATGCTACCATTATTTACAGCTCCAATGGATACTGTAGTTAATGATGGTAATGCTGCAACATTTGAATTTGAAGGTATAAATGTATGTCTACCAAGAGGTGAAACTGGCATATCTTGTAACGGTTTTACATCTTACTCTTTAAAAGGTTTTATTGAAATATTTATCGATGGTAATACAGAAGGTATATCCATAACCCACCCAAAAATACTTATCGATACCGCCAATGGACATTTAGATACTATGGTTGATGCTATTAAAAAATCTAAGAAAATTTGGAAGAACGGATTAACTCTTATGGTTGGTAATGTGGCTAATGCTGAAACTTATAAATTATTATCTAATGCTGGTGCTGATTACGTCAGAGTAGGTATTGGTAATGGTGGTGGATGTCTTACTACTCAACAAACTGGTGTAGGTTTCCCTATGGCATCTCTTATTAGAGAATGTTATTATATGTCATTAGTTATAAATAAACCAGCTAAGATTGTTGCTGATGGTGGAATGAAAAGTTACTCTGACGTTATTAAAGCATTAGCTCTTGGAGCCGATTATGTTATGCTTGGTAGTATATTAAATAAATGTCTTGAATCATGTGGTGATAACTTCTTATGGAAGAAAATACCAGTTACTCAAATAAGTGCTGAAAAGGCTTACGGTATAGGTGTAAATGTTTATAAGAAATTTAGAGGTATGAGTACAAAAGAAGTACAAAAAAAATGGGGTAATTTAACTCCTAAAACATCTGAAGGTGTTATACGATTTAGAA
>Ga0307378_10009088_pt1 | contig 13102 bp, 23 predicted proteins | sample UN1MG_FD_202238 | JGI IMG/M metagenome (GOLD analysis project Ga0307378, IMG submission 202238) | Soil microbial communities from Risofladan, Vaasa, Finland - UN-1 | ecosystem: Environmental > Terrestrial > Soil > Coastal area > Acid sulfate soil | place: Finland: Risofladan, Vaasa | collected... | reverse complement strand
TCCTCGTTGACCGATACAAGCCCCAGGGTGTTCGTTCATTGATGAACGCTCTCGTGAAGATCTGTTCGCTGAACCGCCGATCGCCCGTCCACCCGGCGTGTTGCGACGCCATCGAGTCGCTCGGATATACGCGCTTGGCAAGCACTCTTCGTGAGAGCATTGCTGTTATCGAAATCAAGGATTGCAAGGAACACCCCGGCAACCTGCACGTTTGGGTGAAGAAGTCCGATTGGAACTGGGGTTGGACACACATGCTGCGCACGCTTCCGGGCGCATTCTTCTCTCGCCAGCTCAAGGGAGCTATCGTCCCGGTCCGACACAAGCGTCAGTTGTGGGAGGGCATGCTCAAGCACTACGAGGGGTTCTGCGCCAAGACACCAAATGGCGTGATAAAGATCGTCCGCAAGAAGGTGGACGCACAGACGACCTAATAACCAAACAAAGGAGGGTTTACGGAGCTAGCATATGTTGGCTCCGTAAACCCGTATTCAAATGGCCACCCCACTACATAAAAAGATGTCCCATCAGCAGCTTCCTGATGAAGTGAATTCGTGCATCGTTGGCTTTTTGGATATGGTAGAAAAAGCCATCCCAACCATGAAAGTGAAGAGCGCTTCCGCGTCGAGAGCCGGGAACAAGGTTCAGGTTCGCGTCACGTGGAAACAGAACGAGAAGACCCGAGTCGGGTATTTCTCTGTCAACGTGACAAAAACGACAAAGAACACCAAGTTCATGCGCACGAACTCGACCGAGTTGGTGAAGCAAATCTTCGGTTCAACATCTTATGTTGAAAAACATAATCGCAGCTTGTGGGTTAATAAGGACGTCGTGGAAGAACTTGAAGCTGCCATCTCCGACCAGTCATTTCTGGACTCGATTGAGCCAATTCGCACTGAAATCATAGCCCGAATGAGTGCCGTCATTGAAAGTGGTGAGCACAAATCGAACGCGCACAAGAACGCGCACATGCGTGCAAGCAATGGGTTGAAATCAATCCTTGATTATGCACTCAGGACTGGGATCACAGACAACGAAATCAATGATATGGTAAGAGAGGCTCTTGTTCGAAACGTAATGGTTAGTTAATCTGTTCCTGTAGCTCAGCTGGATAGAGCAGTCGGTTTCTACCCGTCAGGTCGGGGGTTCGAATCCCTCCAGGAATGCCGCTCATGTGTGCCACATATTGGTCAATTTTATAAGATAGTGTTAGAACTAGATTCCCGCCAGTCGCAGATCCGGCGGTTGTCGTCGTATGCGCAGTGGAGGTGCGAATATGGCAATGACAGCGCAAGAAATGGTGGCCAAGCTCAATGGTGTGCCGAAGGGCAGCCGAGTCTTCGTGAGCTATACTGCTGGTCGCAAACCGACCGACCGAGCCGTGCGGGAGGCCGCAAAGGCCGACGACGAGGGATATTCGAGAAGGTGGTTCGAGGGTGTGCTTGAAGCTGTGTGGACCACGAAGAAGGGTCACCCAGTGATGACTGTGTTCAGCACCACTCGCTACAACGACAGCGATCCTGCTGCTGAGGGACACTACCGTACTTTCAACCCGGCCCTCGGGGCTCTTCTGACAGTGGAGGTCCTGTGAACTCCAAAGAATGCTTCGCTGCAGCATACGACCGTTCTCCGCAAAAGAACAAGTTTTGTAATGACCTGTCTCTCCTCCCAGGAGTCATGTGTTACAACAGCGATTTGAACTTTTGCAAAGGATATATCAAGGCTCTTCTTGACAGCAACTTTGTTTTCACCGGACCTCATGAAGTGTATATACTTTCATACGAGTCCAGTGCCAGCAACAACGACCGACACTATGTTCTTCAAGACCACACAAGCTTCATTGAAGCGTGTATCGCGATGAAGGACAAAATCTTCACTTCAATCCCGACGCCGCACAAAGTCCTTGTTAAAATGGTGAGCCTGCGCTTCCAGAAGATAAGCTCAGACATACAACCAGGAGATATTTTGAACACGAGAGAAGCGTGTCAAGCTTGGTTTGAACCTATCCCCCAATGGAAACACTGCAGAAAGATTTTGGAGAAGATCACCAAGCGGGACGATATCACTGATGACGTATACCAAGAAGCGTGGAATATGTTTGAAGTGGGTCGCGTGATGGAATCATGATCAGATATATAGTTTATCAGCGGGCGGAATCTCAAGGCTTAATATATCACTACATATTTCTATTCGATGGAGAATCGTACGAAGAGATAATTGACGACGACGGACCAGCCATAACCATCAAAAGAGAGATACCCCAAGGAGGACAACGTTACATCTATGCTCGCACGGCAGGAACGGTTTGTGATATAGTTAACAACCTGGGAGAAGCGGACGATATGATCCTTAAGCTAAGACAAGTCAATGAAGTTATGATATCTTAGCTTAACACGCCATATATCGTTCGAGCATATGCGACAGGGTCGCAGATCCGCGCACCGTGCGCGTATCTGTGGTGGAGGTACGACCATATGGATGGACTTGACAACGACAGGATTGCCGAGTTAGAAGCCTTGCTGCTGAAGGCTTATGAAGTCGCCCCGAAGAAGAGAGAGTTCATTGTCAAAATGGAGACTCTTCCAGGAACCATTACATCGAATATATCCAGGGAATTTTGTCATGGATTTCTCGATTGTCTTAAGAAGACTACCAACGACCACGACACGACGATCGTCGTTTCGGCTCCACATTCCCCTGGCTTCACGCGGTCATTCGTCTTAGAAAACACCGACGCGTTTACGAGTGAATGCAATCGCGTCATAAACAAGGAATATAGAGTCAACCCAACACCCGAAAAGGTGATGGTGAAGATGGTGTTTTTGAGACTAAATCGTCTCCGCAAAGAGATAAACACTTACAACGATTGGTGTAAGAACTACGGGGGCAGATCCGCGCACCAAATTATCAAATACCCAACAATTCGCTCAAATGCTGATCTGGTCGCGTATCAATCAAAAATATCAACTATTAACACTTACTCTATCCATAGAGTCCAGGCCGTTGTTAGCGAGCTGATAGCTCGAATTGAAATCACCGATACGGCGTACAACGAAGCGTGGAATCTGTTTGAGGTTCAAGGGGTCATGGAAACGTGAATTTGGAAAAATCCCGCGCGGGTCGTAGATTGTCGGATCGCCGCCGTACTGGTGGTGGAGGTCGGACGATGCAACAACTGATTGAGGGAAATCCGGTTTACATTCAAGGCTCAGGTTCTAAGCCATATGAGCTTAAGAACACTGGTGGAACATATAGCTGCTCATGCCCAGCTTGGCGGAATCAGGGGATTCCCATCGACAAGCGCACGTGCAAGCACCTGAAGAAGCACTGCGGCGACGCAGCCGAGCAGGCGCGGGTCGGGAACCCACCGGCCCCGGCGGCTCCGGCGGCGGTTGTCACGCACACACGCATGCAAGCGCATACGGTTGGAATCGATGGTCGCGCTATCACGGCTGATGCTGAGTACGCTGACACGGTGGTGCAACGTGCCCTACTTGATGGACGCAAGCTCCGTCAAGACGAAAAGGCCAAGCTTTTCGGACCACCAATCCTCCTTGCACACAAGTTCGAGGACTTTGACGACCTGGACCCGACGGGGTGGTGGTTTTCAGAGAAGCTCGACGGCGTGCGGGCATACTGGGATGGAAGTAATTTCATCTCACGGCAGGGTAACGTTTTCCACGCGCCTGACTGGTTCAAGGCGTGCTTGCCGAAGGACGAGATCTTGGACGGCGAACTTTGGATGGGACGTCAGATGTTCCAGAAGACCATCTCGGTCGTCAAGCGTCATGACTGGGGCGCTGGAGCAACGGGCGTCAAATACGTCATCTTCGACGTACCACAGTTCAATGATAATGGCGGCGGATTCGAAGCTCGACTGAATCATGCTGTCAACATCGCGATCGCGATCAACCAACCTCACGTGACGGCACTCCAACACGATTTGGTGAAGTCGCGCCAGCATCTCGCCAACGAACTCAAGGCCGTGGAAGCAGCCGGTGGCGAGGGATTGATGATCCGCCGACCCGGTTCTTCATATCAGGTCGGGCGTTCATCGACGCTCCTGAAGGTCAAGCCGTTCAAGGACGATGAGGGCACCATCATCGGCCATAAGCCCGGTAAGGGGCGTCACAAGGGGACAATGGGCGCTGTGGTGGTCCGCATGAAGTCCGGCGTCGAGTTTGACCTTGGAACCGGATTCACGGACGAGGACCGACGCAACCCGCCCTCGACGGGGGCGCAGGTCACTTTCCGATACACCGAACTCACCAACGACGGGAAGCCGAAATGCAGCTCTTTCGTGAGTGTGAGGGACTATGAATAAAGCGCGCAGTCACTGTGGAGACCAGAGGTTCTCCAGGTACGTAGAGTACTCTAAACTCAGTGATTATGACCGTCAACGTGTAAGGAACTGGTTCAACTTCCGCACCGCACCGTGGCTTTCATACGAAGTCTACCTTTACCCAATGAAGAAGAACGGGGAACTCGGGAAGGCGCGCAGGTACGTGCCGGGTGACGTGGCGAATGAACTTCACGACAACTATAAAGTCCAGGAAGTTATGGAGTCATGAGTCTGAAGTTTTTTAATGGTCAGTCTTTCCACACAGATGCGAAGGCGTGGGATATGTGCCAGATCATACGCGATTATAGTGGATATCATCGCGCCATGTCTATGAAATATGAACCTCAAAAGCACCAACTTGAAGAAGTTTCAGTGGCTCAGAACATGAGGTATCTAGATGCCTGTGCGCTCGCTGCTAGACTGAACGCAGTCGAAGACGTGATGAGTTCATGAACGACCACGACCGATTCATAGATGAATTACTAAGGTCCAAGTGTATAGTTCAACCTGGCAACTTGTGTCAGATTATACGCGATCCAGAGGACGGCCATCGCGTCAGATCACATGAATACACTCCACAGCTGTACAACCTCGGTGAGGTTCAGATCATCACCGGGCTTTCGTATGATGAAGCACGACAACTAGCAGACCATCTGAATGTAATTGAAGACGTGATGTACTCGTAAAGGAAACAAATGAGCAAGCCAATCAAGAAGCCGATGTTTAAGTGGTCAGACAAAGCAAAGAAGGACGCAGTGGATAAGTTCCATCGAGAAGCCCAGAGGCTTCTTAAGGGCGGAGTGTTGCTTGAAGACTTGAAAGAAGCGATCGACCGAGCCACCGTGGCTGACATCACGAATTCGTAGTTGTCCACACTCTGCAGATCTGAACCGCCGAGCAGTATGCGCGGTGAGATGGACAAGTTCATAGTCTGCAGAGTTGTTGGGCCGTGGTATCCTGGATCGACGGTGAAATACCAGGTTCACACGGTCTTTTCCGGGGAGAGTTATATGTTCAGTTACGATGAACATACCGGAAGTCCGGTAACTCTTATCCGAAGACATGGTGGCTTTGCGGTCAACGTCGTGGGGGAGTTTTGCGGGGAGTATTGGGATATAGGAAAAGCACGTATCCACGCTAATCAACTTCAAAGCGTCAACGATGTTATGGATTCATAGCATATATTCACACGATATATAGCATATACTTATGAACAGATTCATCATTTGCAAAATTGAAGCCCAGCAGACGGGAAAAAAGAACCATCGAGTTATGGTGGTTTCTCCGATGGGCAATCTGCGTAACTCCCACTATGTTGAAACGAATAGTGGGTATCATCAATACGACATACGTGGTATTTTTCGAGAAGATACGTACGCGGAAGAAGTCGTAGAGGATGAAGAGTCACATCTCCACCAAGTAACTGTTTTCAGAAGAGAAGGTATCATATTTGATATCGCAGGGAAATTTTGCGTGGAATGTCCAACACTAGAGGATGCGAGTGCTGAGGTACACAGGCTTCAACAAATTCATAGAATCATGGAGTCATGAGTACGGCGATCTACATACTTTATGCATTCAGTTTGGCCTAATAGGATTGGCTTATTGGTGGTTCAAGCGTAAGATTTCAAAGATAGAAATGTGTGTTGTTCGCCAAGTGATGGAAGAATCACCACAGCTTGTTGATCATATCGTACAAATCCAGCATAAACTGGTTCAGAGCGGCATGTCCCCACTCATGGCCTTAACAGAGTCAAGACGTCTTCACGGGATGGATCCGTAAATGCACTTTTGTCAAGACGAAATGTTACTTCTTTCAACGATCCTTGCACCAGCTACCGTATATTTTCGAAGTATATGGTATATGATCCGCCCACGTGGCGTAGATCGACAGACCGCGACCGTATGCGAGGGTGGAGGAACCGAACATGGACACAACGAAGCTGAATGAGACCCTAACGACCCTTGGCCAAGAATTCCGACGGCTCAACGCCGAACTGAGGGAGCTTCGCCAGCTCCCTAAGACCACAGGCGAAGTTCATGACCTGATCACCAGTCTAGCCCTTGCGGCAGACGACAGGGCTGCTCACTTCAATCGATTTCCACGACCGGAAGGGAATAGTGGCGATTGTTATCTTTCAAGTACTGCAGACCGTGAGACGGTCGCGCAGGACTGGAGTCGATGCATGAAGGAATTTGACGAAGCAGTGAACCGGCTCGTGGCCTATGCTCGAGCGGAGCGGGACCGTGGCCCGGACCAGGTTACGCTAGTTATCGTTTGAGAAAGCCCGTAAATCTCGAGTTCTCGAGCGTACGATCAGAGTGGGGACAACAGACCGGGCGCCATTTGCAATAATGCAGGTGCCTCTCGCGAAGAGCTTCCCAAACAGGAGATACCAACATGAGTCAGACTGAAACAAATAAGCCCAGTGCCCTCGACGCGTTGCGTGGCCTTTCGAAGAAGGCGGCACCCCCAAGTGCAGCCATCGCCGTTCAGGTCAACGACCCGGCCATCGCGGGAGCCAAGCGCGACAAGAACACCGTCAAGCTCGGGTTCGACCCGGCAATTTCCCAGACGGCAGAGCGGGCAGCATCCCTCAAGGAGGCCCTGGAGAAGGCGGAGTCGGAGTTCAAACTGGACCAGGCCGTGATGCGTGACTACGGCATCGGCAAGCGTGGTTTGTACAATGATACCTACAAATGCGAGGTAACCACCGTCAGCGTCCCGTACGTCATTGAGGTTCCCGGCGAGGGCGACACCATGACGCACGAGACCAGGTACGTGCAGGTCATTTGCACGAACAAATACTCGGTCCAGCAGGAGATCATCCTTGGGAACAAGGACCTGATCGGCGCGTCCTACGACCGCATGTTCGAAGAGACGACCACGAAGGCACTCAAGCCGAACGCAGAGGATCTCATCCGCAACCTCTTGACTGAAGTTGCAGGCATCTCGGGTGTCGACCTTGAGAACACAATGGAAGAACTCTTCGACACCAAGACGACCGTCAAGGCGACCGACAAGTACGAGTCGGAGTTCAAGAAGCTCCCGGATTCGGTCAAGACGGTGCTTGACCAGGCCGTCACCCGCTCTCAGCCCGCACTCAAGTTCCCTGGCTGAGAGATCTCTACCTGATTTAAACCCCGGCGGGGACCTGGTGCGCCTCCAACGCAGGTCCCCGCCGATTCGTACATTCGGCTGTCCGCGTCGTATTCGGACCGTTAGCTCAACAGGTTAGAGTCCCCCGCTCATAACGGGGTTGTTGCTGGTTCGAGCCCAGCACGGTCCACTAAACAATATATAGGAGCCAAATATGGAGCCAATGCGAAACGTCGTTTTAATTTCATACATCCCGTTGTTGATGGGTGAAGCTGGACAGACCTTTGACTTCTCCCCTGCTCACACGGGGAAGGCACTTGTAAAATTCTTGGACGCGCACCCGAACGGCTCGGCTGAAGCCTGCATCTGGCTCATCAAGGATGGCAAGCCTTTCCCAGTTTTCATGATTCCTCACATGAACGATGTTGTTGACCATCTACAAGCGTGGTCCGAAGACAAGCCGCGTGAGTGGTTTGACCTGAAGGTCTCCGCGTTGGAGAACGTGTACGCGATCGCCCTGGCACCGGACCTCGAGAGGTCAATCAAACGGTGGAGACTGGCTTATCAACTTAGGGTCGGGTATCCTCCACCGAAGGATATAGACTTCAATATTCTTTTCAAGCCCCTGCACTTTGTTTCCAAGCGAGGGAACACCACGTTCGCCAAAATCAAGGACCAGATTGGCGAGACGCTTCAAGTCGGATTTATTGACTCAAAAGACGTCAATCGCAAGGACCCGAGTCAAATCAAGGAGGAGGATATCAGAACCCTCGGTCCTTTCACAGTGAATCACGGCACGGAATTTTCAGATTACATGAAGAATCTACTGGAGAATGCTGACTCGTAGGTGGCATATACCTGATGAGTACATGGCATATATATGAAACCGCCCATCAAATCCAAAAAGGGAGCTCGTGGAGTCACGGTGACCCTGACTGATGATACGCTGTCTTGCAGCAGATGGCGACGCGGGATTGTCGTTCATGTTCCATGCAGGCCAAGTTCTTGCTCACACAAGCACTCCAGAAAGTCATAGATAATGAGTGAGATAGGTAAAGCGAAGCTCAGTCGTATACTGGCCCAACACGCGTTGTGGCTGTCGGACTCGAGTCGGGGAACACGCGCAGATTTTACTGGTGCGAACCTACATTGTGCCAAGCTCCAATCGGCTGACCTTCGTCGGGCCATCTTCAAGTCGGCCAACCTTAAAGGCGCCAACCTGACGTCAACGAACGTGAGCGATGCCGACTTCACCCAGGCGGACCTCGGCGGCGCGTTGATGCATCAAACTGACTTCAGTCGTGCCAACTTCACGGGCGCGCGGCTGCGGGACGCAATTGTGACCGGCGCGACGGGCGTTGATGCCAATTTCACGGGCGCCGTCATCACGCAGTTCACTTGCTTCGATAACACGGACCTTCGAGGTGCCGTGGGCCTAGTTCTTCCGACTCCGTAAATTATTATGCCCTTAAGGGTATAATGTTTAAGGAGTCAATATGAACTTTGGACTAATCATTCTCGCGGTGCTTTTTGCGGTCTGGCTTTACGGGGCCATCTGGTTCACGCAAGTCGCACACGTGTTTCACAAGTTTGACAGAAAACTAAAAGCCGCGATGCAAAAGGATGGGAGGACCTACAAAGAGGGAGGCTTCTTTGATGGACTCATAAGTTTCATCCTGGTCTACACCGTGACAGCATTCCTGTGTGGCTTGTTCGCATGGAGATCGGACGAGTTCCGCATGATAGTTTACAGCTCGGCTCTCAGGGGCCTTGAGAAATCACAGCCCGAGGTCATTAGAAGTGAGATGGTCGAACTGATGGCAGCGTTTGCCATATTCGAAACCACCTGATAATACATACATTGGTCAATTGTATATTATAAGTATGGAAAAAGACACATACACAGTTCGACACCTAACCGGTCAGGTCACTCTGACTAATGCCAAGTTCCAATGCACCGGTTGCCATGGCTGGAAGCCCGCAAGCGAATTCGGTCTTCGTCGAATGAAAGACGGCCAGATAAGAAATCAAGCCCAGTGCAAAGTGTGCCGAGGAAAATATGGAAAATAAATCAGAGTATATACCCCTCACGGCGTATCTAGAGCGAAATCGCATCATCGCCGCAAGAAGGCAGGGACATGACTGACGACGAAGCAAATCAAAAGCGCATCGTGGGCTTCGTCGGTCCGATGATGGAAATGGCCGAAGCTCACGGTGTCTTCTGCTTCGTGGTGGTGCGCTACAAAGACATGTCCGCAATAGCCAGCAACATGTCGGAGGAAGACGCGAATAAGGTGCTTCGCGAGCACGCGGCTGATCTCGATCCGCCGACAAGCACGGTGCTTCAATGAGCGAGCGCATTGAACAAGCCGCGATCCGCGAGACGATTGCCGCGTTGAAGGAGGTCGAGCGGCTGAAGGTGTTTGAGACGGCCGTGGTGGCGTATGCGATTTCCGTGTTCGAGTTTGAGACGGCGGAGATTGGCCAAGATGGGGATCAGCGAATGGAAATGGACGCTGCCGAAAGAGCGCTGCTCGCGCTCGTGCCGAAAGACCCGACGCCATGACCACGCGAGCGACAACTCTCGCGTTACTCGCAGCCGCAGTCGCGGCGGATCAACTATTGGACCAGCCGATAGATCGCTTCATCAACGCAGGCGGACAGGACTTGGGTGAGTCGCTTGTGGTTGGCGGTATCGAAGACCTTGCGATCGATGCGCGAGAGGCGCTGGTCGCGTTGATTGCGGCGCTGAAAAGGGAAGGCGGCGGGGCATGAACGACACGCTTATAGATCGCTGTAGGCACCCCGTACTACCTGTTCAGCGAGGATCTATGGTGACCACGCGCCCTGCCCCCGAGCTCCCAAATTAAGTCCGGTCGTAAATCCTGGTGAGCGACTCCACCTGCTTTTCGGACAGGCTGCGCCCCCGTTTGACCTGGGCTTCGATACTGATGAAGAAGTCCGTCTCCCACTCGGAGAGCGTGAACTCCTCGTCCAGCTTTAGGGACGAGTTAATAGCTTCAACCATGTCTTGGACTGTCGGATTCGCCATAACTGCTCAACTTTCAGTTGAATCGGGTTAACTATCGAGGCTGATAGTTAATTATGAATTCAAAAACAGCAGCAGCCCCCTCATGACTTAGGCTCGAATCCGGCACAGCCGCCGCGACTATGTGGATACGCCGCCCCGTGCGCGCCAAACGTCGCGCCGCATTGCAAGCACGTCTCCGCGAGGTTGTGTTTCCGCGACGCTACGCCCGCGTCCCACACGGCGCGATACACATCGCAATGGCCGCGCATCATCCCGTGCGACCGATTGCCGCGAGCGACACCCCGATACAGTCTCGGTAAAATCCAACCCCGTCGTCACAATACGCACACGGTCCCGGTCGTCGTAAGTCACTCATAGTCCACGTACTCCCTACTTTAGAAGATCGTACAACAGAGATACGCTCATAGCGATTACGCCAAACAGAACCGTGTGCCACGTGTCCTGGTAAATCAGGTATCCGATGCCTGCGGCTACACCCCAGAACGTAATCGCGGTTGGATTCAAATTCGTCATAACTCAACTTTCAGTTGAATTCAAATACGGCCTCATGAGACCATGACACTTTGCACAATCATGTCCTCACAACTTGGCTCCTCGTAAACGTGATTATTGATAACGGCACCTTTATAGACAATCGGCCTGGTCCACCAAATACTGTCATTCTTGCCTGGGTTTTTAGAGACAGTTTTGGCAATCCCACAATGTGTGCAACGAAAGCAGTTATGGCGGAGATGAATGTAGACCCACTCACCCACCCATTCATGTTTCATCGTCGCGTCCAGACGTGGCTCATGAGACCATGATCCGTGTAACCACCATTTGGTCACAGTCCAATTCGACACCAAGTGCACACCGATACCACGGCATGGGTAAATTTTCGTAGTGGTCCCTCGTTTTGATGACCTGGCATTTCTCGCAGATCAGGTCATTCAAGGGTTCCCCCATTAGTGAAATTTGTTTCCACGTGTGGTTCATGAAAACATGACCCGCTGCGCGATTACCTCGCCACAATCAGGCTCGTTGGAAAGGGAGCGTGTAGATAGAGAATCTTCATTTACTTTCGGAAGGTTTTCATAAAAGTAAATGGTTTTGAAAATCTGGCATTTTCCACAAACCATTCGGCTTGGCCACGGCTCGGGACCAAAGATCGGTTTCCATTTATGCCATTCGTGTCCCATTCGGCTACCCAGACAGTACAACGACGACGTCCGGATCTCCGCCGTTGCACCGGATAATTCAGCTTGGTGACACGAGCTTCCGCCCAAATTGTAATTTGGTTCCGGCCGCCTGGCTCGAACCAAATTATAACCGCGCAACTGAAAGTTGCGAGCCCCAAGTTATAATTTGGTTCGGCCGTCGGGAGACCTCCAAATTGTACTGCTTCAAAGAACACGTCTTTAAAAGTCATTTTTTAAAGAACATATTTCGGAGTCCCCGTGCGGGTCAGAGTTCTGGGAGGGGATATCTTCCCCTCCCCACCCTGCTTTAAAAGTCACCTTCAAAGAACACGTCTTTAAAGAACTGTATGGGCGGCGCGCCGGGCAGCCAGAGTTCATAATCTTCAAAAGTCACTTTTAAAGAACTGCACTGGCTGTCCGCCGGACTCTGAGTTCTAGTCTTCAAAACCCGCGTTGCCGGAGGCCGGGCAGCCAGAGTTCTTCATGGGTATACTGGTCGAAAACCAGCAGACTTTGCCAGTATACGTTTTTAAGCAGGATACTCGGGATTTCAGACAGGGCCTTCAGCCGCCTAATCTTTGAAGAATATCCTGAGAATACTGGCTCTCAAAGGACCGTAACAGGAGAGGTTCAGGAGAGAGTGGGACCGCCTTTACGAAAGTCTAGCCAGAAAACAGGTTTTTGGGAGTGATTCGGGTATTTTCAAATGGTTTACGTCTCAAGACATTCATTCAAGAGCCACATTCATGGCCTTCAAGAGCCACCCCTTCAAGAGCCACATTCATGGCCTTCAAGAGCCACCCCTTCAAAGGACGGTTCTTTCAAAACCCTCTCCTTCTTCAAAACCACACCTTTCAAAAGACATTCCTTCAAAACCACACCTTTCAAAAGACATTCCTTCAAAGGACGGTTCTTTCAAAACCCACCCTCTTCAAAGGACATCTTTCAAAACCCTCCAACCCTTCTCAAACTCCCGTCCTTCCAACGTACCTCGTCAAAATTTCTCCTTCAAAGTGTACGTTCTCAGGTGCCCTTTAAAGACGCCAGCGGTATCCTGCTGTTAGAACTTCAGGACCTATAGGACAGGCTCCCGGTGACACTATGCTCAGAGGTCCTTCGGTCCGTGTAGTTGACGACATCTCTCCCATCATCCACTTCGTCATCAAGAAGGTCATCGTCACTCAAAATCAACCGATTCCGGTTTCGGGACTCGGAACATTCCTTGGGATCAGTTCACGTACTGCTGGTGCAACTTCGATGAGACTCACCAATTTACCAGCTGAGTCTCATCAGTTTACTCGTTACGATGTATACCCAGTTGCTAAGGCTGGTATGGATGAGTCCCTCACAGATAAATGGACCCGCGCCAGTAACATGTCCATTCTCCCGGTTGAAACCCTCGACGGTATTTGGTACGACATTGACATGGCCCG
>Ga0307378_10009086_pt1 | contig 13103 bp, 11 predicted proteins | sample UN1MG_FD_202238 | JGI IMG/M metagenome (GOLD analysis project Ga0307378, IMG submission 202238) | Soil microbial communities from Risofladan, Vaasa, Finland - UN-1 | ecosystem: Environmental > Terrestrial > Soil > Coastal area > Acid sulfate soil | place: Finland: Risofladan, Vaasa | collected... | reverse complement strand
AGTGGAATCAAGACCTGAATAACCAGAATAGCCGGAATCACCTGCTCCGCCATCGGCACCTGAGTAGCCAGAGTAACCAGATGTTCCTGCTCCGCCATCAGCACCTGAGTAGCCAGAATAGCCGGAAACAGTGGAATCAAGACCTGAATAACCAGAATAGCCGGAATCACCTGCTCCGCCATCGGCACCTGAGTAGCCAGAGTAGCCAGATGTTCCTGCTCCGCCATCAGCGCCTGAATAGCCTGAATAGCCAGATGTTCCTGTTCCGCCATCGGCACCTGAGTAGCCAGAAGTTCCATCGGCACCGCTATAACCGGAAATGCCGCTGTATCCAGAATAGCCGGAATCACCTGCACCATCGGCACCTGAGTAGCCAGAAGTTCCCTCGCCACTGTAGCCAGAGTAACCAGAGACTCCTGGAGATCCCGAATCGGCATTTATTCCTGAGTAGCCAGATATTCCAGAATACCCCGATGTGCCTTCACCGCTATAGCCAGAAACACCTGAGCCTGAATAGCCAGAGTAACCACTTACGCCAGAACCTGAGTAGCCTGAATAACCGGAAACACCTGATGGGCCAGAGTAGCCAGAGTAACCCGATGTGCCAGCACCACTATAACCAGAAACACCACTATAACCAGACGCAGTTAGAAGATCCCAATATGCAGTTCCAGCTGGAATGGGTGTTTGACCAGTTCCAGATTGAATACAAATATAGCCTGCACCAAGATATCCAACCATATCATTTGGGACATATCCTGAACCTGCGGAATACTGTCCTTGCCAAGGATAATTTTCACCCTCTACACCAGAGTAGCCACTCACACCAGAGCCCGAATAACCTGAGTATCCGCTTTTTCCAGAGTAGCCAGAGTAACCTGAAACAGTAGAATCTAAACCTGAATAGCCGGAATAGCCACTGTAGCCGGAATCTCCTGCTCCACCATCAGCGCCAGAATAACCAGAATAGCCGGAATCTCCTGCGCCATCGGCACCTGAGTAGCCAGAGTAGCCTGATGTTCCATCGGTGCCAGAATAGCCGGAGGTTCCTACACCACCATCAACACCCGAGTAGCCACTGTAGCCGGAATCTCCTGCTCCACCATCAGCGCCAGAATAACCAGAATAGCCGGAATCTCCTGCGCCATCGGCACCTGAGTAGCCAGAGTAGCCTGACTCTCCGCCACCAGGGCCCATAGGGCCGCTGTAGCCAGAATATCCTGAATCACCTGCACCATCTGCGCCTGAATAGCCAGAGTAGCCTGATTCGCCTGCTCCAGAGTATCCCGAATAACCTGAATCTCCTGTGCCATCGGCTCCACTATAGCCCGAGTAACCTGAATCTCCTGTGCCATCGGCACCGGAATAGCCAGACTCTCCTATGCCACTGTAGCCTGAGTAGCCAGAGTCTCCTGTGCCATCTGCGCCTGAGTAGCCAGAGTAGCCTGATTCGCCTGCTCCAGAGTATCCCGAATAACCTGAATCTCCTGTGCCACCATCAGCACCAGAGTATCCTGAGTAACCAGATTCACCTGCAGCATCGGCACCAGAATAGCCACTATAGCCAGATTCACCGGCGCCAGAATAGCCTGAAGTTCCTTCACCACTATAGCCAGAGTATCCCGATTCACCTGCAGCATCGGCACCAGAGTAGCCAGAATATCCAGATTCTGCGGTTTCGCCTGAATAGCCTGAATAACCTGATTCGCCTGCTCCGCCATCGGCACCTGAGTAACCCGAATAGCCAGATTCTCCTGCACCAGAATAGCCAGAATAACCCGACGTGCCTTCACCACTATAGCCAGAGTAACCAGAAGTTCCTGTTGCACCGTCAGAACCTGAATAACCAGAATAGCCGGACGTTCCATCGGCACCAGAGTAACCAGAATAGCCAGATTCTCCTGCACTACCATCAACACCGGAGTATCCAGATGTTCCCGTTGCACCATCTGAACCTGAGTAGCCAGAGTAACCGGAAAGACCATCAACGATTTCATCTTCTAGTTCTTGTATTTTTCCTGCGGTGATTGTATGAGCAATCTTAGCGCCAACAGCCCATGCAGCTGCAGTCGTGTCCTCTTGAGCCCTAGTGATTGTAAACGTATCACCAGAAGAGAGCTCACAATGGATAACCTCTCGGTTTGCATCGTCTGAAGGATTAGAATAAGCGGCAGCCCAGATTACAGCTATAAAAGTGCCAGATTGGGGGAATCTGACACCATGACCTGAAGCAATTGTTAGACTTGAATCGCCAGCTACTATTGCAGAGGCAAGAGTAGACTTAGCAAAGTTTTTGTTCTTGAAGATAAAAGCCACTTAGGACTCCTTCACGATAACCCAAACGTCGTCTTCCTTTTTCTGGCCATCTGAAAGAGTAACTCTAAATGACAATCGGTATTTGAAGCCGCTAACTCCGGCAGAGACCATGACAGCAAGTATCTTTTCTTTACCAGTTACACCTGTGAGAGTTGTATCACTAAGCGCTATGTGCGGAGAATAGTTCGAAGCAATAGACCCGGTGATACTTACAGTTTCTTCAACTGTGACATCTGTCACACCAGCTGCTACAGCTTCAACTGTGACACTAGCTGCAACTCTTCGAGAGAAATCTACAGCTATGATTTCCTCTTCCCAGGGCTGTTTTGTGTATTCAAACGCCATTATACCACCACCGTCGTCGTAGTAAGCTGCACAGGCTGACTAATGTTAGTCCAGTTGATGTTTGGAATCATTCCGATGGCCTTACCATAAGCTGTTTCACCTAAACTGATAAGCTGGCTGTTTTCGTATACCAGCAAGCCGCTCTCAGTGGTAGGATAATACGCTGTTATGACTGCAACGTAGCCCAAGTCTTTTGCCACGTAGATTCGGATACTCCCTGTATTGGCCGCGTTGTATAAGTTGACCACCGTTGCTGTGAGGCAACTGAAGGTTGAAGGCAGTGTGAAATAGAGGACATCGCCATCTACGACTGGCAGTGAATCATCAGCATAAGCAGTGTCTGTTTCATCAAGCATTACGCCAGATGAGTTGAGTTTGCAGATGAACGTGCCACCTGGGTCTTCCATGTCATCGGCAAATGCAGTGTATGAGCAAGTATAGAAGTCGATTGTTCCCACAAATGAACCGCAGACCTTTGAGAACACGTTGGAAGCATCTCCGATGTAGCCAAAGAGCATCTGGCGGAGGGTGATTTGAGTGCTTTCGATTGGGACAGATGTGTCGTCATAACCGAGGACTCTAGCCGTAGATAATAGAATCACTTCTTCGACCCAAGGACCACCAGCCGGGAGAGTTGCTGGAGCTGAGTAGAGAGAGTCTGTTGAATCGAGGTCGTCACGTTCAAGGAGATAAGTTCGACAATCAGTCGTTTCAACTGCAACCCAGACTTCATTTGTAAAATCCCAGAACTCACCAGTCGCATTTCTCAACCGAGTGTAAATGGCAGCATCACCAAGCCCTTGAGTGTATCGTATGTAGAAAAGCATTATTTATCTCCCGTTATGGTGTTGTTTCTGAAGTTAGAAGACCTTCTGTGAATGTAAGTTTTCTAGTTGTTGCACCGCCACTAGAATCTGAAACCCAATATGTATTTGTTCCGGCAAGACCACCAGTAATAACACCAGAATAGCCAGAAACACCAGAATAGCCAGAATAGCCGGAGATTCCTGAGTAGCCAGAGTAGCCAGAAGTGCCAGGACTGTCACCAGAGTAGCCAGAGTAACCCGAGTCGCCAGAGTAGCCAGAATAACCTGATGGGCCACCTGAGTAGCCTGAGATTCCTGAATAGCCAGAAACACCTGAATAGCCTGAGTAACCAGAGATTCCTGAATAGCCACTTATTCCTGAGTAGCCAGAGTAGCCAGAGATTCCTGAATAGCCACTATAACCAGAGATTCCTGAATAGCCAGAGTAACCGCTAATGCCGCTATAACCTGAAAGACCCTGACTTCCTTGCGGACCGGAGAATCCTGAGTAGCCCGAAGTTGAAACACCAGAATAGCCTTGTAATCCAGTGGGACCACTAAAGCCACTGTAGCCTGAAACTCCTGAACCACTAAAGCCTGAATAGCCACTATAACCTGAAGGGCCTGAGTAGCCAGAGTAACCGGAAGGACCGGAATAACCGGAAGGACCCGAGTAACCAGATTGCAGAGCATCGGAGCCTGAATAACCTGAAGGACCAGAATAGCCTGAGTAGCCCGATGTGCCCGACAAGCCTGTTGCTCCTCCAAAACCAGAGTATCCTGAGTAGCCTGAAGTTCCTATTCCAGAATATCCTGAGTAGCCAGAGATTCCAGAGGTTCCTGACAAGCCAATAACGCCTGAGAAGCCCGAATAGCCTGAGTAACCCGAATCGCCACCCTGGGCACCTGTCAAGCCTGAAGCACCTGAATAGCCAGAATAACCTGAATCACTACCAGGTTCACCAGAGTATCCTGAAGTTCCAATACCTGAGTAGCCAGAATAACCGCTCACACCTGAGCCGGAGTAACCCGAGTAGCCCGATGGGCCTGAATAGCCTGAGTAGCCAGAAGGACCACTATAGCCCGAATAACCTGATGGACCTGAATAGCCAGAAATACCAGAATAACCTGAACCACCAGGAACTTCGCCTGAATAACCTGATGGGCCTGAATAACCTGATGGGCCTGAATAACCCGAATCCATTGTTATTCCTGAAGCGCCGGAATAACCTGAGAAGCCAGAGCGACCTGAAAATCCAGAATAACCGGAATAACCAGATTTACCAGAGTATCCTGAAGTTCCAATACCTGACCAGCCGGACGCACCTGAAATGCCACTAAAGCCTGAATAACCTGAAGAGCCTGAGTAGCCAGAATAACCACTTGTGCCCGAATAGCCTGACGAGCCAGAATAACCCGAATAGCCACTTGTTCCAGAGTAGCCGCTATAGCCAGAATTGCCACTTGCACCAGAGTAGCCAGAATAACCACTTGTGCCCGAATAGCCAGAGTAACCCGAATGACCAGAATAACCACTCACACCAGAGCCGGAATAACCACTTGTGCCTGAATAGCCGGAATAGCCCGATTCACCAGAATAGCCAGAACCACCGGGAACTTCACCCGACATACCGCTAATGCCTGAATAGCCCGATATGCCCGAAAAGCCGCTAATTCCTGAATATCCTTGTAGTCCTATTCCTGTTGCGCCTGAGATTCCAGAATATCCACTCACACCGGAGCCAGAATAACCCGAGTAGCCAGATTCGCCGCTATAACCTGAATATCCCGAATGACCAGAATATCCTGAATAACCTGAAGGACCAGAGTAGCCCGAATAGCCTGAATCGCCACTATAGCCCGAATAGCCAGATTCTGCTGTTTCACCTGAGTAGCCAGAGATTCCTGATGCACCTGAGTAGCCAGAGTAGCCAGAAATTCCTGATGCACCTGAGTAGCCAGAGTAGCCTGATTCGCCTGAGTAACCCGAATAGCCAGACAGACCTGAGTAGCCTGAATAACCCGATTCGGCAGTTTCGCCTGAATAACCTGATTCGCCTGAATAACCTGAACCGCCAGGAACTTCACCCGACATTCCTGAGTAGCCAGAAAAACCTGAATAACCTGATTCGCCTGAATAACCTGAACCGCCAGGAACTTCACCCGACATTCCTGAGTAGCCGGAGTAGCCAGACTGCTGAGCATCTAAGCCTGAATATCCTGAATAACCAGAATCGCCTGAATAACCACTTATGCCAGAATAGCCAGAGTAACCACTCACACCCGAGCCTGAATAACCACTTATGCCAGAATAGCCAGAATAACCGCTTATTCCAGAATAACCCGAATAGCCAGATTTGCCCGAATAGCCCGAATAGCCCGAAGGGCCAGAGTAACCTGAGTATCCTGAATCGCCACTATAACCTGAGATTCCAGAATAGCCACTTATTCCAGAATAGCCAGAGTAACCGGAATATCCACTATAGCCTGAATAGCCAGAATCTGAAACGCCTGAATAACCGGATAGACCTGTTTCGCCCTGGTCGGCCATTAGCTCCCAATAAAGATTGCCAGGTGTTGTAGGATTCTGATGATCATTTGCAAGTATGCAAATATAAGTAGAGCCAGTATCGCTATCCTTTACTACATCATTTATAATATACTCTGTGGTTGCAACCCACAGACCTCTCCAAGTAAAAGATATTCCAGAGTAACCACTGAAGCCTGAAATGCCGGAAAAACCAGAATAGCCAGAATCGCCTGAATAGCCACTGATGCCCGAATAACCAGAGAAACCAGAATAGCCTGAACCCTCTGTGCCTGAGTAGCCAGATATTCCACTATATCCTGAAGTGCCGTCTCCCGAATATCCGCTTACACCAGAGCCTGAGTAACCAGAATAGCCTGAAACGCCAGAACCGCTGAAACCTGAATAGCCACTATAGCCAGATTTTCCAGACCATCCCGAAATGCCCGACCATCCAGATGTTAGAGCATCCGAGCCTGAATAACCTGAGAAGCCTGAAATACCCGACTTACCTGAAATGCCAGATCTACCAGAAACACCTGAGTAGCCAGACGTGCCTTCTCCTGAGTATCCTGAGTAGCCAGAGATACCAGAGTAGCCAGATGAGCCCGGGTTATCGCCTGAGAATCCTGAATAGCCTGAATCACCCGTAGAGCCTCCAGTTCCATCAGAGTTCTTTAGTGTTCCGTCAGTGTCCCATTCAAGAAACTTGCCTGTAACGGGAGTCGGAGCATCACGGAGGTCTTTGAATTCGTCGAATATCCTTCTCATCTTATATGTCCCTTGTAGAGATTATTTCGGGTTGTAAGTCAATATCGTACATCTGGAGAGTCTGATATGAACCAGATGCTGTGAGGCGAATCAGTTCGCCATAATATCTGCTTGTATCGAGATTTTGTGTCAGGTCGTTTGTGAGAGTAACTTCAAAAAGCCCAAGAGTGGCGCTAGTTATGTCGCACTCAGTGGGCTCAATTGCATAAAACTCATCTTTTCGGTCATTTTTCATCGCAAAATAGAAGGTGTCGCCTGTGATATCGCGATGTAGGTCAAACTGAAGCTTGACCGTTCTATCACGGACAAATATCATTTTCGTAACGGCCATCAGTTTCTCCCTAGACCTGTGCTATCTGTTTATAAATTAGGAAGTTATCATCAATTACTAAGGAAGAAGTGACCCTGTTACAATAAAAAATATTGCAGTCGCAGGAACCGTGAACCAATATTGCTTATACCACACACTCTTGGCCTTCAGCTCTTCCTTCAGTCCTTTTTCTACAGCAGCATCCTCGCGTGTTTTGAGTTCTAGTTGTAAATCGGCAATTTTCTTATCATCAGCAATCTTCTGTGCGTAGTATTTCTCTTGAAGATTAGCCACGTCTCTGTAGTAGTTTGCGTCTTGGACTGCAGTGACGCACATCTGAAGTCTTTCCTGCTCTACTAAAAAGCCGTCGAATGGAGCAGGAACGCCTTTTAGAACATACTGCGTAGGATTGAGATTTAGGTTAGCCGCCCAGTTAGTTGCTGGGAATGTAACTATCGACAGTGTTATCAAAATAGCTAGCGATAATTTTTTTATCAGGATTCTTGAATACATTGGTCGTTCCTCCCCTCTGATTATTTCGTATCACTCTAAGCTCGTTCTTTTGTGTGCCATACTGATACTCTAGCTGTTGAGTTCTATCTTTTAGGACTGCCAGATTGTCATAGAGCGGACGATTGTCGAGTATTGCCTGAGCCCTCAATGTAGCAGTGAGCTCTTCTACTTTCTTACCTGCATACCACCAGCCCACTGCAACCAAGATAGCAACAACGATGATGCCAGCCACTATCTTGATGATGAGGGCAGAGTTAGTTTGCCAAAATGTAGACACTGTATTTTTTATATCGACCATACTTTCTCCTTAATAGCCCCAAGCAGCTGGTCGAGTCAGTTTCTGATAAGTTAGCGTTAAGACGAGCCAACTGATTCCACCAAATGCACCATATTGATCGTAGAAGCTTATCGTTTTTGAGCCCAATATGAAGGGAATTGAGGCGCTGAAAGAATCGTTCAATGCTGCTCCACCATCGTTGCCAGAGAAAGGGTTCAATCCTACAATGTTCACATATGAAGTCATATCGGCAGCTGCTGAATTTTTCCATTTCACTTGCTGATTTTTATTTGCATTTCCACCTGCGTATATTACGAAGGTCACTAAAATCGATATTGGAATATACACACCCGTATACGTATAATCAAATGTTCGAGATCGAGTTATATTAGGATATGTGCCCGTACTCGACTGTGAGTTTATCAAAATGGTCTCTATGTAGCCTAATCCAGTTGATATTGTTGACGAAATACCGCTAACGGTAGAGTTCGTCGCATCGATTTGACTAGCGAGATATTGGTCGTTAGAAAGCAAACCTGCATGTGGAGTATTATGCGCCGTATAGCTATGAACAGTCGGAGCTGTGAACGGAGTATATGTTGGGTACGGTAAAGTTAAAGCCATTTCATTATCCTCTTAGAATATTATTTTCCACTCAATTGCTATAGACTTGCCTGTGCCGACAGTAATCTTGCCGTATGTTGTTCTTAGTCTAGCGATCATTACTCCAAAATCAGGATCATCAGGATCCGGGAAAGTTCCTATGTTTCTATAAAACAATCCTAGCTCTCTAATATCAACCTGAGCAGCGGGGGAGAAACTGCATTGAAAACTTAGACCCGTTGGCTCACCCGATATCGCAGCGACTGTTAGAGCTTCGCTGCCTAATAGCGTTCCGACAATATTGATGTTATCAGGAGAGGGAGTTGCAGCACTGTCTCCAAAATCACATGCGAACTTTGTGCTGTCAATGAATCCACCGCCCGTAGTTATTGCATTTCGAAATGAGTCTGCAATGAAGGCCCGACCTGAATCCAAAAAGAGATTTGAGTCGGTAAACAGAAGACATCCAGACTCCACATCGGAGACTCTAACATTTGCTTTTGTATATTTCAGAACTTTATTCATTATGTTGTCCTTGTTAGAATGATTATATCGTCTGGGCCGTCGTTTCCATAGAATAGTCTGTTGCCGTTAGGTGTAGGATCAGCAATCCAATCTACTGTATATGTTGGAGATGTCGAACTCATATCCCACTGATTGTCCATATAAATCTCAGCACCGGCGCTCCATAGCGGAGCGCCCTCCGTTGAGATATCGCCTGTATATGTCGGCCCTTGCATAAATATCGGGCCATAAGGGATATTACCGAAGCTCGATTCCCAATCGTCAAATGATGCAGAGACATTCTGCAATATTTTAGTCAAAACATTTCCTAAAGCAGCAAGAGGAGATATTTCATCATAAATAGTGTTTAGGGCCTCGTCGCCAAGAGATAACTCACCAAGATTGACGCTATAGACATTTGATAGAATCTTAGAGTTGATAACTGATGATTCCGATGTTAACTTTGTGGGCGTACTCGTCAAAAGAGCAACGGGGTCAGACGTTCCGCCGAAAGCAGGAATCTTAGCCTTTATAATATCGTATTGATTTGGTAGCGTCGTGCCTGACTTTTCAAAAGTGAGAACACCGCTTATAAAGCTTACAACCTTGCCTTGAGCGCCGCTCGGTGTAAAGACTAAGGGCGAGCCAACAGGAATAGTAGGAATATATGAAGCGAATGCACAAGTGACAGTTCCATGCGTAATCGTACCTCCAATTGCAGGAGCAGTAGGAGTAGCGAATGCAAGGCCTTCACTACTAAATAAGTTGTAAGGATATGCGCCGTTGCCTGTCCCGGGAGCACCTGTTGGATAACCCGGAGGAGCATGATAATCGGTAAACACTAATGTTGTTCCATCATCGGAAACGCACGTAGCTGAAGCATTTGGTCCATAATTCAAAAACCATATTAACTCGCCAGGACGGAATGTGCTGCCATAGTTAGCGTCGTACTTTGGAGTGGAGGCAAGCGGAACGTTTCTAAAAATCTCAACATCTACTCCAACGTCTTTAACATCGGCGTTATAGCCAAGCTTGAGAAGTAACGTCTTTTTGAGAGCGGAATTAGAAATCTTGTCCCAGAAAATATTATCAACTAAGCGCTGTCTATACTCTCCGTCACTTTCTGGTACTGGTAATCCTGTATCTTCATCAATTAGATTTATTCGTGAAATACCCGAAACGTTGTTCCACAGATTGAGGAAGACGCCTATAGCCTTTTGTAAGTTGAGCTGCTTCAAAGCCTCTTTTATTTCAAATCTACCTTGAGCCAGTTCTGAGCAGATAGATTGAACAAACGACTGCCATAAAATCGAATCTTGATACTGTGTCCTGAGCTCAGGAGTGAATCTAAGAAGGAGCTCATCCAAAGTGGCGTCATAAAGGTCTTCATAAATGGCGATCTTGAAGTTGTAGTTATTTACGATGTTTGAAAGCGTTTGCCCATTTTCGTTGAATGCTGCGACTCTATAATAAAGCACACGTAAACTAAACACTGCAGGGATGTCATGTGTATATGAAACTTCAGTTGCTACATCTGCTGCAGGTGTTGGGATGTCTTCCGTGATTAGATGAACACCCGGTTCGTCTATGCTATCAAATGAATTTTCAGACCAATAAAGTTTGAAAAAATCAGTGAACGTAGGTGAATTCCAAGACAATACATTTATATCTTCTGTAGCCAATATCGATAATTCTGGCGCAGCGGGAAGTTGAGAAGAAGCATTTACCTCGGCTGTATTTACAGAACGAAAATTAAACATTATGCATTTCTACTCACTGACATTGAAATTGTGACGCGAGTTATTGTGTCATTTGAATTTATATCAAAAGCGAAGATATCGCCAGCAGTAAATTGTCGGTTTGCCACAGGCCACCCTGAAAGATCATCCTCAGCTTTATTTGCTCCAGCGGTCGCCACTGTACCCTGCAGATCCCATGTATCGTCGGGAGGATAGTTTGCATAACTATCTCTTAGAATATCAATTGAAATGGTGCCTGCTTGATCGGCAAACAGTCTTATCTCATCTAGTGATCCACTAAATGGAGCTTCGAGAAAGCCCTTCATTCCTGTTGTTATTGCGGCACCGCCACCATCGATGACATAAACAATGGAGCCTCTTTTCAAAGCATCAATGAAGCCCGAAGTTAGTCTAAGTTCAACGAGGTCTGCAACAGCAAAAGCCTGAGCAGTGGTGCCTTCTTGAGCTCGACCAGCAACAAGCTCATCAACCCCTGTTCCAATAGTAAAAGTATCATCGGTGCGCGAGATAATCTTGACAATCTCTTTATTGCCCGAAGAATCTTCTAGTGTGACAAGGAAATAATCAGCATCAGCTGAAGAGCAAGAAGGGAAACGAGCTCCATGGCCCGTTGTGACAGTGAATGATGTCCCTACAGCAGAAAGACCCGAGCCCGTCAATCTAGTTGTTGCGTTATTTGTAAATTTTTGTGCCATTTTGTTCCCTCTTAATAAAGATATGCCGCATCATCATCGGCGTTGATTTGTCTGAAGAATAGACTGTCTTGAACTATTTTGCTTGCACCAGTTGACGGTGGGTCTACAACATCGATGCCAACATTGTCTTCATTTGTATTGTTGTACTTGAAATACATCATGGGCATTAGCATACAATCGGTCACTACAGTGCCCGTAGTCGTATTGTAGACAGGAGACGGTTTTGTTATATAAGCATGCAGAGCCGTATCATAATGCGCACTTGGGCCAAAATCATCATAGTCGTTATTAATCATTAAATTAACAAGATAAGTGCCATCAAGTATCGAATCTGACAATAAATGTTTGCGAATTGTAATCTTTAGGTTGAATTTCGGCGTGAATTCAGAGTTGTAAGTAAATGAATCTGATTTTGCTAATTCAGTCACAACAGTCGTTGACGTGTTTACAACCTCGGGATTCGTACATATAAGATAGCCTAAATCTGTTCCGTCTACTGTATAGGACTTGAACTTATCACCTTCAGCATCAATGATTGCTGTCCAAGCGGCGCTATCTATAATATCGCCCCAGCTAAATTTCAATAAGGCAAACTCGAGTTTAGAGCCGTCTCCAGAAGGACGTAGAACTATAGCGTATGAATTAAACACGATTTCAAATAAAGAATTTGCTCCTGCTGCATCGTTGTAGCCAAAGAAATAAGCCCACAGGATTGGCTTGATGTTCACATCGTCTTCTGATACTACGTTGAATAAGCTTGAGCTTATTCCGCCCTGAGGGACGGTGTCTGATGAAGATTGAAACTTGAATCTCGTGTAGAGGTCAGAAGGGAGGACTCTCTTGTAACCAGTCGCTGTGCCAGCATCATAGATTTTCTTAGGCGTAAAGAGAACTGACGTAAAGCTGAGTCCCTTTGCATCAGAGGCAGAACGGTTGTCATAAATTGAAAATGCCGGGCCGAGGCGAACATATGCTGTAGTTGAAACACCAAGACCTGCATAAGAAGCGATGACTTCATAAACATGCGTGCTGAATGTAAACGTTGAAGCTGCACCTGCAAGCGTCACACCGGTCACAACATACGAACCATTAATGAACGGGTGGGTCGTATTCCAGTCTACACCATTAATAGAAACAACATCACCTACAGCAAGCAAAGGAATTGAAGCTGTGTTGTATGTTGCAGTGCACGTGCCATCAACTGCGATCTCTATTGCAGTAATAAGTGCGGAAGTAACTCCAGAATTCGAATCATAAAAAGTCCATTTTGGAGTGACATAACTTCCACTAATAACAACTGTACCCGATAGAGCAGGATTCGCGCTGAATAATGTCCCTTCAAGAGAGTTATTTACATAACCAGTTGCAGTAAGCTCTTGATCGGCAAATAAGATGTAGGGATTTTTTCCTGCCGTATCGTAAGATCCGCCTGTTCTAAATAGTTGGTCGTATGACATCTTATTCCCCTTGTTAGTATGCTAAATACAGATCTGATCGGGCAGCAGTGGAATCAGGATAATAATCCGTGAATGGTGTTGTTGGAATAGCATAGGTTCCTGTTAGCTCATTGACACCCGTAAGAGTGTTCGCCAGTGAGTTCAGATTGCCCACAACATAAACATCTGAAAGCAACAGGTCTATTTTTTCGTTCGTGGCAGCATCAAGAACGTTATCCC